>Ga0209542_10018838_pt1 | contig 11137 bp, 8 predicted proteins | sample RifCSPhighO2_01_FD_184028 | JGI IMG/M metagenome (GOLD analysis project Ga0209542, IMG submission 184028) | Soil microbial communities from Rifle, Colorado - Rifle CSP2_plank highO2_0.1 (SPAdes) (version 2) | ecosystem: Environmental > Terrestrial > Deep subsurface > Rock core/Sediment ...
CAGGATAGGTCTAAGTACGAGCCTCAGAGCTGGTAGATATAAATTCTAGTATAACTAAAGTTTCACAATATTTATATATAAGTTATGCTTTTGTAGTTGTATAGGAAAAAGCGATCTGTCTTCTTGAGCTGTTGCTAGCTAATATCATTAGAAAGGTTTAAAAAGACAGTTTTGTAATTTTTTCTAAGACGTTATTAACTATATTAAATCATTAATGTATTTTTTAAGGTCCAAAATGTCCACTCATACTTTCCATGCACGTCCTACAGCCAAAACACATAAAATTGAAACCTGATGAGGTGAAAGCCCTACTTGAAAAATATAATATTTCTCTTTCTCAATTACCAAAAGTCAAACATGATGATCCTGCATTGCCACAAGGATGTATGGTTGGAGAAGTGGTAAAAATTGAGAGAAAAGAAGAGGATAAAACTTATCTCTATTATAGAGTCATAGCTTAAAATGGATAAAAGAAAAAAGAATATTTTAGTTGAGAAATACCTGGAACAGCATTCGCTAGTTGAATCTAACCTTCTTTCTTTTAATGACTTTATTCAGAACAAGATGCAACAGATTGTTAATGAAATAAATGAAACTATAAATAATGAAGAGGTTGAGATCAAGCTTGGCAAAGTAAGAATGGAAAAGCCAAATATTATTGAATCTGACGGAAGCAGCTCACTGGTAACACCTACAATAGCCCGTTTGAGAAGTCTTACTTACTCTGCCCCTGTTTTTGTTGAGTTGACTATAAATTACGGTGGACAGACTGATAGTTCAGAAGTTGAAATTGGCAGAATTCCTCTTATGGTAAGAAGTAGTGCATGTAACACTTATGGGATGAATAGAGAACAATTAAGAGAGAATTACATGGATCATTTAGATCCTGGAGGATACTTTATTATTAACGGAAATGAAAGAGTTATGGTTATGTCTGAAGATCTTGCTGCAAACCAGCCATTTATTGAAGAAGGTCGACTTGGGCTTACATTAAGATTATTCTCCCAAAGAGGCTCCTATAGAATTCCTACCACGATTTCTGAAACTAATGATGGTATTCTTGAAGTGACATTCAGCAGATTGAAGAACATCCCCGCAATAGTCATGCTGAAGGCCTTAGGTTTGACTAAGGAAGCTGAAATAGCTAAATATATCTCACACGAGAATGATTGCCTTATTGTTAATTTATATGAGTTCGCAAACATACAAAGTGCAGAAGATGCAATGATGCATATTGCTGAAAAATCAGGCATTCAGGGAACTAAGAAAGAAATTTTGGATAGAGTTAAACAAAGAATTGATTCTTTTTTCCTGCCACACATAGGGCTAGAGAAAAATTCAAGACCTGAAAAAGCACTGACATTAAGTAGATTGCTAAGGCTTTATTTAAAATCTAAAGAAAATGATAGTATAAGAACAGATAAAGATCACTATGCGAACAAAAGAGTAAAACTTTCTGGAGACTTGATGGCGGACCTATTCAGGGTTAATCTTGGAATATTAATAAGAGATATACAATATTCATTGCAAAAAGTTGCAAAGAGAAAGAAATTCTATTCTATAAAGAGCATCGCAAAGTCTACTTTATTTACACAAAGAGTTGAAAGTGCGATCGCGACTGGAAGCTGGATTGGTGAACGGTCCGGAGTAACCCAAAATATGAAAAAAACAAATTATTTGGAAATGTTGTCTCAATTGCAAAGGGTTTCTTCAATGCTTCCTGGAGAACAGGAAAACTTTATGGCAAGAACTCTGCATCCTACCCATTACGGTAGATTCTGTCCAATTGAAACACCTGAAGGAACTGAAATAGGATTAAGAAAGAATCTGGCTATTCTTAGCAAGATATCAACTGCCTTTCATTTTGATGAAGCTGCAGTTATAAAAAAGTTTACTGAACTTGGACTAAACAAAGAAAAGGGAAAAGATGTTTTCTTCAATGGTAGATTTATTGGGATGGTTGAAAATCCTTCAGAATTTGTTAAAAATGCAAGAAAAATCAGAAGAAATGGGCAATTGCCTAGAGAGATGAGTATACGCCATGATGAAGGCATCGAACAAATAGTTATATCGAGCGAAGTTGGAAGAGTATTGAGACCGTTGATAATTGCTGAAGATGGAATAAGTAAATTGAAAGATGAACATCTTGTTTTGTTGGAAAATGATAAAGTGAAATGGAGCGATCTGATAAATGAAGGAGTTTTGGAATATATCGATGCTGCTGAAGAAGACAATGCCTTAGTTTCTCTTAACTCACAAGATTTAACTCAGGATCACACACATCTGGAAATTCATTCTATTGATTTGTTTGGGTTAATAACTAGTTTGGTTCCGTTTGGCAGCAATGACCCATCATCTAAATTAATTAGAGGAAGTAAAACATTAACTCAGAGTTTGGGAATTTATGCTTCTAATTATCTTGTGAGGCTTGATACTGATGTTTCGATACTGCATTATCCTCAACTGCCTTTGGTAAGAAGTTTCATTTATGACACTTTAGAAGTTTATCCTGCTGGACAAAATCTCGTCGTCGCGATAATGCCTTTTGAGGGTTATAATCTCGAGGACGCCGTTGTTTTGAACAAAGCCAGCATTGACAGAGGTATGGGAAGAAGTACTTATTTCAGACCTTATGGTGCAACTGAATTGCAATATGCTGGAGGATTGTCTGACGAGATAGTTGTTCCTGAAAAAGATGTTTCTGGTTATAGAACTGAAGCATCGTATAGATTCTTGGAAGATGACGGAATAGCATACCCGGAGGCAGATATGAATGAGGGAGAAGTGCTTATAGGAAAAATAACTCCTCCTAAATTTTTAAGTGAGGCTAAAGATTTGAGTATTCAGGCTAAAAAAGAAGCTAGCGTCGCAATTAGACAGGAAGAGAGAGGAACTGTAGATGCAGTCTTTGTCAGTGTTGACCAGGAAGGAAACAAAATTGCTCAAGTAAGAGCCCGTGATTCTAGACTGCCTGAACCTGGAGACAAATTCTCTAATCCTCACGGACAAAAAGGAGTAGTTGGAATGATTGCTAATTCTGAAGACATACCTTTTACTTCGACAGGAATCAGACCAGATTTAATATTCAATCCTCACGGAATTCCAGGAAGAATGACTGTCGGTTATTTGATAGAATTATTAGCTGGAAAAACTGGTGCGGTTAGTGGTAAAATAATTGACGGAACATCTTTCACTGGTCAGACTGTGGAAGAATTAGAAGCCCAGTTGAAAGAACTTGGATTCAGAGATGATGGTAAAGAAACTATGTATGATGGAATAAGCGGCAAGCAAATGCAGATAAAAATATTTGTCGGAAATATGTACTATCTGAAGCTAAGGTACATGGTAAAGAATAAGATACACGCAAGAGCTTCTGGAAAGGTTACTTTGCTGACGAGACAGCCTATTGAAGGAAGGGCTAGAGGTGGAGCGCTTAGATTAGGAGAAATGGAACAGCAAGCTTTGGCAGGACATGGAGCTGCACTTCTGTTGAAAGAAAGATATGACTCTGATAAGACTGTAATTTATATATGCAAAGAATGTGGAAATATGACTTATGAAGATGTAATCAGAAATAAGATTTCGTGCAATATCTGTGGGGGCAATGAATCTGAACCTATCGAGATATCTTACGCTTTCAAGTTATTAGTTGATGAACTGCTTGGCCTGGGAGTCCAGACATCATTCGAATTAAAGAATAAATACGAACAATAAAATGGTAAATATAAATGAAGCAAAACAAGAATTTGTGAATACTTTAGTATATGCTAGGGTATATGTTCAAGAAAATCTAGATAAACTTAGAAGTCAATATGGAGAAAGATATTTAGCAATAGCTAAGGTTGATGGAGTTGTTGATAGTGATGAGGACAAGAGTTCTTTAATACAGAGGTTACAAGCAAGCAATGATCAGAGAGGCATTGTAATTGATACTATCTCAAATTTAATTAAACCAAATTTGTCCAACAATTAAAATGAACGAACTATACTTCAGAAAACAAGTGAGAGCATTGAAATTCAATTTAATTAGTCCTGACAAGATTAAGAAGATGAGTGCTGCTAAAATAGTGACTCCTGAATTATATGATATTGATGGTTTTCCAGTTGATGGTGGTCTTATGGATCTTAGACTCGGAGCAATTGACCCAGGAGTCAGATGCAGAACCTGCGGTAAAAGAGTTAAGGAATGTCCTGGACATCCAGGAAGTATCGAGTTGGCCAGACCAGTGTTTCACATAAAGTATATCCCACTAATTGAACTGTGTCTTAGAAGCTTTTGTGCTAAATGCGGAAGATTAACATTGAGTGAAGAAAAGGAAAAAGGTTTGACTCCTAGTTTGAAGGCAAAAAAGGCAAGAGATGCTAAAAAGTGCCCTCATTGTTCTGAAAATTTAGAAAGAGTGAAGCTGGAGAAGCCAAGTACATTTATGATTGGCAAAAAAAGATTGAGTTCGATAGAAGTTAGAGAAAGACTTGTTCTGATAAAAGATGAGGAATTGAAAAAGATAGGGATAAATACAAAAACCTGCAGACCAGAATGGGCGGTTTTGGCTTTGCTGCTTGTGCCTTCTGTTACAGTAAGACCCTCTATTACTCTTGAAAGCGGAGAGAGAAGTGAGGATGACTTAACACATAAGCTATCGGATATAATCAGGTCAAACCAAAGACTTTGGGAAAACCTAAATGCTGGAGCTCCAGAAGTTATTATAGAAGACTTGTGGGATTTATTGCAATATCACGTAACCACATTCTTTGATAACAATGTTACAAGGATACCTCCTGCAAGACATAGGTCTGGGCAGCCTCTTAAGACAATTACAGAAAGAATTAAGGGTAAAGAAGGCAGAATCAGACAGAATCTCGCTGGAAAGAGAGTAAATTATTCTTCAAGAACAGTCGTATCTCCAGATCCATTTATTGCAATTAACGAAGTGGGAGTGCCTTTTGAAATTGCTAGAATCATAACCGTTGCCGAGACCGTTACTTCTCTAAATATTGAGGCTATGAGAGATTTAATTAGAATGGGGGATAAATACCCTGGTGCCAATTATGTTATCAGACCTGATGGTAAAAGAAAAAGAATCACTGTAGAATTAAAAGAAGAAATTTGTGCTGAAATATTACCAGGATATAAGATTGAGAGACATCTTAGAGATGGAGATATAGTTTTATTCAACAGACATCCTTCTCTGCACAAGCAAAGCCTTATGGCTCATTATGTACGAGTATTGCCTAATAGAACATTTAGATTACATCCTGCAGCTGCTTTCCCATATAATGCAGACTATGATGGAGATGAGATGAACGTGCATAGTCCTCAGACTGAAGAAGCACGGGCTGAAGCTAAAGTTCTGCTTGATATTAACAATAATATTATCTCTTCTAAAAACAATATTAATTTAGTTGGAACAATTGCTGATTCGATTACTGGAAATTATCTTTTAGGAAAAGATACATTAAGCAAAATGGAAACTGATCAATTACTTTTTGCAGCTAAAGTTAGAAATACTATAAAAACAAAAGAGATATCTGGAAAAGATGTTTTTGCTCAAATAATTCCTGCTGGTTCTAGTATAAAAATACCTAATGAGATAATAGGAAGCAACTCTTTTGGGACTGAAGAAGGAGTGATGGTAAAAGTTATTGATAGAGAATTTGGAAGAAAAGAGGCTGTTGAATCTGTTAATAGAGCATTCATCTTGGGGGCAGTTTATTTATCCAGAAAGGGATACACTCTCTCAGTTCAAGATTTGAACGTATCTGCTAAGGTAAAGAAGATGACTGATGATATAGTAGTTGCCGCCGAGAAGAAAACACAGGAGGTTGTAAAAGAATATGAATCTGGAAACATGAATGCATTACCTGGAAAAAGTCTTGAAGAAACTAGAGAAATTAAAATTGCACAAATTTTAAATGAAGTTAGAACAGAAATGGGCAAGATAGTTCAGACCAATTTCCCAGCTGAAGGCAATGTAAGTAAAATGATCAATGCTAAAGCAGTTGGAAGTATGCTGAATATAACTCAGATAGCTTGTTCTGTCGGTCAGCAGTCCTTATGGAATAAAAGAATTGGTTTAGGATATACTAATAGAACTCTTTCGTTCTTTAAGCCGAACGATATAGGTCCTGCTGCAAGAGGTTTCATAAAGTCTTCATTCTTTAAAGGACTTGCACCAGATGAATTCTTCTTTGGAGCTATAACTGGAAGAGACTCTTTAATGGACCTTGCATTAAGAACACCAAAGTCTGGTTACTTGTATAGAAGACTTGTCTCTGCTTTGCAAGACTTAAAAGTTGAATATGATGAAACTGTCAGAGATGCATCCGAGAATGTAGTGCAGTTTATGTATGGTGATGATGGAAAGGATGTTGCAAAATTACATTTGAAAGATAATAAAGTTGCTGCTGGAGAAGCTGTTGGCGTTGTAACTGCTCAGAGCTTTGGAGAAGCGTCAACTCAGATGGTATTGAACGTATTCCACCACGCAGGAGTTGCGCAGATGCAGATTACACAAGGACTTCCTAGACTAATTGAAATATTGGATGCTAGAAAACAGCCATCAACTCCATTAATGGAGATTTATCTTGATAAAGAATATAACAATGAAAAAGAATCCAAAGTTATTGCTGAAAAAATAAAGGAAGTTAAAATGAAGGAAATAATCTCCGAGTTAAAGATTGACTTTACAAATAAGAAGATAGAGATATTTTTGGATGCTAAAGCTTTGAAGAGCACTCATGCCGGACCTGAGAAAATTGCTGACCGCTTGTCAGAAAAGGGATTCAAAGTCAAATCAAATGATATGAAAATCAGCATTAATGTTTCTGATATGAATTTTAAGGAAATATATAAACTGAAAGAAAAACTTAAAGAAACTATAATATTGGGGGTAAAAAGCATTGCTCAAGTAGTCGTTTCAAATAGGGGAAAAGATTATGTTATATTGACCTCTGGCTCGAATTTGGAAGAGATATTGGAGGTTAAGGGCGTTGACAAAAATAGGACTAAATCAAATGATATTCATGATGTAGCTTCGGTACTTGGCATAGAAGCTGCTAGACAGACTATAATCAATGAAATAAAGGCAGTTTTGGAATCTCAAGGACTTGATATTAATGAGAGACACTTAAAGCTGGTTGCTGATTCTATGACTTCTCTGGGTATTGTCAAGGGAGTAACAAGAATGGGGATAATCTCCGACAAAGCAAGTATCCTTGCAAGAGCGACATTCGAAACACCTGATAAACAGTTTATCAATGCTACAATACAGGGTGGTAGAGATGAATTAAGTTCAGTCATTGAAAATATTCTTTTGAATCAGCCGATACCTGTTGGAACTGGTCTTCCTGGCTTGCTTGTTAAAATAACTGGACCATTAGTTGACAAGAAATTAGAAAGGGCAAAGAAAAGCAAAGAATAAGACAACTAAACAAAGATACATTTATATACTAAATTGCCGACGAAAAAATATAGACTGGAAGAGGTTATTGCAATGAAAAATAAAATTTTAACTAACTTAATTACTAAAAAATAAAATGACTGTTTTAGACTTACAAACGATAAGATACATAAATCTTTTGGATAATGCTTCCAAAGTTAAGACTAGAAAATGCTTTGTTTATAATAATATTATTTTCTTTGCTGTTCCTAGGCAATTAATTTCAAGGGCAATCGGTCCAAATGCTGTGAATGTCAGGAATATCCAGGAAAAACTTGGAAAAAGAATAAAAGTTATTGCTGAATCTTCAGGGGTTGAAGATGCACAAAGATTTATACAGGATATCGTTGCACCTGTCAGGTTTGTTTCTATGGAGATAAAGGATAATATTATCATGATAAATGCGGGTAGCCAAAGCAAGGCAGCGCTTATTGGAAGGAACAGACGCAGAGAAGCTGAACTGCAACAGATAGTCAAGGATACTTTTAATCTTGAATTGAAGATAATTTAAACCCGCAAAAGGTTTAAAAACCAACTTCTCTAACAAAATTTGTAAACTTATTATATAAACAAAATGGGACTAATGAGCGCAAGGAAGATGATGAAAAGGGAAAGAAAGTTTAGATGGAGCCAGAAAACTTACAAGAAGAGAATTCTAAAATTGAGAGAAAAAGCAGACCCTCTTGAAGGAGCTAGTCAGGCTAAAGGAATAGTAATTTCAAAGTTCCAGAAAGAAGCAAGACAGCCAAACTCGGCTATGAGAAAATGCTGCAAAGTGCAACTGATAAAGAATGGTATTTCTGTTGGTGCATTCATTCCTGGAAACTTAGCTCAGAAATTTATTGATGAACACGATGAAGTTATTATTGAAAGAATTGGTGGACGTTCGGGCAGACAGAAAGGAGATATTCCTGGAATTAGATTTAAAGTCATCACAGTAAATGAACAGCCCTTGCACTTGCTATGGACTGGCAAGATGGAGAAGGGTAGAAGATAAAATGGATGATAGAATAAGAGTTTTAAAAGATTTGGCAAGATTATCAGATAGTGATGTAAGAGCGTATGTTCCCGGAGAAAAAGGACCAGTTCTAAATTACTTAAAAGTTTTTCGAGATAAAATATCTCTTGGAGAAAGAACTTTCCTATTATCTCAAGTAAGAGAAGTAGTTAGATCTGCGCCAATCGGAATAGTTTATGTTGCTGGTGAGGTGGCAAGTTCTTAAAATGGCAGAACAACTTACTTTTAAAATATTCGATTTGTATGATATCTCTCAGATAACGGTCAAAGATCCTGCACTTAGACCATATATTAATTTGAATCAAAAACTAATATTAAAGTCCCAGGGAAGAAGAAAAGACAAATTGGCTATAACGAAGGTTAATGTTGTTGAAAGGCTAGCCAATAGACTTGCTGTTCCTGGACATTCAGGAAGAAAACATAAAATAATAACTAATTGGAGTTCTGGAAAATATAATAGGAATATGAAAACTGTTCTGCAAGTTCTGAGTATTATCGAGAAGAAAACCGGCAGAAATCCTGTACAAGTTCTTATCGAAGCGATAGAAAATGGATCTCCAAGAGACGAAATTACAGTCATTGAATCTGCCGGAGCGAGATATCCTCAGGCAGTAGATTGCAGTCCTATGAGGCGCATTAATTTAGCCATAAGATGGATGGTGCAAGGATCATATCAAAAATGTTTTGGCAAGAAAACTAAGATGGCTGATGGTCTGGCGAATGAAATTATAAACGCTTCAAAGGGAACTATGGACTCTTATTCGTGCAGCAAAAGAAATGAAGCTGAAAAGCAAGCAGACTCTGCAAGATAAACATTTAAAAACCTTCTTTATTATCAAAAAATATTCTCAATAACATTGAGAACATTAATATTAAAATGGCAGAAAAAGAATCAAATTTGAATAAGATTGAGAGATTAACAAATACTCAGAAAAATATAAGAAATGTAGCGACGAGCGCCCACATTCACCATGGAAAAACTGCTTTTACTGATAATCTTCTTGCGGCTGCTGGAATGATGGCTGAAAAGAATGCAGGTAACTTAGAAGAAGGAATGACTACCTGGCAGCATAAAGATGAACAGGAAAGATTAATGACTGTCGATGCTGCAAACGTCTCTATGGGGCACGAATATGCTGGAGAGGAATATCTTATTAATTTGATTGATACTCCTGGCCACGTTGACTTTGGAGGCAATGTAACCAGGGCTATGAGGGCTATTGATGGCACTTTTGTACTTGTGTGCGCTGTTGAGGGAATAATGCCTCAAACAGAAACTGTTTTGAAACAAGCTCTGCGAGAGAGAGTAAAACCAGTCTTATTCATTAATAAAGTTGATCGATTGATAAAAGAATTGAAACTTACTCCTGAACAAATGCAGGAAAGATTTGCCAAGTTAATCCAGGAATTTAACAGACATGTAATGGCTATTGCAGAACCTGAATATAAAGAAAAATGGCAGGCAAATGTCGCTGATGGAAGTGTTGCATTTGGCTCTGCGAGAGAGAACTGGGCTTTGTCAGTGCCTTTCATGAAGAAAAAAAATATTACTTTCAAAGATATTTACAGATTATATAATGATATGACTGAAGAGGAAAGAAAGAAATGGATATGGGAAAAGGCACCATTGCATGAAGTAGTTCTTGATATGGCTGTTAAACATTTACCAAATCCTCTTGAAGCGCAAAAGTATAGAATTCCAAAAATATGGAGGGGTGACATTGATAGTCAGTTTGGAAAAGATCTTTTAAGCTGTAACAAAGACGGAGAAGTTGCTTTCGTTATTACAAGAATAGTCATAGACCCTAGGTCTGGAAAAGAAATATCTGCTGGAAGATTGTATTCAGGAACTCTTGTCAATGGGGGAGAAGTTTATTCCAATATGAATAAGAAAAAGTATAGGGTGCAGCAAGTTCTTGTATATAATGGGATAAAACCTGAACAGCTTGATGCAGTTCCATCAGGAAATGTTTTGGCCATTGCTGGACTTAACTGTGATGTCGGAGATACTATCACTCTAAATGAACAGACCCCATTCGAAGAAATAAAACATATCTTCCAGCCAGTTATTACTAAGAGCATTGAAGTAGTCAGAAGCGCAGACTTGCCAAAATTAATCGAAGTTCTAAGAAAAGTCGGCAAAGAAGATCCGAGCGTTAAAATAGAGATTAATGAAGAAACCGGAGAAAACTTACTTTCTGGAATGGGCGAATTACATTTAGAAATTATTGAAGGCAGAATTAAGAGTGAAAAAGGATTAGAGGTAAAAACAGGTTCTCCGATAGTAGTCTATAGAGAGAGTTTAGGAAAAAATAGTGGTGAAATTGAAGTAAGAACTCCAAATGGGCATAATATCTTCTTCCTTGAGATGGAGCCATTAGAAAACTCAGTATATGATGCAATTGAAAGAGGAGAGCTTCCCGAAGTCCGTCTGAAAAAGAAAGCAGAAGACATCTGGAAAAAACTTTCTTCTTTAGGAATCTCAAATGAAGAGGCAAGACAATATCAAGAGATATACAAGGGAAATGTTTTTGAGGATAGAACAAGAGGATTAGTTTTACTTCCAGAAGTTATAGAATCTATTATCGATGGCTGGAGATTAGTTGTTGATGGGGGACCATTGGCGAAAGAACCTTTAATGAAGACAAAATTCATATTGCATGATGCTAAACTGCACGTT
>Ga0209542_10018839_pt1 | contig 11136 bp, 9 predicted proteins | sample RifCSPhighO2_01_FD_184028 | JGI IMG/M metagenome (GOLD analysis project Ga0209542, IMG submission 184028) | Soil microbial communities from Rifle, Colorado - Rifle CSP2_plank highO2_0.1 (SPAdes) (version 2) | ecosystem: Environmental > Terrestrial > Deep subsurface > Rock core/Sediment ...
AGGTAAATAAAAGCGGGCTTAAAGACAAATCGTATTAAATAAATAGGGGTTTTAACCCCAAAATTCGTTTGCAATTCGAGACGATTTCTCGAAAAAACAAACGGATGTGTCGGTTAGAGAAAGGAAAAGCAACTATGAGCATGGCGACTACTTCGGCAAATGGCGGCGCGGTTGAAAAGATTTTTGTCCGGAAGTTTCCAACCCATCGCAATCCTCACTTGGATAAATGGGTTTCCTGGTGGCTGATCCAGTTGTACGGGTCATGCCGCTACACAGGGCTTGCGTCTGCGGAGCTGGATTTCTGCGGACATATCGCTCCCATGAATGACGCAGAGTTCGACCGACTCGGATTGGCTCCGATCGGGATAGGATATTCAAGACTGGACGAACATCTTCCAAACGGCGCCAGAATTCCCGAGGAATGTTCGGCGACACTGACGGCAAAATGGCTGAACCTTCGGGGCAAAACCGATCTGGAACCGCTTCTCGAGGAAGTGGAATACTTCGATTCAAACACCGGGGCTTCGCTTCGGCATCTGTCGGAACTCATCAAGGTCGCAACACGGAGAATGGACAATCCCATTCTCCTGTACAGGGCATGGATCAAACCAGCGCTTGACGCCATCCACGACAGCTTGATCCTCGGTCTCAATCGGCGTGCTGGGATTCGTAGCGTTGTCTCTGAATGGAACCGGGTCAAAGACAAAATTCTTCACAAAAATTTCGTTCCAGATCCAAAAGCGCGCGAGGAAATCGAGACGTACATCTTGAGTATGCTCAAAGGAAGCGACTCTGTTTACAAACGCGGATTGGATGACCCGTCCAGACGGTCTGTTACTAACCTCGCGTATATTCTCAACGCGATGTATCAAAACGGAAATCCGGACGAAGATACCAGAGAGTGGTCGCTGTTCGCGTTCTCGAAAATGGTGGAAGACCAGATGGACTTCTTTGAGTGTCTGAAGATTTGCGAGAAAACGGAGACGTTCCCGATCCAAACGCGGGTCTGGGGTAAAGACAAAGTCATCAGGGGTATCATCGTCCAAGGAGACCGTCCCAACCTGCTCAAAGCGGCTCGCCACAAAAACGGCGGGGACGCGCAGGTGGTGATCAAACTCGGAAGTTCCGGCAACGTAATCCAAGTGGATCAGGGTGTGCCGGGAATCACCCTGCGTTGGGTAGCCAGAATGATCCGCTGGTACGAGCTCCCCAAAGACCGATTTGGGAAGCTGTTGGATAATGACACAGACCTTCAATCGCTTAGTAACCCCGGCACGCACCCCAAAGTGCAAAACTGGTATTACTTTGCGAAGGGTGAGCAATTTTTCAACGGTTGCGACACTCATTCGGCAACGCCCACGCGCATACACGTTTGGGCCCTGCAGGAAATTTTGATGTTCGGGTTCGATGGCGATCTCTCATGGGAGTGGTTCAAGATCCACCAGCCAAGCGAGCAAAGCCACTACAACCCCCGACGCACGATTAAAATCAGGGCTAAACGCACGGAGCGCTTAACGGAGCATTTACTCAAGCCAGCGCCAGAGAAATCTGACCGGACGGTTCAAGACGAAGGAATTCAAATCGAAGCTATTGCTCCGCCCGATGAAAGGGGTTTGGAACAAGAAGTTTTTCAGGGAAAGTAAAATTCCCCCGCACACCGCCGCGCGCTTCAAGCGCCCGGCGGTCTTTTTTTATAAGAATCGAACTTATGCTTACCCCCACACTATCGTGATATCAGTTAGATTTGCCCATTTTTAAGATTCGTGTATAATAGTCGTGTAATGAACGCAATATCAGGAATACTACCTTACGTTCAAATTGGAATATCGGCTTTGCTTGTAGGCGCAGTTTTACTTCAACGATCTGAGTCCTCGCTCGGAGGCGCTTTTGGCGCTGGAGATAACTGGGGATCTTCATTCCACACCCGAAGAGGCATTGAGAAAATAATATTTTTTGCCACTATAGCGCTGGGAATCTTGTTTGCCGTAGTTTCCATAATGGTTCTATTGCTTGTATAACAAGCTTAATCTAACACGCGACACGGCCCTAAACATGGCTGTGCTTTGCAAGAACTTTTTAGCATGAAATTCAACAAAAAAATTTACTTGCCTTTCCAGCGCGTCTGCGACGAAGCGAAAGAACGTTTTTCGACGATTGAAAGGGCGATATTTCTGTTCTTTGCCACCACTCTGATTTTATCAGTCATGTACGTCTTGTTCTGGACAAACGACGCTCTTATGGTAACAATTCCTAAAAATGGCGGCGCTCTGATAGAGGGGTCGGTTAATTCGCCCGGTTTTATAAACCCGCTCTTGGCCATCAGAGACTCGGATCGAGATCTGTCCTCTCTTATATATTCCGGTCTGGTGAGAATCTCTCCCAGCGGCGAAATAATCAACGACTTGGCCGAACGATACGAGATCAGAGAAAACGGGACGGCGTATTATTTTAAAATAAAAGATTCCGCAGTTTTTCACGACGGGGCGCCGGTTACGGCGGACGATGTAAAATTTACCGTGGAAAGGGCGCAGGACGCGAGCGTGAAAAGCGTCAAAAGAGCAAACTGGGAAGGAGTGAGCGTGGAAAAAATCAGCGACAAAGAAATACTCTTCCGGTTGAAACAGCCCTATACGCCGTTCATACTGAATACATCCCTGGGTGTCTTGCCGTCTCATATCTGGTCTGCGGTAGAAGCGGAGCAGATACCTTTCAGCCAACTTAACATATCACCGATCGGATCGGGCCCGTATAAAATCAAAAGCATTCAAAAAGACGGCTCGGGGGTTCCCTCCGCGTATGTTCTCGAATCCTTTAAGCAATACACGCTTGGCAGGCCGTATATCAGCAAAATCATTTTTAAATTTTATCCCAACCAAGAAGCATTGCTTCAAGCGTACAACAACAACGAAATTGAAAATATGGCCACCGTCATGCCGAAGATCGCGCGGGAATTGGGAAACGGCGGCGCGCGCGTTGAAACGGCTCCCCTTGCCAGAATCTTTGGGGTATTTTTCAATCAAAATCAGCAGACTATTTTTGCCGCTCCTGAAGTGCGAGACGCTTTGGAAAAAGCCGTGGATAAGAATGAAATAGTCAATACGGTCATGCTCGGGTTTGCCTCCGCGATTGACGGACCGTTTCCGTCCGATATCGCAAAATTGATGGCGGCCGTCGAACCGGCTAAAACCGTCGCGTCGGCGTCCGCGTCATCAGAAACCGCGAGCGCGAACGCCGAAGCCGTCGAGATTTTGGAGAGAGCCGGCTGGAAATTCGACGATGAAAAAAAAGTAATGGTGAAGAAGACCAAACAGCAGACCCAGGAGTTGGCGTTCACACTGACAACCTCCAACGCGCCGGAGTTGAGGGAGACCGCCGCCATATTAAAAACATCGTGGGAAAAGATTGGAGCGAAAGTCGAGATCAAAACCCACGATCCAAACGATCTCAACCAGAACGTGATCAGACCGAGAAAATTCGACGCCCTTCTTTTTGGGGAGATAATCGGCCGTGATATGGATCTGTTCGCTTTTTGGCATTCCTCCCAGAGAAACGATCCGGGCTTAAATTTGGCCATGTATGTCAATAAGGACACGGACGCCATACTGGAGGAGGCCAGAATGTCCGCGGATCAGGACGACAGGATTGTAAAATACAGCAGGTTCTATGATATACTTAAACGCGAAAAACCCGCTTTGTTTTTGTATACTCCGGACTTTATCTACATGGTATCTCCAAAAATTCAAGGAATGGCATTAGGTCAAATTTCCATTTCGGCTGACAGGTTTTCAGAGGTCTACAAATGGTACTTGGAAACGCAAAAAGTTTGGAAAGTGTTTTTGAAGTAGAGGAATTTGGTTCTATCTCACGCTGGTGGCATATCAAGATCGAGGTCTAGCGATTCTCGAAACGACGTTTCAAATTAGTCATAGAACTCATCTAAAGTTTTAACCACTCGTATATGAAAAACGTAAGAAATACATACTCGTTTCGCCGCTACGCCACGCAAAATTCTGCTACGACTCTTCGACTGCGCCCTCGTACCGTTGCAACTTTTAGTTTGTTACATCAATTTATAGGATATCGCCGATTCGTAATCGCTGTCACATCTGATGCGGGTTTACACTTAAGTTGCAACGGCACTCGTCGTGTCGCGGACACGCCTTCGGGCTTGTCTTCGATCCTCGCTACGAATTTTGCGTGGCTCGCTTGGCGATTAAAACTTCAGATGAGTTCGTATAATTACTTATCAAAACATATATTATGAGTTCATATTTTAGAAGAAACAAAACTAAGTCTGTCAGAGGGGTCAAAAGCGTGTTTGCCGCGAGGATGACAACCGCATCTGACGGCGCCAGCGCGCAGACGCCGTCGGCCGCGTCGCATTCAGCCACGTCCAGGGTTTCATCCCAAAAAAATGCGCCGCGGCAAAATAGAAGACCCCTATCCGTGCGCCACAGACAGAGACATTCCATGCCGCCCGAAGGACATCCAAGCCATAGATTGCCGAACGGTCTTCCGCAACCGCCCAAGACCGAGCATATCCCGACGATTCAGGAAGGGGTGTTAAGAATTATCCCGCTCGGAGGCGTCGAAGAAATCGGCAAAAACATGACGGTCGTCGAATACGGCGATGACATAATCGTCATTGACGCGGGGATGCAGTTCTCCAGCGTTGACACTCCGGGAGTTGATTATATTTTGCCCAACACGGCCTACCTCGAGGAAAGGAAATCAAAAGTTCGGTGTTTGGTGGTAACACACGGCCACCTGGATCACATAGGAGGCATCCCTTACCTTATGGAAAAGCTTGGCAATCCGCCGATCTACACCATGGAATTCGGAGCGATGCTCATCAGAAAACGCCAAGAGGAATATCCCCACTTACCCGCGCTGGATTTAAAAATCGTAAATCGCGACGACAAATCCCTGCCGATTTCCAAAAACTTCAAAGTCCGATTTTTCGGCCTGACTCACTCTATTCCGGATTCGACGGGGGTGATTATAGAAACCCCCCTAGGCGACGTCGTGGCCACAGGCGACGTTCGCATAGACAACGTAAACGGGATACCAAGAGAACGGGAGATCGAACAGTACTCGATCTTTAAGGACCGAAAGATCCTGGCTCTGCTTATGGACTCGACGGGAGTGGAAAAACCCGGTTGGTCAATGCCAGAGGAGATTGTCATCGCAACGATAGATAAAATCGTCAAGGACGCTCCGGGACGCGTTCTCATCGCCACTTTCGCCTCCCAAGTCGAAAGAATTATCGCCTTCATAGAAATCGCCCGCAAATACGGGCGGAAGGTGGCCATCGACGGAAGAAGCATGAAAGCCAATGTCGAAATCGTCAAAAAGCTTAAATTGTCGGAGGTGAAGCATGCGGTTCCGATTGAAGAGATCGGAGATTACCCGCCGAATAAACTGATGGTGCTGGCCACCGGCGCGCAAGGCGAGGAGTTCGCGTCATTGATGCGCATATCGAACAGCACGCACAAACATATCAAGCTAATACCGAACGATATTATCGTTTTGTCGTCCTCGGTGATTCCGGGCAACGAACGGGCCATCACGACTCTGAAGGACAATCTTTACAGACACAACGTAAAAGTCATCACTTACGTGGACAGCGACGTCCATACTTCCGGACACGGCAAACGCGGAGAATTGGAGTGGATTCACAAGCAAATCAAGTACAAATTTTTCATCCCCGTCCACGGGCATCATTACATGCTCAAACAGCACGCGGAACTCGCCGAGAATATCGGCGCGCCGAGACAAAACATCATGGTCCCGGACAACGGAAGCATAATCGAGATATCCGAAAATGGTTCAAAGATCAAAGTCCTTAAAGAAAAAGCTCCGTCCAACCCCATAATGGTTGATGGTTTTTCCATCGGCGATATGCAAGAGGTCGTCATCAGAGACAGACAGCTCCTCTCGGAGGACGGAATGTTCGTCGTCATCGCCAGTATCAACACCACCACGGGGCGTTTGAAAAAGTCTCCTGATATTATCTCGAGAGGTTTCGTCTATCTGCGCGAGTCCCAGGATCTTCTGCGCGAAACTCGTTTTCTGATAAAAAAAACTATTGAGGAAACCGCTTCCGGTATGCACCCTATCAACTTTGATTATATCAAAGAAACCTTAACTGATACCGTGGGAAGATTCTTGTTCAACAAAACAGCGAAGAGGCCGATTGTTATACCCGTCGTCTTAGGCGTATAATAAGAATTTAGTGAAGACACCTTCTTCCCCAAAAACCGGAAAGAGATTCGCTGTGTATGTGCTTGGTTTTATCCTGACTCTGCATACCGTTCTCCCCGCCTACATAGAGTCATCCTACCTGAACCAGATACTGCAGGTTGATTACGGGCAATCGTCGGAAAAAATCATCGGCCTCCTCTTCGCGGCCGCCGCTTTGGTGGGCATGGTGTTTCTGCCACTCGTTACGGCCGCCATCAGAAAGGCGGGGAATTTTTTGGCCAGCTCGGCAATTCTCTGCCTTGAGACCGTTTCTTTGATTCCGCTGATCGGCGGCCTGGATTCATTTCCGTTGGCCGTTATAATCGGCAGTTTCATTTTGCGATTTGCTGGAATCTTCTGGCTTGGTTTTACGATAGATATATTTCTGGAAAACTATTCGAGTGACGCGAACACCGGAAACATTCGAGGGATGTTTTTGACGAGCGCGAACGCGGCCTGGCTTGTCGGGCCGATGTTGCTTTCCTTGGCGTTTTTAAACAGCGACTACTGGCGAATCTACGCGGTGGCCGTGGTCTTGTTCATACCGACGATCCTTTTGATGCGAGGCAGTCTGGCAGATTTCAAAGATCCCATTTACAAAAAGCAGAGCATGCGGCAGACGATCGCGGTTATCCGTTCGGACTCGAATATAAAAAATATCGTGAAGGCATCATTCCTGCTTCAATTTTTTTATTCGGTAATGGTCATTTACACCCCTTTTTACTTGCTGCAACATATAGGATTTTCGTGGAGCGAGATCGGATTAATTTTTACAATAATGCTTTTGCCTTTTGTGATATTTCAATTGCCGGCCGGACTGCTCGCCGATAAAAAGTTCGGGGAGAAAGAAATTTTATCCCTTGGATTCGTCATTATGGCCGTATCAACCGGCCTGCTGACTTTTATTGAAAGTCAAAGTTTTCTGGCGTGGGCCTCGATTTTATTCATAAGCCGTATTGGAGCCGCCCTCGTGGAGGTTATGACCGAGACGTACTTCTTTAAAAAGATCAACGCCAGCCAGACGGGGCTTTTGGGCAATTTCAGATCAGTGCGTCCCTTGTCCACGATTGTCGCTCCAGTAATCGCCACAGCGTTTCTGTTTATGTTTGATATTAAATACATTTTCGCGCTCCTCGGCATCCTGATGTTTTTCGGATTGCGATACTCGCTGGCAATTAAAGACTCAAGGTAGCATTTGGTACTACCCCATTTTAGGGATGGGTACCGCGAGATCGTGGGTAGGTTCTTATACATCCCACACTATGAAATCAGACTCACCCCAGCGATGGTGTAATTGAATTTGGTTTGGGAGTTTGATGGGGATATTATACCACTTTGAATTACGAAACTCCTCCACCTAAAGTGGACTGCTTTCCAAAACGCGCCGCCGCCTTAATAAAAGCATTGAACAAAGGATGGGGTGAAAGCGGACGAGCACGGAACTCCGGATGAAACTGACTACCCAGAAAAAAGGGATGATCTTTTTCAGAAAGTTCGGCAATTTCCATGAGTTTTCCGTCCGCCGACTTCCCCGAAAAAATAACCCCGCCTTTTTCCAAGTTGGCGATGAAATCCGGATTGACTTCATAACGATGCCGGTGTCTCTCGGAGATTTTACTGCTTCCATACGCGCGCCGGGCAATCGTCCCGTTTTGAAGTACCGCCTCATAAGCCCCCAGTCTCATCGAGCCGCCATAATCGCCCACCTCCAATTTCTTCCTTTGCTCGGGAAGAATATCAATGACCGGATAAGAAGTGTGCTGATCAATCTCGGTGGTGTTTGCCCCCTTCAACCCCAAAACGTTCCTCGCATACTCCACTATCATAAGTTGCATGCCGTAACAGAGACCAAGGTACGGAACTTTATTTTTGCGCACGAACTCAATGACATTTAGCTTGCCTTCAATTCCGGTTTCTCCGAAACCTCCCGGCACTATAATGCCATCATAATTCTTCAAAGAGGATAACCTTTTCTGCAAATCAGCGGACGAATCGCCCGCAAATTCTTTCGCGTTAAGCCATGTCAAGACGGGCTTTCTCCCCTCTTGATAGGCCGAATATTTGATCGCCTCAATAACAGAAATGTAAGCGTCGGATAAAACAAAATCTCCGGTGTCAAAGTATTTTCCGACGATGGCGATCTTGACTTCTTTTTCCAATTCTTTAGTTTTGTTGACGAATTTTTTCCACAACGCCAACCCATCTTTTTTGACATTTGTTTTCAGGGACAACTCCGTCAATACCCGATCTCCTATTTTATCTCTTTCAAAATTTATCGGAACGTTATAAATATTATCAATATCGGGAGCGGATATTATATTGTCAACGTTGACATTGCACGATATGGCGATTTTTTCCTTTCTTTTTTCGTCAAGCGAAACCGGCCCGCGAGCGATTATCAGATCCGGCTGAACTCCATAGGAATTCAGCATACGAACGGCATTCTGCGTCGGACGGGTTTTCATTTCTCCCAAGGCCGAGGGCACGGGTAAATACGTAACCATAATGAAAATCACGTCCCCCGGGTGCTTGATGCTCAATACTCTGGCCGCCTCGATAAACAAAATGTTCTGATAATCCCCAACAGTGCCACCGATCTCGATGAGGGAAATCCTCGAGCCATTAACCTCCGCCGCGCGCTCAAATCGCCTCGTGATCTCATCGGTAATGTGCGGGATCGCCTCCACGCACTTACCTTTGTAACCCAACGATCTTTCTTTTTCGATGACATGTTTGTAAACCATACCGCTGGTTACATAATCATCGCCGCTTAAATCCTTATTCAAAAACCTCTCGTAATTTCCCATGTCCTGATCGGTTTCCAACCCGCTGTCCAAAACAAAAACCTCGCCGTGTTCGGTCGGATTCATAGTTCCGGCATCCACGTTCAAATATGGATCAACCTTTACCGGATTAACTTCAAACCCCTTGGATTCCAAAATTAGACCGAGAGAAGAGGTAGCGATGCCCTTACCGACGCCAGACATCACCCCACCAATTACGAAAATGTACTTGTGATTTTTTTTCATTGTTTTTTGGAAATTTTCTTGATCCTTGTTAATCTTTTTTTCAATTAGATATTTTATACTGATGATTTTATCAAACATATACGCGCGAAACACCATTGACAGCATGTCTGATTGATATAGCCCTATCATGGGAACATATCGCGATATCGAGACCGACCCGTTACAGACAAGGTTCTGTTGTTAGTTATCCACCACACGAAAGTATATAGAACCTCATGAACTTGACAATTCAAATAAACCGTGTATCATGCAACTCAGAAACAACGGCTGAATAAAGCCCTGCGCAGAGACAACGAAAATGAGAGAAATTTATGCTTATCAAAGCTGTCGGATTGGTAGTAATGATGCGAATACGTGACAAACCCGTTGCAATTCTGCAACGACGGGGCGAATTCAACACAGAGAAGATGGCTCTCGAAACAAACCCCGGTGTTTGGCAGGCAACAATGCACGAAACACTGCGCCCCGATGAGTCTTTCGAGACCGGACTCAACCGCGGAATTTTCGAGGAACTCGGAAAAGAAGCCGCCAGTATTCTTTATCGACCAGAGACTGAGATCATTCATGAGTGGACCAACGAAAACTACCTAAAGAGATTCTACTGGGTTTCTTCCGATCCCAATATTCTCAGAGTTATCAGGCTCGAAACGTCCACCGGCGGAATACGCCCATTCACTTTGAAAGAGGTGGGTCAGATGACACCGTTGCGAGAAAGCGATGCGGTCAAACCCGAACACAAATGGGTAATGTTTGACACAGCGCTCGAGGCGGTTAAAAAAGCGTTCGTGCGCTATATACACTGACATCAAACCCGCAATGCCATCATTGCGGGTTTTATTTTTCAAACACCAGTTTAATGTCGTCGTCCCTTATACTTTTAAATATCGTCTCACCGCCAGATAACTCGATATTGCTCCCAACACGATACCCGAGACAACAATAATCAAAAACATCTGGCCGAAGTTTTGCATGTAATAATTGAACAAAGTAAAGTCCCCCAGATTATCGCTCAAAAACAGCGGAAACGGGTAGAACAAAGGGCCGAACCAATATGTGAGCGGATAGAATGCCACGACGGCGGCCAAAGCGGCGGCCAATCCGTACATCACGCCCACGATCACGAAGGGGCCGCGCACGTAGGAATTACTGGCGCCGACAAGTTGCATCACCGAAATTTCTTCCCTGGAAGTAAAAATAGCCAGCCGGATCGTGTTAAAAGTTACAACGATTGAAATCAAAGCGAGCACCAAAGTTCTGGCGATGTTCGATTTTTCCGTGTTGTCTATGATTTGCTGGAGGCGAGTGATCGCGGCCTTGTTTTCATTGAAGTTCACTCGCTCTACTAACCCGCCGCCGGCCGCCGAGAGTGGCGACGACTTTTCCAAAAAATCGGCCACCCCTTCGTACTGCGACGGTTCCCGAGTTTTAACATTTAAGACAGCCCCCAAGGGATTGTCATCAAGTTCATCCAGCGGCTCCAACATTCGCGGATCATCTTTATGCCTCTCCCTGTAATCGGCAAGCGCCTGCTCGCGCGATATGTAAGTAACTCGCATCACTTCCGGCAAAGCCTCCAGCGATTTCTTGATTGATAAAATGTCATTCTCCGAAGCGGATGTTACGAAATACACGTTTACATCAACCTTGTCTTTGAGATCGCCGAGCGAAGAACTCAACAGCTTGTTGTTGAAAACAAGAGAGCCGACGACAAACAAGGTTACGCTGAGCACCAAAACGGCGGAGAGCGACACGAAAGCGTTTCTCCAAAATCCCACGAATCCCGTTCTTATTATTCTTTTTATGCTGGTTATTAACATCTGCTTGTGTTAAGTATAAATCTTATTTGAACTTAAAATAAGTCTAC
>Ga0209542_10018840_pt1 | contig 11136 bp, 9 predicted proteins | sample RifCSPhighO2_01_FD_184028 | JGI IMG/M metagenome (GOLD analysis project Ga0209542, IMG submission 184028) | Soil microbial communities from Rifle, Colorado - Rifle CSP2_plank highO2_0.1 (SPAdes) (version 2) | ecosystem: Environmental > Terrestrial > Deep subsurface > Rock core/Sediment ...
CGCGAAATGCGATATATCTATCGTCAAAATCGCCTTAACTTCATCACAAATTTTTCTCAATTTTTCAAAGTCAATTATCCGCGAATAAGCGGTAAACCCCGCCACTATCATTTTGGGTTTCTCGCGGCGAGCAATTCTGCGAATTTCGTCGTAATCCAAAAGTTCCGTTTTTTTTGAAACGCCGAAATGAACCCAATTCCAAAGTTTGCCGGTCGCTGAAACTTTGTGCCCATGCGTCAGATGCCCGCCCATTGAAAGCGACATTCCCATTATTTTTGCGCCTATTGGCACAAGCGCCAGATAAACCGCCAAATTCGCGGGAGAACCGGAATATGGCTGGACATTCACGCCCCATTTTTTATTTGACAATTTAAAAAGTTTTAGCGCCCGCTCTTTTGCCAAATTTTCAACCCTATCAATAACTTCATTTCCCCCGTAATATCTTTTTGCCGGATATCCCTCCGCGTATTTATTCGTAAAAACCGAGCCAAGCGCGCGTAAAACATCTTTTGAAACATAATTTTCAGACGCGATTAAATTAATCACGCCTCTTTGCCGTTTCTCTTCCAGCCTGATTAACCACTCAATTTCTTTATCTTTCATTAAAGAATTATAACAACGAAATCAGGGCTTTGGCGAGTTTTTGGTGGTCGTGGCGAATGAATGGACCGGGAGCCAAAAGGTTTGCTAAAATTCCGTTCTCTATAACTTGCGGCGACACAAACTCTGCTTTCTCTTTTTTGTAACGCGCTAAAATTTTTGGCCCCGGCTTTCTGTTATTAAAAACCGCGCAGTCTAAAATGTTTTTTCCTAAATATTTTTCTATTTCTTGAGTAAAATCTTCCGCGCAAAATCCCTGCGTTTCGCCGAATTTTGTCATTAAATTGCATACAAAAACTTTCTTGGCTTTGGATTTTTTAATGGCCTCCGGCATTTCGCGAACCAAAAGATTGGGAATCAGGCTCGTGTACAAATCTCCTGGGCCGATTACTACCAAATCTGCCAGCATAATTGCTTTTCTTGCCTCCGGGTTTAATTTCGCTCTCGGCTCAAGCCAAACTTTTTTAATTTTCGCGCGGACTTTCGTGCGCGGAATATCTATATTTGTCTCCCCTTTCAAAACTTTGCCGTCAGCGAGTTTCGCGAAAAGCCTCACATTGGAAAGCGTAACAGGCAAAACCCTCCCTTTAACGTTAAGCACCCGCGAAGCCTCCTCCACAGCAGCGCCAAAATTTCCTTTAAGCTGTTCCAGGGCGCTTAAAAAAATATTTCCGAAGCTGTGTCCGGCGAGACTCCCCTTTTGAAAGCGGTGATTAAAAAGCTCGCGCAAGGTTTCGCTGGATTCCGAAAGCGCGACCAGCGCCCTTCTTGCATCTCCCGGAGGAAGTACTCCATACTGGTCGCGCAACATTCCAGTAGACCCACCGTCATCCGCCATGGAAACTATGGCCACAAGCTCCAAAGGATAATTTTTAAGCGCGGAAAGAACAACGAAAGTGCCTGTTCCTCCGCCGATTACCACCACTTTCTTTTTTTGGAGCTTTGCCATATAACTATATTAGAACAAAAACAGCAAATGGGGGTAACAATGAGGCCTAAAGCATCCAGCTATTGGGATACTTCATGGAGCGATCTTTTTACAAAATACGGCGCTGTGCCAAAATACGGCGCGAGGCCGGACAACTGCTATATTGATTTAGCCGCTAAAATCGGGCGTGGAACGGAAATTTGGCCGAATATAAAAATTGACGGAGAAATTGAAATCGGAAAAAATTGCGTAATAGAATCAGGCGTTTCCATAATTGGGAAAATCACAATTGACGACAATGTGTTGATCAAACAAGGCGTAAGATTGCGTGGAGAAGGTTGGATAAGATCAGGATGCGTTATCGGTTCACGCGAACTTGTAAACCCTAAAATCGGGAGAAACTGCAAAATTGAAGGCCTAGTGATAGATTCTGAAATCAGCGAGGACTGCGAGATAGGACGATTCGCCGAGATAAATAGATCTTTTCTTTCGTGGGGCGTAAACGCGAAACATGGCTGCGGCATACGCGATGCTTCCATAGGATATCTCACAAATATTGCCGTTAACACGGAAATTTTAAACTACGACGGCAAACAAAAAAGGCGTACGATAATCGGCAATAAAGTTTTTTTAACAGGCGAAATTCTAGGTGGATTCAGCATCGGCGATGAAGCCAGAATTTATCCTGATTCTTTGGTAGACAACGACGTGCCCGCAATGGCTTGGTTCGTAAACCCAAATCCTGGAGCAATGCCCGCGAAACCGCATTACTATAGAAAAATCTATCCGCATCAAGCATGGTATCTTGCCGGAAATTATTTAAAGCTTGATATGCCGATGCCATCCGGCAACAGATCCGAATTTTTGCAAAAAGTCTGGATGAAATACCGCCTTCAGCCAACAGATGCGGAGTTTAAAGAATGGCTTGAAAAACCTATTCCGCATCTCGCGGACCGCACAACGATAGAAGCGCTAGAAAAAGATTGGAAAAAAAATATGGATTGCATTTTCGGAAACTGCGCGCATTCAAAACCGGAAAGAGAAAAATCCGAGGCCTAGCCTCGGATTTTATTTTTTGCTTTCCCGCCTTCGCGCAAAACTTGATAACTTCAACGCTACGCATTATTATCAAGCCCAGCTCTTCGGAGAAGGGCTTTTTTACCCTCACGCTATGGCACTTCTGTTTCTTATTGACTAGCACATACGGATTTTATGTTTGATTGTTCGTCCTTTCTGTGGTACTTTCAATAAAGAACCTATCTGGGAGGAAAAACATGGAAATACTTATACAAACAGCTGGCTGGATGGGAACGATTCTGATTGTTCTTGCTTATTTTCTTGTTTCTCGTCAATACGTAACTGGAAAAAGCAAGATTTATCAACTTATGAATCTGTTCGGCGCTCTCGGCGTTGGCGTCAATGTCTTTCACCAAGAAGCCTGGCCCGCCCTAGCTCTACAGATTACCTGGGCTATCATAGCCATTATATCGCTCATTCGACCCAAGTAGCTCGGTTCTTCAGAATCTGGGTTTTTTCTTTTATTAAGCTCCATGGCACTTTTTATATTTCTTTCCGCTCTCGCAAGGGCATGGCATGGGTAGTTTGGTCAAGCAATGCCTATGCGTTTCTCAATCGCAGATACGCGTTCCATTCAGAGAGTCCCGTTATGGCTTTTGTATTTTCTGTTATTTGCAATTGCAATTCTCTGTGCATTTCTTCCAAGCCATCTTTAGTCGCCAAATTTCTCAGATCATCCTTTGTCGCCATACTCTGTAAATCGTCCTTTGTTACCATCTGCTCTTGAATGTCAGTGATTATTTCCAAAATATGTTTAGTGGCGTCATCCATGCCTGTAATTATTGCACTAATTCGTAATACATACAAATGCCTCTTTCCTCCTCCGTAAAACTTTTTCGGCTTTTTTGATGTCTTCCGGATAGCCGATAGGAATCCAGAAAGAGGCTTCCACAGCCATCATTTTATGTTCTTTAGCGAGCTGCGCCAGAGGATAAGTAATATAGTATTCACCGTTGGGATGCTGAACCAGAGGATATTTAAAAATTCTGGAATCCAAAACTTTCACGCCAGTTGAGGCTAAATTTGAAACAGGATGCTCCGGTTTTTCTACAATCTCCAAAATCCTTCCTTTTTTATCCGCCGCCACAACTCCGAATCTCCTCGGATCTTTTACGCGCCTGACCAAAAGCGCCAAAGGATGCTTCAGGAGGTCTGTTAAATCCGTTTTGGACTGCAAGTCGTCAGCATAGAGCATAAGAAATTTTTCCCGACCCAAAAACTTTTTGCAAAGATGCAAAGCGTGCCCCGTGCCCAGTTTTTCTTTCTGCCTCACGTATTTTATCTTGAACCTTCCAAATTGCTTTCCGAAATATTTTTCTATCTGGTCTCCCAAATACCCCACCACTAAAATTAATTCGTTAACTTCATCCGGTAGCGCCTCAATAATATGATGCAATAGGGGCTTACCCAAAATTTTAATCATTGGCTTCGGGCAATTGTTCGTAAGCGGGCGCATCCGCACCCCCTCCCCCGCGGCTAAAATTACAGCTTTCATTTCATTCCACCGTAACCGATTTTGCTAAATTACGGGGCTTGTCTACGTCCAGGCCCAAAAGATCGGCGGTATGGTAAGCAAAAAGCTGGAGCGGAATAACCGAAAGAATCGGAGCAAGCATCTCTAAAGTTTGCGGAATAAATATCACATCGTCCGCCAATTTCGCGATTTTTTCATCCCCTTCCGTGGCAATTGCCAAAACTTTGCCCGAGCGCGCTTTAATTTCCTGAATATTTGAAAGGTTTTTTTCATAAATCGGGTCTTTTATCGCCAAAGCGACCGTCGGAAAATTTTCGTCAATCAAAGCAATCGGACCGTGCTTCATCTCTCCGGAAGCATAGCCTTCGGCATGCCTGTAAGAAATCTCTTTAAGCTTTAAAGCGCCCTCCAAAGCAACCGGAAATTGATATTTCCTTCCTAAATATAAAAAGTTTTTATGACGCAAATATTTTTCTGCGAGTTTCCTGATTTCCGCGTCTTTTCCTAAAATATGCTTCATCTTGTTAGGCAAACCCTTGATCTCTTTTGCTATTTTTTCGGACATAGCCGTAGACACGATATTTTTTTCTTTTCCCAAAAAAAGAGCGAGCATCGCCAAGGCGCCCAACTGCGAAATAAACGCTTTGGTTGAGGCCACGCCTATTTCGGGGCCAGCGTGATTATAAATTCCCGCGTCAGCCTCTCTCGCGATAGTTGAGCTTACGACATTCACTATGCCTAAAGTAGTCGCGCCTCTTTTTTGGGCCTCTCTTAAGGCCTCCAGAGTGTCGGCAGTCTCCCCAGATTGCGATATTAAAATCACGGCAGTTTCCGAATCTATCGCCGGATTGGCGTACCGAAATTCCGAAGCGTATTCGCAGGCCGTCGGGATTTTCGCGAATTCTTCAAAATAATATTTCCCGACAAGTCCGGCGTAATGCGAAGTTCCGCAGGCTAAAATTAAAATGCGTTTCGCGAAAAGCAACTTTTCTTTAATTTGCGCGACTCCGCCTAATTTTACTCCTCCAGCGTCCAAAAGCCTGCCTCTTAAAACGTTTTCCAGCGCGGACGGCCCCTCAAAAATTTCTTTTTGCATAAAATGCTTAAATCCTCCCTTTTGCGCCCGGGCGATGTCCCAGTCAATCGTGTCAATCTGTTTTTTTAAAATTTTTTTTGAAAGATTAAAAATTTGAATGCCGGAAGGCGTAAGCACTGCCGCTTCGTTATCATGCAAATAAACAACGTTTTTTGTTGTGTCCACTACCGCTGAAGCGTCGGAAGCGACAACATATTCTCCGACTCCTATTCCCAAAATTATTGGTGAACCGCGGCGAGCAACGACTATTTTCTCCGGATCATGTTTTGACATAACTGCTAGCCCAAACGTGCCATTTACGTGCCTTAGCCCTTCAAGCATCGCGTCTTCCAATAAAATATTTTTTTTAGCCGTTAAAAAAGGGCGCTCAATAAGATGCGCCAAAACCTCTGTATCTGTGTCGGAATTAAAATTGTGCCCTTCTCTTAAAAGTGCTTCTTTGAGTTCCGAAAAGTTTTCTACTATGCCGTTATGCACCAAAAAAATAGAATTTGTGCAGTCAAAATGCGGATGCGCGTTCCTGTCGGAAGGCTTGCCGTGGGTAGCCCAGCGGGTGTGAGCAATGGCGGATCGGCCCTCCCAGGGCTTCCGCGCGATTTTCTCTTCCAGCGCAACCACTCTTCCAATGGTTTTTTCAAACTTAATTTTAGCGCCGTCCCACAAAGCCACTCCGGCGGAGTCGTATCCGCGATACTCCAAAGCCTTAAGCCCGTCCATAACTACAGGCAAAGCGTTCCTTTTTCCAACATATCCCACAATTCCGCACATGTTTACTCTATTATAACTTGGCAGATGATATATACTTTTCAATATGCCTAAAGAAGACTCTATCACAACCAAAGAAAAATACATACGAGACGCATTGCTCAGCCCGATTGCCAAGCTTATATGGTTTTTTTGGGCTCTGCCTAGATTGTTAAAAAAAATAGGGGTTTCCCGCGAAAAAACTCTTACATTCGGCGCGGCAAATCTTATGTCTCTGGCCGGGCTTTTGCTGATTATTAAATTTTGGGCGGTTTTTAAAAACGAAGGCATAAACCCGCAAGTTTTCTGGCTGGTCCTTGCCGCGTTTCTTACGGATATGATTGACGGGCCGATCGCCAGAATCCACAACGAAATCACTCCTTTGGGCACAATCCTGGATCATCTGCGAGATTATTTGGCGCTGTTTTCGGTGATTATTATGATTTTTCTCCATTTTATTTCGCGTCCTGATATTTTAATAATCCTCGCGGCAATAGCGCTGGGCACGATAATCTTAGCATTAGCCAATGCGAAAATGTTTCTTGCGCGCCACGAGCTTTTCAAAAAACATCACGATATTTGGAGAATTATCCGAGATTTTTCCCTTGAAGACTACCAAACCTCTTTTACCGGCCGGATTCATTTTTTTACAGCCGCCGCCGGCGTAAGCGGTTTGCTTTTTTTCGCCGCCTATCAAAAAGAGTGGGTGTATTTTCTTTCTTACGTAGCGCTGCTTTTACACGTTGCGATAAGCGGGTTTTACATCAACGAACTTTGGCAAAATTACTACAAGCGCCTCGCGGTCTTTGAACGCTGGCGATCGCGCTCGCAAAGATTTAAAGAAAGGCTGCAAAAACCGTAAAACAAAAAAGCGAGGCTATTCTGCCTCGTCTTCAATTCTCCACCAAGATTTTTGATACCTACCACCCAGCGCCAAAGTCCTATAAGTTGCGCGCGCGCAAGCCCAACCAAACCAAAGAACCGGTAATGAAACAAAGATTATTGCACCCAATAAACTTCTAAACATCTCACTCAACGAAAAAATAGCCAGGATTATCCAAAGTATGGCAAGCGGTATAAATTCCACTTTTTTCTTCTAAACCACGAGGTTGATTAGCCTTTTAGGCACAAAAACGACTTTTCGTGGCTTTTTGTTATCTAGCGCGAGTTTAACTTTTTCCAATAAAAATGTCAACCTCTAAAGCATAGCTTATGTCAGCTTACTAAAGTTATCTGAGCGATCGCTTTTATAACTTTAGTAAGTCAAAATTGTCAAACAAAACATTAATCTCATCAAGGAATTTGTTAAACCAACTCTTTCACCGTACCTTTTTTATTAACCTCTAAAATATGAATGCAATGCAAGATTCCTTTCTTGCGCAAATCATATAAAAATTTTTCGGGAATTTTGTTTTTACCAAGCCAAACGCTTTTTTGTAATCTTTTAAAACCTAAGATTTTTAAAGCTTCCCGCAACCAAAAACGCCCTCTCTTTTCCTTTTCAGGTATATCGTAGATAATAATTTTTAATTTATCGTCGCTCACGCTTGCGTAATCTAGTTTATCCTCCTGAATCAGCTTTAATTTTTTAAGACCAATTTCAGTAATTTTCCAAAAAGCGCTTTTATCAACCTTTTTGCGCTCTATAAATCCTTGTTGTTTCAGTTGATTAAGCAAGGAATAAAATCGCTGTTTGGCCACGCGCTCTTTCCAATCTTTCTTGGCCTTAATAGTCCCAACGTATAGTCCGCGTTTGGCGGCCTTATAAGATCTGTAATAGTTTGGCAAGATTTCATCCAAAATTTCTAACGTCGCCAAGGCGCCTTTGGCTAATACGTTGAGAATGCCTTCTGTTTTCTTTGCTTTTCTCATTTGAAACTAGTCTACTAAAGTTATGTAGCGATCGTCAATATAACTTTAGTAACTCACAAAAAACAAAAAGCGGGGTTGTGGGCCCGCTTAAAAAATGTTCATTGCTTTCAATTCATCCGCACTTAACAAACGCTTCATATTCACCGCGATTGTTTTGTTGCAGTAAATACAAGGTCGGTAAAAAATACTCTGACCTTTATAATTTTGTTGATAGTCATCCAGGTCAATAGTACAATTAAAGGCTCTGCTACAATAATCGCAGCTTCCATTGACAACTTTGCTGCCTCGCTTTACCATCCCAAGCTTTCTGAGCTTATCTGCAGATCCTTCTGAAAAGACCTGTAATTTGATAAGCTCGCGAACAGAACTTTCACTTAACGGACCAAACTCATTACATTCTTTGATAGTATCTCCCAACACGCCCTCTTCGACTCTTTTTAATTGTTCGGCAGAAAGCTTAGAATGTTCTCTATCCGAATCAAGACGTACTATAGCCACCTTTTCTCCTTTCTAAACCACGAGATTGATGAGCCTTTTGGGCACAAAAACGACTTTTCGCGGCTTTTTACCATCCAGTGCGAGTTTAACTTTTTCGCGCGCGAATGTCAAGCGCTCGGCTTCGGTTTGAGAAATATTTATTGGCGCTTCAAATTTATCGCGGACTTTGCCGTTGATCTGGACTATAAGCTCAAAAGCGTTTTCCTCAACTAATTTCGGGTCATATTTTGGCCATTCTGCAAAATGAATTGAAGTTTTATTCCCGAGTTTCACCCAAAGTTCTTCTGTAAGATGCGGTGCGAAAGGAGCCAACAGCTTCAAAAATATACTGAAATCTTCCACTGAAGCACCGACTTTTTCCATTTCGTTCAACAAAACCATTAAAGCGGAAATGGCCGTGTTAAATTTGAATTCTTCAATATCTTCGCCTATTTTTTTTACGGTTTTATTTAATAAGCGAGCGACATTCAAATTTTGAGTCGCGTCGGAGCCCCCGAAGAGAGGGTTAGGCGCGAAAAATTTGGATGTCGCGAGCTTAAAAACGCGGTCTAAAAATCTTTTAAGACCAACTATGCCTTTCTGATCCCATGGCTTTTGGTCTCCAAAAGGGCTCATAAACATTTCGTACATCCGCAAAGCGTCCGCGCCGAATTTTTCAATCATCTCGTCGGGACTTATCACGTTCCCCTTAGATTTCGACATTTTTTGCCCATCGGGACCCAAAACCAAGCCCTGGTTAATCAATTTCTGAAATGGCTCTTTGGTCGGCGCAACGCCGATGTCATAAAGAAATTTATGCCAAAAACGCGCGTAGAGCAGATGCAAAACGGCATGCTCAACCCCTCCAATATATAAATCCGCAGGCAGCCAATAATCAAAAACTTTTTTGTATTTAGAAATTGGAAATTGGAAATTGGAAATTCCTCGCATCAAGTATGCGAGGTAATACCAGCAAGATCCAGCCCATTGGGGCATTGTGTTGGTTTCGCGTTTCGCCCGGCCGCCGCACTTGGGACAACTTACGTTTACCCACTCGACAACCGCGGCCAAAGGAGATTCGCCGGTCCCGGTCGGCTTATAATTTTCCACTTCCGGCAACTTTATCGGCAAATCGCTTTCCGAAACAGCGACATTGCCGCATTTCGGGCATTTAATAACAGGAATCGGTTCTCCCCAATAACGCTGGCGCGAAAAAATCCAGTCACGCAAACGATATTGTGTTTTTATTTCGCCGCCGACAAATTTAGTAATCTCCCGCTTCGCTTTTTCTGAATCAACCCCGTCAAATTTTCCGGAATTAATCAAAACTCCGTCGCCAAGGTACGCCGAATCTTTGTCCGAAGACAATCTTTCGAGCCAATAAGGCAATTCAGAATTTACCATCTTTCCGGGGACATAATTGGAAGCGTCAACCCATAGAATTTCATTTCCGTCGTTTTCCCCATCTTCCGATACCTTGACGCGCTTATCGCTCTTAAGCTCACAATATACCGCTGTGGTGATAGCGACTCTGTTTTCGTCTTTATGCTTAGCAAAATATGTTGCTTGCACTGGACCACCGAGAATCCGCTTAAATTCAAGATCCACGTAACCGGTCTCCTCTTTTAATTCTCTCAAGGCCGCATCAACCGGACTTTCGCCTTCCTCAACCCCGCCGATAACAACTGTGTCCCATCCAAATTTTTTATTTCTGATTATCAAATATTTCTTTTTCACCGGATCAAAAACAAGCGCATGAATATTTTTTCTTGCTTTTGATGGTTTGTCGTTCCGCGGCGGATTAACGTGGTCAACCACACAGGGAATAATTACGTGTTTTATCGGCAATTTGTATTTTTCAGCAAACTTAAAATCTCGCTCATCATGCGCCGGCACGGCCATAATCGCACCGGTGCCGTAGCCTATAAAAACATAATCGGCAACCCAGATTGGAATTTCTTCCTTATTTGCAGGATTTATCGCTTTCACGCCTTTTAACTCAACTCCGGTTTTCTCTTTTTCTTCTTTTTGCCTTTGCAATTGAGTTTTCTTCTTTGCCGTATTTATATATTCTTCAACTTCTTTGAAATTAGAAATTAATGATTTGAGGTTAGAAATTAAAGGATGCTCCGGCGCCAATACCATATAAGTGGCCCCGAAAAGAGTATCTGACCTAGTAGTAAAAACTTTTATTTTTTCTTTTAAATTTTTAATTTCAAATTCTACTTCCGCTCCCTCCGACTTTCCTATCCAATTCCTCTGCATTTCTTTTATAGGCTCGGGCCAGTTGAGTTCGCCCAAATCTTCAAGAAGTCTATCCGCGTAAGCCGTGATTTTCAAAGCCCATTGGCGCATATTTTTCTGTAAAACCGCGCTTCCGCATCGGTCGCAAGCGCCGTCTTTCACTTCTTCGTTGGCCAAAACAGTTTTACAAGAAACGCACCAATTTACTGGAAGCTCAGCCTCGTAAGCCAGACCTTTTTTAAAAAGCTGGAGAAAAATCCACTGAGTCCATTTGTAGTAATCCGGATCGGTAGTATTAATTTCCCTGGACCAATCGTAGCTGAAACCGACGCTGTTTAATTGCTTCTTAAAATTTTTTATATTTTTTTCAACAGCAACTCTCGGATGAATTTTATTTTTAATTGCGTAATTTTCAGCGGGAAGCCCGAAAGCATCCCACCCCATCGGATGCAACACATTAAAACCATTCATTCTAAAATACCGGCTCGCGATATCCGACCCGACATAACCGACCAAATGCCCAACATGGAGCCCTTCTCCGGAAGGATAGGGAAACATATCCAAAATATATTTTTTTTGCTTCGCGCTAAAATCTTCCGCGCGCCATTTTGCGAAGTCATTTTT
>Ga0209542_10018842_pt1 | contig 11134 bp, 12 predicted proteins | sample RifCSPhighO2_01_FD_184028 | JGI IMG/M metagenome (GOLD analysis project Ga0209542, IMG submission 184028) | Soil microbial communities from Rifle, Colorado - Rifle CSP2_plank highO2_0.1 (SPAdes) (version 2) | ecosystem: Environmental > Terrestrial > Deep subsurface > Rock core/Sediment ...
CGATATGGTAACTACTCGATCATCACAAAGACGATCGGGTAGCACTCCCTCCAAAAAGCCTGCCCGCGCGTTGCGCGCAGGCAGGCACAAATATATTTTTGTGATAGGCGGCGTGATGAGCGGCGTCGGTAAAGGCGTCGCCACTTCTTCTATTGCTCTTATTCTTCAAAGTAAGGGCTACAAGGTGAATGCGGTGAAGATAGATCCGTATCTCAATGTGGATGCGGGCACGATGAATCCCACTGAACACGGGGAAGTGTTTGTTCTCAACTCGGGTCTCGAGACCGATCAGGATATGGGGAACTACGAGCGGTTTCTGAACGTGTCCTTGGCGCCGGAGGATTACATGACGAGCGGCATGGTGTATCAGCACGTCTTGACCCGCGAGCGGAACTTAGGATACGGCGGCAGATGCGTGGAAGCTATTCCGCATGTACGCGATGAGATTATACGGAGAATTCATCTCGCGACCGATCAGAACGGCTCCGACATATCAGTCATAGAGATTGGCGGTACCGTCGGCGATTTCCAGAATTCTCTTTTCATAGACGCCGCACGTATTCTCAAGCTCGAGCATCCGGACGACGTGGTGTTCGTTCTGGTTTCCTACTTGCCGATTCCGGGAAGCCTCGGAGAGATGAAAACGCGGCCTACCCAGCACGCGGTCGCGCAATTAAACTCCTACGGTGTGCAGGCGAGTTTTGTGGTCGCCCGCTCGGCACAGCCCTTGGACCAGAAACGAAAGGAAAAAATTGCGATTTCCTGCAATGTCACGCCGGAACATATCATCTCCGCGCCGGATGTGGATTCCATTTATGATGTGCCGCTGAATTTTGAGAAAGAGCACATCGGCGACATGCTCCTCAAGACTTTGTATCTTCCGAAGAAAGCGGCGAAGGGTTTGCGGGAATGGGGGCATTTCGTTTCAAAAATTCGTACTGCTAAGAAGGAGCTCTCGATTGCCATCGTCGGGAAATACTTTGACACGGGAGATTTTGTTCTTTCGGATGCGTATCTCTCCGTGATAGAAGCCATCAAATATTCCGCGGCCGTGGTGGGTGCGCGCGCGAGAATTACGTGGGTGAACGCAAAAGATTTTGAAAAGAACAAGGCATCCGTCTCCATGCTTTCCAACTTTGACGGCATTTTGGTTCCGGGCGGATTTGGTCAAACCGGTATTGAAGGAAAGATTCAAGCCATCCAGTATGCGCGCGAACACAAGATTCCATACTTTGGCCTCTGTTATGGCATGCAGTTGATGCTCGTGGAGTATGCGCGGAACGTTTTAGGGCTCGCGGGTTCCCATACGACGGAAATAGATTCCGACACCACGCATCCGGTAATTGACGTTATGCCCGAACAGAAAGACATCATTGCCAAAGCCGACTACGGCGGCACGATGCGTTTGGGCGCGTATCCGGCGCATCTCAAAGCGGGAACGATTGCCCACGGGGCGTACTTGTCCGCCGGAGCCTTGGCGAAGGCGGGTGGCACGAATGAGATACAAGAGCGCCACCGCCACCGCTATGAGGTCAATCCGGCATATGTAAAACAGTTTGAAGAAGGAGGTGTGGTGTTTTCAGGTGTTTCACCAAACGGCATTTTGATGGAGATCGCGGAATTGCCGCGCGATGTTCATCCGTTCATGCTCGGCACGCAATTCCATCCAGAACTCCAAGCACGCCCCTTGGCTCCGCACCCTCTATTCACTGAATTCATGAAAGCGGCATCAAAACGCAAACAGTAAATGCCCGAGTTACAACTGCCGTACCGGTCTGAAAAAGCGACACAAGGATTTTCTATAGTTCTTGGTTTGTCGACTTCATTATTTAAAGTTTTTCCTGAGCATGTTGTGTGGAATAACATTGAATTTATAAAAAAGAAAGAATTTCATACAACTCTCGTACATGTCCATGATACTGTTCAGGAAGAAAAAGTAGTTTCGTTGTTTTCTCGTTTTGTTGCAGAAAAGTCGATCAATGTTCTTTCGTTCTCCGGTGAATTACGCAGTGCGATGAAGGAGAACCGGCAGACACTTCTTGTGCCGTGTGCAGTATCAAACCTCGCCGAGTTTTTTACGGACATGCACGTATCTCTCGGTCTTGATATTCCCGTCCAGCCAACTCATGTGACGCTCTATACACTTCCGAACGGGCGCGGCATTGCCGTGGACAGTGAGGAAGAGATGCGACAATTACCGCTCGTTTCTTTACTAGGTTGCAATGCCCCGCGGCTTGCCGCGGGGTTGCATGAAATAATATCGGTGGAGGCCGATGCCTTGCCTAGAAAAACACCCCGGTGGTCGCCGCCGTAATGCCCCGCCCCTCTGGGGCGGGGCATTACGGCGGCGACCTGTTTTACCTAAACTGAAAACTCTCGTTCACGGCATCAGGTTGTCCGAATAATATTTACGTATGTTTTCATTTCCCAAACGATTTATTCTTCTTGATACTGAGTACACCTCGTGGGAGGACAGTCAGGAGCGCGGGTGGGGGCCGAATAAATACAAAGAAATAATCCAGATAGGCGCGATTAGTGTGGATGGGAAGTCGCTTGCGGAAGAAGGCGCGTTTTCTGTTTTCGTGAAGCCGGTCAAAAATCCGCAACTCTCCGATTTCATCGTCGGGCTCACGGGAATTACGCAAGAAAAAATAGACACAGAAGGAATTTCTCTCCCCGAGGCGATGAGCCGCCTCGGGGAGTTTGTGGAGGATCTGCCGATGTACGCGTATGGTACAGACGGCACAGTCATAATAGAAAATTGTGCGCTTGTCGGCACCCCGGCTCCATTTGCGGAAAATCGCATCATTAACATGCGCTCATTTATTTTTCCTGTGCTTGAAAAACTCGGCATTGATCCAAAAAAATACACGAGTGGAACTTTGATTACTGCCTTCGGAAAGCCCTTGCCCGCGCCCGCTCACGACGCGGTGAACGACATGCGAAACCTCTTGGTTGCGCTCAAAATACTCAAAAATCAGTAGCCCGTCCTTATTCTAGTTTTTTGCCCGCCTGCGTCTGACTTCGGACGGGCAGGCAAAAAACTAGAATAAGGGCGAGAGATGAATCCGGCAATCTAGAGTCCCGGGTGGATATTTGCTCGTTTTTCTGCTACCCTAGGGCATGGGAAAAATCGACAAAGGGGAATATCTCACCTTTGACGACGTCTTAATCAAGCCGGCGGCATCCTCCATGGAGCCAAGAGAAGCTCTTACCGAAAGCGTCTGCGCGCGTAATTTCCCGTTGTCTATACCTATCCTCTCCGCCGCGATGGACAAAGTTTCGGAAACCGGCATGGCGATAGAACTCGGAAAGTTGGGAGGAATGTGCATATTGCATCGCAACAATACGCCTGAAGAAGAGGCGGCAATGGTGCGCGAAGCAAAAAAAGCGGGCGTGCGCGTGGGCGCGGCGTGCGGGGCCTTTGATGAAGCGCGCGCAAAAATGCTGAAGGATGCCGGAGCAGACCTTATCGCCATTGATTCCGCGCACGGCCACAATATGAACGTCGTTCTCGGCGCAAGGCGCATCAAGAAAATAATCGGCAAGATTCCGCTTCTGGTCGGGAATATCGCAACGAAAGAGGCCGCGCGCGAATTGGTGAAATTCGCCGACGGAATAAAAGTGGGCATTGGCCCCGGTTCTATCTGCACGACGCGCATAGTATCCGGCGTCGGCGTGCCTCAACTCTCGGCAATCATGGATGTGGTTTCAATCGCAAGAAAAGCAAAAGTACCCGTCATCGCAGACGGCGGTATACGGAATTCCGGCGACATTGCAAAGGCCTTGGGCGCGGGAGCTTCCGCCGTCATGCTGGGGAACTTGCTCGCGGGCACGGACGCATCGCCCGGAAAAATCGTGGAGATACATGGAAAGAAATTCAAGGAATACCGCGGTATGGGCTCGAAGGCAGTACTTCAGAAAGGCCAATCTAACGATCGCTACCTTGGCAAATCAAAACGCATAGTTCCCGAAGGCGTATCCGCATTGGTGCCATACGCGGGCACGCTCTCCGAAGTCATTGACCGCCTTGTCGGGGGACTCCAGGTTTCCATGGGGTATGTGGGAGCGAAAAATCTTTCAGAGTTTGAGAAACGAGTCGTTTTCATCCGCGTCTCTTCTGTTTCCGTGACCGAAAACGCCCCCCACGACTTGGCGAAGATTTTTGACGACTAATCACTGCTTTTCAAAATGGCTTTTGTATATCATAATTAAGGGCATATGAAAAACACACTTATCGTGATAGGAATCATCTTTATCGGAGGAATCGCGGGTTTTACGTATTCGCAAAAAGATGTCGATGTGCAAGTTCCTGTAGACACCACAATGCCTGTGCCTGGCGCATCCTCTGATGTAGTCGAGACCGTGGTTAAAAATGATGGAGGCCCCGGCTCTATTATGGACAATCAAAGTGTCGCAACCTATACGGATCAGGGCTTCTCACCTAAAAGCATTACCGTGAAAAAAGGAGGGACTGTTACTTTCACCAACAACAGCACGCATGGCATGTGGGTTGCTGTTGCCATGCACCCGACGCATGACGCGTATGACGGCACCGCAATGAGTGAGCACTGTCTAGGCGGGGCGGCGCTCGGAGATGCCTTTGATCAGTGTCATGTTGTGGAAGCGGGTGAGTCGTGGTCCTATACCTTTACTAAAGCGGGCTCGTGGAATTATCACAATCATTCTCGCGCCTCTGATTTTGGCACGGTGGTAGTAACGCCTTAATCCATGCAGGAACGCTACGCGCAGGTGGCGCTTCGGGTTGGACTCTCGTTCGCTTTTCTCTATCCTCCTCTTTCGGCGCTTTTTGATCCGAACTCGTGGATCGGCTACTTCCCGAACTTCTTGCTTGATATGGCCGCCGGGAATGAGTTGTGGCTTCTTCATACGTTTGGCATTGTGGAAGTAATTATCGCGCTTTGGATTCTTTCTGGCTGGCGTATTCGTATCCCCGCTGGCATTGCCGCTTTCATGTTGGTGGGAATTGTGCTCTTTAACTTGCCGAGTTTTCCTGTTCTTTTCCGTGACCTCTCCATTGCGGCCATGGCCGTCGCGCTCGTTTTTCTAGAGGGTAGATATACAAATGCTCATACCGAATTACTTGCAAGGAACCAATATTGACATTACTATGCAGTGTGGTATTATGATACTACAATATGGGTAAAGAATTACACAGGCGAGAATTTCTAAAAGGCGCGGTTAGTATTGCGGCCACGCTGACACTCGGGAAAGCGGAAGCGGCCGAAGTACCGCGCCGCAGCTTTACAGAGTTAGGCAAGGTCCGCACGCGTCCACTTTCGGGAGATGGCATCACACGACTTCTGGATGGGGTGGGGTTAAACCGGCCTTCGGGTATTTCAGTATTTAAAGATTTGAATGCCCGAATATTGGATAACACGGAAGCTCTCCGTCTTTCACAAGAGTATGTACTTCCACTTCAGGCGCTTCCCATTACTACGAATTACCTCGCACTTCTTGAGAGCCGTAAAGTTCCTGCCAGATTTTTGGATGAGGTTCATGCATTTAACCGTCTCCACAATCCGAATTATCGAATACAAAATCCAAATGCGGTACGCCCTGGCCAGATGGTATGGATTCCTGATTGGAATACCGGCTTTTACGATACGCCAGAAGAGCGCGCTCTCGAAGCCCGAGAGGTCATGTCCGGAATACCATATCCTAAATTAAAAACGGCATTAGAACAGGAAAAAAATCGCGGCCAAAAACTCCGGGGAATTGCACTCATTCTAGACCCCGGACATGGGGGCGAGGACCCTGGCGCGCGGCCTATTGCACTTGATGGGATGAAACAAGAAGTAACCGTTTCGGAAGCGGTTGTGGTGCATGATGTTTCCCTTCGTCTCATGCGTCTTGCTATGCGTGAGCAAGCGGAGGTGTTTTTAACTCATTTCTCAAAAACCATGGGTATTCTTGATGAACGAGGTCGCTTTCCAACTTGGGTGCCGAATGATACCTACAACATAGGAAGAGGAGGGAATCCAGATATCAGCATTGACGATCAAGACCGTAGTTTAAGAACGAGAGAACTTATAGCGGGAGGGTTGGTTCGCGGACGTAAATTAAATCTTAAAAAAACAGCTTTCGTATCCATTCACATGAATTCCTTACCGCCTGATATGGACCCGAACAAAGAGGTATACACTCACAGAACAGATACCGATACGCTATTTGCCAACGCATTTGCCAAAAACATGGGAGCCAGACGTCGTTTAAAGGGCCTCGGTGTACTTCGGGGGAATCCCGTTACGAATAATTGTCTTGTCGAACTTTTGAACATGGCGAATTCTCGCCGCTCATGGATCTTGAGAGATCCCTCACAGCGAGAACGACTCGCAAAAGAATTAATGGATGGACTTGTGAGCACTGCTCGACAGGGTATATTGTAAGTTAATAAGTTGAAGAAAATCATTTTTTCGGCTAGTCTTCACTAAGCTAAAAGCTGGAAGCTGTCAGCTATAAGCTAGTTAAATATTGCCGGGTCGGCTAATGGTAGGCCGATTGCCTCTGGAGCAATCTATCTTGGTTCGAGTCCAAGCCCGGCAGCAAAATTAGCGCAGCAAATTTTGTTGCCGGAAGGAAGCGAATAATTTCGCTTCTGTCTTGGATTCGAAGCCCGGAGCGATGCACGCTGTTTCGGCGTGCCGCGAGGGCCGGGGCCGTAGCCGTAGGAAATAGGGACAGTCACGATTAATGATATACTCTGCACATGCCCCGTCTTGCTCGCGTTGATCTTGGAGAATATGTGTACCATGTCATTAACCGAGCTATCGGCCGCCTGAAGATATTCGAGTCCAAAGACGACTACGCGCTCTTCGAGGAGCTCCTTGCTCGCGCGAAAGAAGAGACTGGTATGCGCATCCTTGCGTACGCAATCATGCCAAACCATTGGCATCTGGTGTTATATCCTCGAAACGCGGGCGACCTCGGCATTTTTATGCACCGCCTCACTAACACCCATACCCGCCGTGTCCACGTTAGGACCCGCACCATTGGCCACGGTCCTCTCTATCAGGGACGTTACAAATCCTTCATTGTTGAGAGCGATCAGCACCTGCTGACCCTTATCAAATATGTGGAGCGCAACCCTGTGAGAGCAAGACTTGCTCGAACCTGCGAAGCCTGGCAGTGGGGAAGCGCATGGCGGCGTATCAACGGCACCAAAGAACAGCAGGAGTTATTAGATTCCTCCCCAGTACTATTGCCGCATCAGTATCGAACATGGATTAATACGCCAGACAGGGAAGATGATCTCAAAACCATACGACTCTCTGCGAATAAAGGTGTACCCTATGGGAGAGACCGCTGGGTCGATGCGATGGTTACGAAATACAACCTTGAATATACTCGTCGTTCTGCCGGCCGACCAAAAAAATCGTGACTGTCCCCATTTCCCCCTGTCCCCATTTCCCCCTCATTTCCTGTCCCCATTTCCACCATTTCCATTTCCATTTCCCATTTCCTCATTTCCACGTGACTGTCCCCATTTCCGTCCCCATTTCCATTTCCGCCCCATTTCCGCCATTTCCGTCCCATTTCCCCCATTTCGTCCCCATTTCCGGCGACGCCGAGCATTACATTTTTCCAGTTTTAAGAGGCAAAGTGTTAGTATCTTGAGTGCATTCTCCTGGTTGTGGCTCTTTACAGTCAATCACAACATAATCTTTGTATTCATAATTTCCATTACTAGTCCAAGAGAATTGAGATACTTTCCCAATATTTTTTGTAGTAAAACTTTGGGAATCCAAAAGTAACTTTTCTGGCTGGTGCCCACCGCAATTCCAACATCCGAAAAGATCCAGTGAAACAAAACGTCCTTCCGGACTAAAAGATTCAATTTTTGGAAATGAGTATTTGAATGACTTATCATTGAATGTCATTATTTTTTTCAATTCTTGACCTACCCTATTTTTATCGTACATATATAGAACTCTTTCAAATTTCGTCGGAGACCATGATCCTGCTGTTGATTTGCTACCACTTCTCATCCACTCAACAACAAACAAGAAATTATCAGTGTTGGGTATTTTCTTAAAGCTGAATAAACGATCTGAAACCAAAATACTTTTATCATCTGCGTTATTATCGATAGCTTCTGTTACTAAAGTAATCCATTTGTAATCGTTGGGGTTTAAGCCAGTCAATTCATGCGGTTCGTATCTGTCATCTTGAGAGTAAATATTGGTTATAGTTCTCAATTTACTATTTGGATATTCCACGATTGGATCAATAAGAGTTATTTCACTCTTCAGATAAATCTCTTCGTTAGCGTTTGAGAATGATATTGTTGTTTTACCTAAAGAATTTGTTTCTGATATTGTTGGACTTGTGCTTGGAGTAGGAAGCACCGGATTCTCTGTAGGCTCATTTGTTAAATTGGACGATTGTTTATTTGCTGAAAACTTCACCCCCGCGTAAAAAGTTCCCACGAGGAGCGCGAGTCCGAGTAAAACAAAAAGTGTGATTTTTATCCAATTTTTGTTTTTAACCTCAATTTGGTTTTCAGATGATTGCGGTTGAATTGCTGGAGTGTTTTGATTTTGTATATTTTCTTGCATATATATTTCTTTAGTATTTAATAAACTTATGGAAAATCTAAAATAGATAGTTATCTCTATTGTCTTATCTTGTGGTTTCATTATAGCAATTTTCTTTAATGTCAACAAATCGAAAAATTATTGCAGAAATGGGGACAGAAATGGGGTCAGCCATGCTCTGTAGAAAACATAGACAACGCATGATACAATATGCGGTATGAAAACCTCGAAATCACCCAACGCCGTTGCGCTCGTTGCATACGCAACCGCAAAACGTTCTCTTCCTCAATATCTTCACATTAAAAGTCCCAAGAAGTTCACCCAGCACCAGCTGGTTGCGTGCCTCGTACTCAAAGAATTTTTCACCACCGACTATCGCGGCATTGTGGAGATACTCGCTGACTCTCATGATCTGAAAAAGATACTCGAATTACGTGAAGTTCCGCACTATACGACTCTGCAAAAGGCGGCACACAGACTCACCAAGAAAGACGTGCTTGAGAAGCTCATTCGGGAAATACTCCATATCGCCATCAAATCAAGGATCATGAAAAAGAGTGTGCGTCTCTCTGCTATCGATGGTACCGGACTCGAGTCGCGCCATATCAGCGCGTATTTCGTGAGACGCAAGGCAAAAGGTCAAAATACCTATCAGATGACTACCTATACGCGCTATCCGAAAGTCGGTATCGTCTCCGACTGCGCCACACACCTCGTACTCTCTGGTGTACCTTCGCGTGGCCCATTCCCCGACATCGTGCATTTTGAAAAAGCGATAGTTTTGGCAGAAAAGAATGTACACTCAAAAATACTGACCGCAGACGCAGGTTATGACTCTGAGAAGGCACATCGGTTTGCGCGAGACACATACGGCATACGCACGATTATTCCTGCACGCATTGGCAGACCAACTGCCAAGCTACCGCAAGGAAAGTGGCGCAAAATCATGGCCACACGTCTCAACAAAAAACTCTATGGACAGCGATGGCAGGTGGAGACAGTTAACTCAATGATTAAACGCAATCTCGGTTCGTTTCTTCGCGCCCGTTCGTACTTCGCACAATGCCGGGAGATGATGCTTCGATTATTTGTACACAATGTGATGATTGTGTATATCTAGATGTTTTCTACAGAGCATGGCTGACCCCATTTCTGTTCATTTCTGTTAGATATAGGAATTAAAAGCGAAAAAGCCAACTATCAAAACGGCTAGAACGGCGAGTCCGATGAGTATGTTTTTCATAGAGTGAGTGTACCGTATGTGCCGGGGAAAAGTTTGAGCTATTGTTCTTAGAAAATTAATAGAACAACAATCATAACAAGGGCAAAAACGGTAAATAGATATTTAAGAATTCTGTCTCCTACGAGAATGGCGTAGTGTGTTCCGAAATAACTCCCTACAAGAGATCCGAAGAACATCGCGATTCCTACAGGAACATCAATAACCCCTTGAATCAAAAACACGACAAGTGCGACGGTGGTTACTATCAAACCGGGTATTCTTTTAGTTGCCAAGCTTTCCAGATTAGTAAGGCCGAAGAAGTATGTAAGCACGACCCCCGTTAACATCCCAAAACCGGAACCAAACGCCGCTCGAAGCCCTTCCGAAAAAAAGTACACGATGTAGCCGAGAAATTTTCTGCTACCGGAGACCGCAAAAGCAACAACACCCATATCCTTTCTGCTCCACAGGAGAAGAACGGAAACCACGAGAAGTACAATAACGACTTGTTCAACAATATATTCCGGCGTTTCAAGAAGTGCCTGCGCACCCACGATGCCGGCGATGGCGCCAAGTACGATAAGACCCGGTAGCAGTGACCAGCGAATCAGGTTTTTCCCGTAAAACTGAAATAACGACCCGATGGAAATTCCTAACGCGCTAATTTTAGGTGTTGAAACAGCCGAATATGGGGGAAGACCGAGAAGAAGCAGCAACGGCACGCCGATAAGACCGGCCGCTCCTCCCGCAATACACGAAAAGAAAGACGCAATGAGGCCAATTCCGAAGGCGGCAATTAAAAGCATTCGTTAGATTATAACAGCGGGATGGGTTGTTCGTTCTAGAACCACCACCAGTGAGAACTTGCTGGTTGATTAGCCCTCCTTGAGATCTTTCTGCCACCCAGAGATGAGCGTCACTTGTTCGTCCGGATCAAACTCCCGCAATCCGTTTTCAGCAATGACCCACGAACTTCCCTTCTGCTTTACTTTCATCGCACGACTATCACCGAAACATTGCTATAGCGAGCCGTCTTTTGTCTGGAAAATCGGATTGGTGCCGCCTCCTTGATAACCGCTCGGAAGAGTTTCCAGAAGTCCAACTCTCACATTCTGCGCCGTAAATGGCTCTGAACTGTTTGGCTGGGGTGATGATTCAACAACCATTAATTCAAAAAACTATTTTATGCCTATATGTCAAGATGCACGACCTGGACTCACCTTCGGTCTCGTCGTGTCGTCACACTTCTCGCCTCCGGCCCCGGCCCTCGCGGCACGCCGAAACAGCGTGCATCGCTCCGGGCTTCGAATCCAAGACAGAAGCGAAATTATTCGCTTCCTTCCGGCAACAAAAT
>Ga0209542_10018843_pt1 | contig 11134 bp, 7 predicted proteins | sample RifCSPhighO2_01_FD_184028 | JGI IMG/M metagenome (GOLD analysis project Ga0209542, IMG submission 184028) | Soil microbial communities from Rifle, Colorado - Rifle CSP2_plank highO2_0.1 (SPAdes) (version 2) | ecosystem: Environmental > Terrestrial > Deep subsurface > Rock core/Sediment ...
CCACAGGTGGAAGCGTTCGACGGGAAATCCGAGCGATTTTATTCGGTCAAGAGAAAGAAATCAAAGAAATCAAGATTTCCGTTGAATATCGTGTGTCAGGCTCCAATGCTCTATTATTCAAAGAAAAAAACTTTGAAATTGTTTTGAGTTCGGCACCAGTAACTGTTGCGATTGAAGCGCCAAAGGAAATTTCAGCCGGCCTACCTTTTGAGTTGACAGTTTCCATTACTTCTAATTCGGAAAATGTCATTGAAAATCTTTTACTCAAAGCTGAATATGGTTTTGGCTTTATTATATCCAGTTCTGAGCCAAAGTCGCTCTCGGGTGGCAACACTTGGCAACTCGGGGATTTGAAATCCGGCAGCAAACGAACAATTAAAATTCGCGGACGATTTGAAGGCCAAAACGAGGAAGAAAAAGTTTTTCGTTTTAGCGTTGGCACAAAAGACAAGCGGGATGAAAATCTCATCGGCACCGCTTTCCTGACAACCAATCAAGCTATTATTTTGAAAAAACCGGCGGTCGGAATATCAATCGCCCTAAACGGTGATGCTGTTTCTAAAGAAACAATTGCCGTTGCCGGTAGTCAGATTAGAGCTGATTTGCTGTTAAGTAATAATTCAACAATTCTAGCTGAAAATATTGAGGCCAGCGCTACTTTGGCCGGTTCTGCTTTTGACCGACTTTCTGTTACCACCAACGGTTACTATCGTTCCAACGACAATACAGTGGTTTGGAATCGAAATAATACCACCGCGCTGGCGCAACTTGAACCCGGATCCAAAACATCACCGAGTTTAGGTTTTGGCGTCTTGAATATGGCTTCTTTAATCGGTGCCGGCATTATCAATCCAACAATAAACATTAATGCAAATGTAAAAGGCAAAACCGTTGCCAATAGCAGTGAATCGGATTTTAGCGCCAAAGATTCTAAAGCAATAAAAATTTCTTCCGAATTGTCGCTTGATGCTGAACTTACTTATTACGATGGACCGTTTCAAAACAAAGGGCCAATTCCGCCCAAAGCCGATACCGAAACTTTTTATACTATTACCCTAAAAATTGCCAACGCAGTAAATAATGTTTCCAATGTTGCGGTAACTGGTCGCTTGCCGTTGTATGCCAGATTTTTGGGAACGGTCAGCCCGCAAACGGAAAATTTAATATTTAATCAATTGGGCGGTATGATAATTTGGAATGTCGGCAAAGTATCGGCCTTGGCTGGTTTTGTCGGTCCGGCACGAGAGGTTTCTTTTCAAATCGCCGTTTTGCCAAGCGTCGCTCATATCGGTTCCAAACCTTTAGTGATAAGCGCTATTAAAGCGACTGGCGATGATGATTTCACTGGTGAAAAATTAAACAGCCACGTCGAAATTCTTACTACCGATTTACAGGCCGATTCGAAAGCACAATATTTGGACGGCATCGTGGTCAAATAATTTTATGGAAAAACAAAAACAACCAGATTTGTTGGATAAAATCGTTTCGCTTTGCAAACGGCGGGGTTTTATTTTCCCTAGTTCAGAAATTTACGGCGGCTTGTCCGGCTTTTGGGATTATGGTCATTATGGTTTGGCACTTAAAAAAAATATTCAACAATCATGGTGGCAATATTTTGTTGAGAGCCGAGAAGATATGTACGGTATGGATGCGGCCATCATAATGAATCAAAAGGTTTGGCAGGCCAGTGGTCACGCTGAAGGTTTTGCCGACCCAATGGTTAAGTGCGAGAAGTGTAAAAGACAATTTCGAGCTGACCAGTTGGAGAGGTCTGACCTTTGTCCCGATTGCGGTGGCAAACTCGGCAAAGTGCGACAATTCAATATGATGTTTAAGACGAATATTGGCGCCGAGGAAAGCAAAGATTCTATTTCCTATCTTCGCCCCGAAACCGCCCAAGGTATGTTCACCAATTTCAAAAACGCACTGGACTCTTATCATCCGAAATTACCGTTTGGTTTGGCACAAATTGGCAAAGCCTTTCGCAACGAAATCGCGCCACGCGATTTTCTATTTCGCGCGCGAGAATTCGAGCAAATGGAGATTGAATATTTTGTTAATCCTAAAGATTGGGATAAAAGTTTTGAAGATTTTCGCGCGGAAACCAAGAAATTTTTTGAATCAATCGGCTTGCCAAAAGAAAGCGTTCATGAGCTCCAAGTTCCTGACGGCGAACGAGCACACTACTCCAAACGAACGATTGATTTTGAGTTTAATTATCCGTTTGGCCGGAAAGAGCTTTCCGGTTTGGCTTACCGCACCGATTTTGATTTGTCGGCGCACCAAAAAAATTCTGGTGTATCGTTTGAGTATCTAGACGAAGCAAGCAAGGAAAAATTTATTCCTCATGTTATAGAGCCGTCTTTCGGCGTTGACCGGCTTCTGCTGGCTATTTTGTCTTCCGCTTATACCGAAGATGAAATGAACGGCGAAAAACGGACTTTTCTCAAACTTTCACCCAAAATTGCGCCAGTAAAAGTTGCCGTTTTTCCCTTGTTAAGAAATAAACCGGAATTGGTAAAAAAAGCGCAAGAAATTTACAAAAATCTCAAAACAGCCGGTGTCGGGGCAATTGAATTTGACGACAACGGCAATATCGGCAAACGCTACCGAAGACAGGACGAAATCGGCACACCATTTTGCGTCACTGTTGATTTTGATTCTCTTGAAAAAGATGACGTAACTGTTCGCGATCGCAATACTGGCCAACAGAAACGAGTAAAAACTTCCGAGCTTATCTCCCTATTGCTTTAATGATTTGCTTTGTTATTATTGTTTTATGGAAAATAACTTAGTGGAAAAATTTCGTAGCGAACTGACTGAAGAACTTGCGAAGGTGGAGGAAGAACTGAAAACCGTTGGACAAATTAATCCCGACAATCCGGCTGATTGGCAACCAACGCCGGAAAAAACTGAGGTGTTGGCGTCAGATAGAGACGAAGTCGCTGATAGTATTGAAGCGTTTGAAGACAACACGGCAATTTTAAAGCAATTGGAAATCCGCTTTAACGAAATCAGGTCGGCCTTGCAAAAAATTGAGGGCGGTAAGTTTGGTATTTGCGAAACTTGCGGCGAAAAAATCGAAGAAGCGAGACTGGAAGCCAATCCGGCGGCAAAAACCTGCAAAAAACATATGTAAATGTAACATGTCTTTCGCCAAAACTTACAGCGCCCAGACCCATTTTCTAAAAGCCAAAATTGTCACTACTGAAGTGGATTTATCCAAAGGCCTTCACGCTTTTTCCATCGTCGGTTTGCCCGACAAAGCGGTAGAAGAAGCCAAAGATCGGATTTCGGCAGCTATCAAAAACACCGGTTTTGATTCGCCTAAAAGCCAAAACCAAAAAGTGGTAATTGCCTTAGCGCCAGCCGGCCTGAAAAAAGAAGGATCGGCTTTTGACTTATCCATGGCTTTGGCATATCTCTTAGCGGCGGAAAAAATCAGTTTCAATCCGGACAAGAAAATTTTTCTCGGCGAATTGTCATTGCAAGGCGACTTGCGACCCATCACCGGCATTTTACCGTTAGCCGAAGAAGCAGCCAAACGCGGCTTTCAGGAATTATTTTTGCCTGTCGAAAACGCTCGCGAGGCCGCCTTGATTGGCAACATCAAAATTTTTTCCGCCAACACTTTGGAAGAAGTGATTCGCCATCTAGATCCGAAAGCAATTCTGGACGGCCCGAAAAATTTTTCTCTGACACTTCAGCCAAGAACCAAACCGGAAGAAGACTACGGCGAATCGACCATTGATTTGTCCGACATCAAGGGTCAGCAAAGCGGCAAAAGGGGATTGGAAATCGCTGCCGCCGGCGGTCACAACATTGCTCTTTGGGGACCGCCCGGCACCGGAAAAACTATGCTGGCTCGTGCCTTAGCCGACATTTTGCCACCTTTGTCTTTTGAAGAAATGCTGGAAGCAACAGCCATTCATTCGGTTGCCGGAGCGCTGGAAGGTGGTTTGGTAACCCGTCGGCCGTTCCGCTCACCCCACCACACTTCCTCTTATGTTTCGTTGGTCGGCGGCGGCACTTTTCCCAAACCCGGCGAAGTTACTTTGGCTCACCGCGGCGTTTTGTTTCTGGACGAGTTTCCGGAATTTGAACGCCGAGTCATCGAGGCGTTGCGCCAGCCGTTGGAAGATCGAATTGTTTCAGTCTCGCGCGCCCGCGGTTCAGCCACCTTTCCAGCTGATTTTATTTTAATCGCGGCTATGAATCCTTGCCCTTGCGGCAATTACGGATCAAAAGAAAAATCCTGCTCCTGCTTGCCAACCAGTTTAATTCGTTATCGTCGAAAAGTTTCCGGACCGATTGCCGATCGGATTGATATGTGGATTGAAGTGCCAAGAGTATCCTCGGCCACCTTAAGCGTCAAAGGTAGCGGCGAAACCAGCACCGAGGTCAAGAAAAAAATTCTGGCGGCGCGCCAGCGACAAAGCGATCGGTTTGCGAAAGCGAAAATAAAAATCCAAACTAACGGTCAAATGAATTCCCGCCAATTGGAAAAGTTGGCGCCAATTGGCGAACGCGAGCGCGCTGTTCTTAACGCCGCCGCCGAACGGCTTGGGCTATCGGCTCGCGCTTACCACCGCATCATCAAATTGGCGCGCACCATTGCCGATTTGGAAAACGATGAGCAAATTAAAGAAAGTCACCTGATGGAAGCCCTCCAATACCGGCCAAAAGAAATTATGACAAATTAAAACGGATTTCTTGCTCCTCTAATTTCAAAATGGACATGGGGCCCAGTGGCTTTGCCGGTGGAACCCATGAGAGCGATCGCTTGGCCACGGCCAACCCACTGGCCCTCAACCACCAAATTTTCCGTATTGTGAGAATAAAGAGTTTGGGTGCCATTATTATGCTGGATAACAACGTATTTGCCGTAACCGCCATTCCAACCGGAATCACGAGCGATAATAACCGTGCCAGCGGCCGCCGCATAAATCGGCGTACCATAAGCATCAGCCAAATCAACACCGTTATAACCATGCAAACCTTGAGTTTTCCGACCAGCGATAATCGGACGCATATAATAGGAGCCGTAATCCGGACCACCGGCGCCGCGCAAAGAACTTCCGCTAGCGACATATTTCGGTGTTGCTAATTCACCATCGGGAATAATAATCTTTTGGCCCAGCGTTAGAACGGCACCGACAGCTAAATCATTGTAACGGGCAATTTCTGTCGCGTCGCCTTTATAAAATTTAGCAATACTTTGAATAGTGTCGCCAGTTTTGACAATGTGACTAACACCGGAAATCGGCAAGATAATAAGTTTCTGTCCTTCGCGAATCAAGCCGCCCGTTATTTCATTATTCCAAATAATAGTATTAACCGACACGCCAAACATCTTGGCAATCTGTGAAAGAGTGTCTCCGCGACGAACAATATAAATACTGATATTGTTGCTACGCGGCTCATCATTCACGTCGGCAATTGTGCCGGTAGGACCGGTTTCCGGTAATAAAGCCGAACCGCCGATTACAGTAATATCGCCACCACCCTTGGATGGATTGGGGTCAGGATTCAAGGCGGCTTGAAGTAAAGCCATATTACGAACATTGGCTGTCGGCGCACTTTCCAGTGAAGTACCGCCATTGAAAATATCAGCTAATATTGAAAAAAAGCCGGCATGAACGGCAAACGGCAAAAAAACCAGCGCTAAAGAAAAGAAGAGCTTGCTGACAAGCTTGAATAACCTATAAACAGGGTCTTGTGGGGCAATAAAAATATCCTTATACTTAGCCATTAAATAGCTAGTCCGCCCAACTTTCATGCTCTGCTTGCCGTTTTGCTGAACACAACTAACTTATTAACTATAGCGCCTGCCAAATGAAAGTCAATCATCCTGTTGATAAAAAATTATGCTATATTTCCCCCGTGTCTTATCTTGACGATTTAAACGATCGACAAAAAAAGGCGGCCGAGCACCAAAACGGACCGCTATTGATTGTTGCTGGAGCGGGAGCTGGTAAAACCAAGACCATTGCTTCTCGAATTGTTCGATTAGTCCAAAAGGGTGTGGAACCGGAAAATATTTTGGCGATCACTTTCACCAACAAAGCCGCCAAAGAGATGCGCGACCGCGTGGAAAAAGCGTTGCGCAGTGAACAATCGCTTAATCGGCCAATTTCTTTGGCTAGCTGGCCTTTCATTTCCACTTTTCACTCATTGGGTGTTCATATCTTGCGGGAAAATGCCAGAATTATCGGTTTAAACCGCCATTTCGGTATTTTTGACCGAAGTGATTCTAAAAAAAGCGTTCGCCAAGCAATGGAAAATGTCGGCGTCAATCCGAAACAATTTGAACCGGGCCGGATTTTGGAAATCATCTCCCGCGAAAAAGGCAACAATCTGATTATTGACGAGTACGAGAAAGAAATCGGCAATGAATATTTGCCCGGCATTATCGCCAAAGTTTGGCGGCAATATGACAAAATTCTCGCCGAAGAAAAGGCTTTGGACTTTGACGACCTATTGCTCCGCACCGTCCGTCTACTCAAAAACCAAAAAGAAATTTTGGAAAAATATCATAATAATTGGCATTATCTTTTGATTGACGAATACCAAGACACCAACAAAATCCAATATGAACTAGCAAAACTTTTAGTTGCCAAACATCAAAACATCTGCGCCGTGGGCGATACTGACCAGCTGATTTACGGTTGGCGCGGGGCTAGTGTCCGCAACCTGCTGGAATTTGAAAAAGACTATCCGAACACTACGGTGGTCTTGTTGGAAGAAAATTACCGCTCCAGTAAAAGAATTCTGGAAGTGGCCAATCGGGTGATTGAAAAAAATCACTTGCGCAAAGAAAAACGGCTTTTTACCCAAAAACCCTTGGGCGAAAAAGTTGGTATCTATTCAGCCTATAACGAAACCGACGAAGCCAATTATCTTGCCGGCAAAGCCCGATCGCTGATTAAAGCAGATGTGCCACCAGAAGCAATCGCCGTTCTTTATCGCGCTAATTTCCAATCGCGGGTAATTGAAGAGGCGTTTCTGAACGAAAAAATCCCTTACCAAGTTTTAGGCGTAAGATTTTTTGAAAGAAAAGAAATCAAAGATATTTTAGCATACATCAAGGCGGCACTTAATCCGGAAAATTTGTCCGATTTCAAACGAGCCATTGAAAATCCGCGCCGGGGCGTTGGCAAAGTTACTTTGGCCAAAGCGCTGGCCGGTATGGAAGAAAAACTGCCCGCCACGGCGCGGCAAAAAATCGGCGAATTCAAAAATTTATTGGCAATGATAAAAAAACAGGCGTTAACTGGTAAACCATCGGAAACGATTAAATTTGTCTTGCGAATAAGTGGTATTGAAACACAGTTGAAAAATGGCGGAGAAGATGAGAAAGAACGTTTGGAAAACATCCGCGAATTAGCGAGTTTGGCGGTAAAATATGACGGTTTGACGCCAGAAGAGGGAATGGAAAAACTTTTAACCGATGCCGCTTTGGCTTCCGACCAAGACGAATTGGAAAAATACAAACCGGCGGTAAAACTAATGACCATCCATGCCGCCAAGGGTTTAGAATTTGATTATGTTTTCATTACAGGTTTGGAAGAAGGATTGTTTCCTCATGAAAAATTAGGTGAAAAAGAAATCAGCGAGGAAGAAGGCGAAGAAGAACGGCGGTTATTTTATGTCGCCCTGACTCGCGCCAGAAAAAAGATTTTTTTATCCTATGCTTCTGTTCGAACAATTTTTGGTTCTCGCCAAATCAATTTACCGTCCGAATTTTTCGCCGATCTTGACAGGCAGCATTTGGAGGAGGAATATAATTTAAATAGCGCGATGAAAACGATATATTTATAACCAAATTCTTTCTCGACACATATCTCGCGGAACACGAAATTTTCCTACTGAAAAATTTCTCTGTCCGGCACCGTCGCGCCTCCCAAGTTTCCGCTCGATATGTGTTTCGGCGAATTTGGTTTGTAACAAAATAATGAAACCAAACAAAACTTACGGACAAAATTTTTTAAAATCGGCAACGGTGGCCGAACGGATGGTTGAAGTAGCGGAAATTTCTTCGGCTGATTTAGTCTTAGAAGTCGGCCCAGGCAAGGGCGCGCTGACCGAAAAACTTTTACCGCGCGCCCGACAAGTTTTCGCCGTAGAAAAAGACGAAAGGTTAGTTTTTTATCTTACCCTTAAATTTAAGGAAGAATTCAAACAAAACAAACTGGTAATTATTGGTGCTGATATTTTAAAATTTGACCCAGCTAGTATTGGCTTGCAGGCCGGTGGTTACAAAATCGTTGCCAATATTCCTTACTACATTACCGGCGAATTTTTGCGCCATTTCTTAAGCGAAGTGATTCAACCCTCGCAAATGGTTTTAATGGTGCAAAAAGAAGTGGCCGAAAGAATTTTGGGAAACAATCCAAAAGCGACTAGCAAACTTGGATTAAAAGAAAGCATTTTATCAATTTCTATAAAGGCCTACGGCGAGCCTAAATATTTGGAAACGGTCAACGCCGAACTTTTTACACCTCGACCAAAAGTAGACTCGGCTGTATTAATGATTGATAAAATTTCACGCGACTTTTTTACCGATATTTCCGAAGAGCGTTTTTTCAGTGTCGTCAAACGCGGCTTCGCCCATAAGCGCAAATTATTGGTCAATAATTTTGAAATCCTCACCAACGCCGGTAAAAAAGTTCTCGCCGATTGCGGCGTTGCCCCCAACGCCCGCGCCGAAAACGTCACCCTTAGACAATGGAAATGCTTAGCGAAAAATTTGTAGGCAAAGATTGAACCTTTGATTTTTTGCTATCCTATTTATCCTTAATTGAAATCGGCGTAACATTGAACAAATAGAAGGGAACACTGGCGCCAGGCGTAACATCTATCACGTCCCCCTTTCTCCCGTAAAGCGTTATGATGTAGGCGTCGTTTCTGGAATGTCCAACATATTTTCCGGCAACGGTGTATTCACTCCACCCGAGTTGTCTAGTTATGGCATTTCTATAGTAGCCCTTAATCTCCGTTGCCTTGGCGGAAAGCTTAATTTCTTTCAGATTAGTATCGCTCGCGTAAATCCTGAGAAGCAACTTCGTGTTTAAATTAAGCGACGACCTTCTATTGATGCCCGCGGCGGTAACGCTATACGTGGCGGTACCCCTACCTGTTTCCTGAATCCGGAATGGTCCATACTGCCATAACACCCAGCAATCGTCATCATCGACCTGGCGGCCACCTTCGCATATGTATGTTTTTTTCTCACAAAAATCAGCAATAGAAATAGGGGATCTTCTGGGGGGCCAGGCCGACTCCGGTGACCACTTGGCGTTAACTGAGCAGGTTTTGCTTCCGTACCGTGGAGCGGTTTTAGTTGTTATAATCGATTGCCCCCCCTTGCTATTCCAGGTTAAATCGGTCACGAGTTCCTCATTACCGCCACTACCGGTGCAACTGGCGGGATCGGGGGATTCGGCAAGAGGCGATTGCAAGCCAAGTGCAAGAGCCAGATAATTGACAATACCTCTAAAGGATTTCCGAGAAGTACCGTAATCACACGTATACGAAATCTTTTCATTTCGGCTATAACTGGAAACGACTACTTCAGCAACGTTTTTAAAGCCGTTCCCAAACACGATTCCTTGCGCATGAGCGACTTCTGCGGTAAAAAGACTGACAACACCGACAAAAACAAAAACTTTCAAAGTCTTTAAATTCATTGTGTTGGATAAATTATATATGTAATTTAATAAAAAATAAATGTCAAAACTTTTAAAATGCTTAGCGAAGAATCTTTAATTACATTGAAGCGCCATATGGATTCTGAAACTTACTGCCTGTAATATCCGCGCAATACGGGCGAAAACCAACCGAACAAGTTTCGCCACCTTGCTCATAACCACCAAGCCAGTAACCAAAACCAAAACTAGTTCCTGCGTCAGCCCTAGAGCCCCAGGTGAATTTCCACAAACCACTGCCACCACCACTATAATCTATCATAAAATCCATCCAACCGTCAAAACTACAAGTGCAAATTAGAACTGTGACGAAAAATCCTCCGCCTTGTTGACCCCCACCTCCTTGAGCGTAAGCGGTAGGCATAATTTCTTTGACATAAGCTTTCAGTTTTTTGATTATTTTTGAAAATTTAAATGATGGGGAATTGGCTTCGGCGATATCCGACACCATTTTCGGTAAACCGCGCAAAATCGCAGTCGGAGTTATATTGCTACCCTGTGAATTTTCCACCCTCACAAAAAAATAATGGTAAAAATCTTCAAATTTTTGGCCACGGTTTTCTAGTAAAGTTCGGAACTCTTCTTCGCTTTTTATTCCCATTTCCGAATATGTTTTTAAAGCATCGGCCAATGTCATGCTTGCCGTCTTTAACGGCGTTTCAATTTGACTAACGATATTCGCCGGCAAAGTTCTGATTTCGGCCTCTGTCATTACTTTAATTTCCGGAGGTTGATAAACAAAAGTAATGGTCCTTCCGTCATAAGAGGAGAGCTCATCAAAACGTTGTTGGGCCGGACCATCTTTCAAAAAAACGCTATTATTCGTCGGTGTAAAATTTTCTCCAGTGACGGTAACAGATTCGCCGTTGCGGACACGCTCAGGCGAAACCGACAACACTCTTGGTTGCTTTGGATTATTTAGCGCCGAGTTTTCCGGTTTTAAGTTCGTATCTATTCCAACTTTCACCTTTTGTTGTAGAGATTTAAAAACATCAAGCGGATTTACACGTTCAAGGACAGAAGTAATATTTGAGTCAGTGCTGGGGGTGATTTTTTCTAAAAAGTTTGTCTCTTTGGAAATTTGGGTTTGACTGTTGTTTGGTGTCAGGGGTGTTTCCGTATTCTGGATTTTTGTATCAACGGGCGAGGTTATCAACAACACAATTGCTAAGACAATCGCTATCACGATCACTACCAACGATAAAACCAATAGGATCTTTTTCATTACTAATATTTTATCACAACCATAATCAGCACAAAACTCTTTCTCGGGTATTCCTTTGTCGAGACACGTCCCGACGGTCATCGGGGCTCTGCTCGCCCCGTCGGGCTGCGCAAGCTCTTTCCAAAGTAACACCCTCAACGAGTTTTGTCTTTTTGCTATCCACACTTTAATAAAAGATTGCGGGGAAACTTTGATATAATAT
>Ga0209542_10018844_pt1 | contig 11134 bp, 10 predicted proteins | sample RifCSPhighO2_01_FD_184028 | JGI IMG/M metagenome (GOLD analysis project Ga0209542, IMG submission 184028) | Soil microbial communities from Rifle, Colorado - Rifle CSP2_plank highO2_0.1 (SPAdes) (version 2) | ecosystem: Environmental > Terrestrial > Deep subsurface > Rock core/Sediment ...
GTTCGCTTCGCGAACGGCTTTCGACACGTAATTTTCGGAGGGTATGAGTTCCAATCCTTCCGCTTCACGATGTTCTTCTCCTTCGAGAGTTGCGTAGACTTCCGGATCCTGTTTCTTCACGAATCCGTACTCGCTCATAGAGAGAGTATACAGCCGAAATCACGAGTGGGAAGAGCATATAATCCACACGGACTATCTTCCTCAATTCTGTCCTATAGGACACAATAGGGGAGTGGGAGATGTTGAGCAAAAGGCGAAAATACTTAGAAGAAAGAATCATATTCAGCAGGCGATTCTTACTACGCTTGCGGTGTCAGGTGCCGTAGCTCTCGTTGCTCTCGCGCCAGCGCTTGTTGCGGCTGTAGGCATGGTGGCGCGCCAAACTGGCGGGAAATTCACGTACCGCGCCCGAACGGCGGCGGGAAGGCTTGCTCAAAAAGGCATGGTCCGTTTTGTGGAGAGGAATGGGCGGAAATGGCTCGAGATTACGGAGCAGGGGCGCAGATCGGCAGAACTGGAAATGCACAAAGCTAAGATGCGTCTCAGAAAAAGGCGGTGGGATAGACGCTATCGGCTCGTTATTTTCGATATTCCAGAAGAGCGGAAGACTGTCCGCAGGCACTTACGCCTCTTGATGCGAGAGTGCGGCTTCCTTAGAGTTCAGGATAGTGTCTGGCTCTATCCGCATGATTGCGAAGAGTTAGTTACGCTCATTAAAGCAGAATTGAGGACTGGAAAGGACGTTTTGTATACTGTCGTAGAGAGTATCGAGAACGATAAATGGATAAAGGCTCATTTTGGTCTCTCCTAAATTATTCCTCAATAGTGTCCTATAGGACCGGATTGAGGTTAGCTTCTGGTCCTGGTGAACCTGCTAAAGAATACCTGTCAGGACGCTTTTGACTTCCGTCCAGACCTCCTCGAGCTGCCTGTCCGCGTCTACCACAAATACTTTACCAAGGTCCGCGGCATGCTTCTTGAATCCCTCGCGCACCCGCGCGTGGAATGCGAGGTTCTCTTTATCGAAGCGCGTCGGCTCTTCCGGCCGAGAGTGAACGCGTTCGACACCCTTTTCAGGAGTAACGTCGAGAAGTATGGTCGCGTTCGGCATACAGTCTTTGGTAATTTCAGCTGTTATTCTTTGTACAAGCGAGAGCAGATCCGGACGTTGGCGCCCATACACTTGGTAGGCGATAGACGAGAGCGAGAAACGATTTCCGATAACGTTCTTGCCCGCAGCGAGCGCGGGTTTGATAATTTTCTCTATCAACTCCGCGCGGGCGGCGAGGAATAGCAAAAGTTCCGCACGCGCGTCGATGCCTGCGGAACGATCCGAAAGCAGGAATTCGCGTACGTACTGCCCAAGCGGCGTCCCACCCGGGTCTTGCGCGATAACGAGCTCTCGAAATTGTTCCTTGAGCCGCTCCACCATCGTCGTTTTGCCCGACCCCTCGCCCCCTTCAAAAACGATGAATTTACCCGGGGGCATGTCAGCTGGGTTTGTTTTCAAGGTTGCGGAAGCCGGCGACGGTAAGCTCGGCTTTGATAGTGCCGTGCGGCTCATACCCTTCGAGTTTCACCTTGTCAGGTGTGAAGTCGCCGAGTGACTTTACCGATGAAGCTATTGAGAGTTGCGGGAAGGCTTTGGGCTCGCGCGAAAGCTGTTCCTTTGCCGCGTCGAGGTGGTCTTGATAGATGTGCACATCGCCAAACGTGTGCACGAATTCACCCACTTCGCGCCCGAGGATATGCGCTACAACGTGGGCGAGGAGTGCGTAGCTTGCGATGTTGAAGGGAACACCGAGGAAAATATCGGCGCTGCGTTGGTAGAGTTGGAGCGAGACTTTTTCGTTCTTGATGTTGAGTTGGTACATGTTGTGACAGATGGGGAAGTGGTTCACTTCTTCGGGCTTTGCCATGCCGTAGAGATATTCGGGGTTCCATGAGGTCACTATCGCGTTGTGCGCGCCAGGATCCTGCCGAAGCTCTTCGATCGCCCAGCCGAGTTGGTCTACACTGCGGCCGTCTTTAGTCGGCCACTTGCGCCACATTTCACCGTAAATGCGCGGCAGATTCCCATGTTCGCGGGCGAAACTCTCGTCGCCCTTTATCTTCGCGATAAAGTCGTCTTTCGTCATGCTCGGCCACTTGCCGCGCTTGGCGTGCTCTTCGTAGATGCGGTACGGATAGTCGTCCCAGATATGCACGTCGTTGTCGACGAGGTGTTTGATGTTGGTTTGCCCCGACATGAACCAATTGAGCTCATGCAAGACGCCCTTCCAGTACACGCGCTTCGTCGTGAGGAGCGGGAATCCTTTAGAAAGGTCGAACCGTATCTGGCGGCCGAAGAGCCCGAAGTGCGCTTTGCCGTGCCCCTGGTCTACCTGCCGGTCGCCCTTTTCGATGCACTCGTGCATCAGATCGAGGTACTGATGTTCGGAATGTCGCATAGTTTACTTTCGCGCCGCTTTCCTCCCGTTTTTTTTGGCGGCGATGAAGTGGTTCCAATTGTCCTTCGCGAACCTTCCGACCTGTTTGTAGTTTCTCTCTGGCGGCGTAGAAATCATCGAGAAGGTGATCTGCGCGATTTCCATACTTGGCCGTAGGATTATCGGTACGTTGCTCTGGTTGGTCATTTCGAACGTCACGTGAAGAAAGTGGCCGGGGTTGATGATGCCTGCGGTGTTGTGCACCATGAGCCCCACGCGCGCGAGCGAGGATTTTCCGCCGATCTGTATCAAATACATGTCGGAGCCGAAGTATTCTTTTGAAATGCCGAGAACAGAGATTCCGGGGTGCAAGACGAATTCTTCGCCGTCCGCCACTTCTTTTTCAGTCGTTTTCGCGTAGATCTTACGTGACGGGTCTACAAAGTGCGTCGAACTTTCGTCGTTGGTAATGAATTTGTTGCCGAGCTTGATGTCGTAGGAAACGGGCTGTAGTTGCGATTCGCTAAAAGGATCGAGTGTGATATCGCCCTTTTTTACTGCTTTTTTGATATCCGTATCAGACAAAAACATGGACATTTACTCTATCACGAATATTTTTTCGGTGCCGTAGTACTCGGGCCAGTGGGCATTATAATGAGCAAACATGCGCTCCAGGCGATCTTGCGCCAGTTCTTCTACATCCAGATCGCTCATTAACGCGCGAATTTCTCTCCGAGCATCTTCCAGCTTTGCGTCGTCATCTACTACACGCTCAAATTCCGCGAGCCAGCCATACCCAGCATTTTTGTCGAGCGTTACGTTTACACCGCGGCACACGTATTCCTCACGCTCACGGGACCACTTTGCCTGATATTTGAACCCGTTCTTTAATATGAGTTGATCGAGTTCATCCAGCGAAAGCGCAACCCTTTCCTCAAACTCAATACGAGCGATGCCATTCTCACTGGTTGTATCATCCACCGATGCTTTCACAACAAACAACACTTCTCCGTCCTTATCGCGCGTGCGTACGGAAAAGCTCTTGGCTCGTGCAACGAGATCGGTTAGCTTCGAGCGCGCAGCTTCGGAGAGGTGCGGAGCGAAGCTTGCCGCAAGCTTTTCCAATGTGCCGCCTTCGAAGTAGTGGTTGAGCTGTTTATTCTTTGATTGAAGTTTACATGTTGCGTCAGCCTTTTTCATTGTGCGCCGTAGCGTATCGGCGCGCTCCGGCGACCCAAGGAGCGCTTTCACTTCCACTTCATACGTTTGCATCGGTCTAGTATATCTGCATCTGCGAAATTGAAAATCGTGAAGCTGGACGACTGGAAACGCTGCCTGTAAACTTTGTGCGGGGAATGTACGAAGGAGCGAACATGACAGTCCGATCACTGCTGCCGCAGGTTACGCCAGATAGCAAAGTGCTGGCCTCGTTGGAGCTCGCGGTCTGCGATTGCGTGGCGCAAATGCCGCCCGACCAGATCCGCGATGGAGTAGCCTCGATCGCCGACCTCGCCGAACTCGGTCGAATTGTTCAGCGCGCCTACATCGGCGGAGCCGCAGGTGTCAGCGATTCGCTCGCACACGAGCTGATGGAAACACTCGAAGCTGTTCACAGGCCACGCATCGTGCCGGAGCCATCGAACGTTCCCGACACGGACGAGCAGCTGCTCCAACAGATCGACGAGGAAGCGCATGACGTGGGAGCGTAACGGCGCGTTGCCGAATTCTTGGGTCATCCGGCGTTCGGATGACCCACCATTTTTATAGTACAGTTACGAGATGAAGAAACCGATAGTTTGTGCTGTTGTTGCGATAGGGCGCAATAGGGAATTGGGCAAAGGCAACATGCTGCTCTGGAAAATCCCCGACGACGTGCAGCGTTTCCGCGATCTCACACGTGGGCACGCGCTCATTTTGGGCCGCAAAACGTTCGAATCGATTTTGAGCTACCGCGGCTCGCCGCTGCCCGAGAGAACCAACATCGTCATCACGCGTGATCCCAATTGGAAATACGAGGGCGTCATTATTGTGCACTCCCTCGCCGATGCGCTCGAAAAGGCGAAGGAGATAGAAAAGGAGGAGATTCATATCGGAGGGGGAGCCGAAATATACAAAGAGGCGCTGCCGATGATAGACAAGCTCTACCTCACGCTCATCGACGCAGAGGCGCCGGATGCGGACACCTTTTTCCCACCCTACGAGGATCAGTTCACAAAAATAATCTCCGAATCGTCCCACGAATGGAACGGCATCAAGTATACATACGTCGATCTTGAGCGCGCATAATAGAGAACGGGGCGGCCCAGTCATTGGTGGCCGCCCCGCTTGGGAAGGTGCAGAGGATCAAGTTCTTTCGGATCGTTTGGGAAGAGCTTGAGAAAGTCTCCCAACCGTCGTTCGAAGAACCTCTTTTTGTTCGTCGGATGATTGAACCTCAGCCATGTCTCCGGCATGAGGGGGCCGTCGGGGTCCTCGAGTTCAACACGGAATTCATACCGGCAGAACACACAGGACACCGTCACCTCGACATCGAAACCGCTAAAGTCGTCCGCTTGGGGAGGGGCTACGATCACCATTCCGATGATCCTGCTCTTCATCTTGCGTGCGGTCGCGATGCCGTACATCTCCGCGCAGTGGTCGGGGCATTTGTGCTTTCGTGGCCCGACCTCTTGTTTGTAGTTGCTCGTGCCGATGCACATTAGCTCGTGCCTCGGCGTCAGCAGGGCGAGACCAGCACCGACGTCGAACGGCTTGTCCGGTCGCGGCGATATCGCGAACTTGCGCTGATCGTGAGCGATGCGCCCAAGTGAGCGCTTCGTTCTCCTCCAGATGTCGTCAGGGCTTGCCTGCACCAGCGAAGAAGACCGAAGTATTCGATGCAGTTTGACCATTACTGCACCGTCTGCGTGTGCGTTGGGTATTCGTAGCCCATGAGTTCGACCTTGTGGGCGCGCTCTTGCCTCGCGAGTTTGCCTGGGATCCCACGGACACACGATTTCGAATCCTCCGGCTTGGAGTGCTACCGCTTTGCGCGGATTGCCGCTCAAGTGGATGATTCGTTTCGGAAGATCAAGGTCGTGCAGTGCCTCGATCTCCCGTTCATATGATCGAATGTCATGTTCGAGGCCCATTGAGCGGAAAGCTTGAACGCTGTCCCAGCCGTTGGTTTGGGCGATATGCATCTCGATAATCTTGATCTCGATGCCATGCCCGCGACCTTCCTGATGGGGCGAATACACGAACACACCGGAGCCCCAGAGCTGGATGGCGCGCAGAGCGACCTTCTTCTGCTGTCCGCAGTCGCAGTGCAACGAATCCATGCTATCGCCAAATTCGCAGCCCGAATGGATTCGCACGAGTTTGAGACGGGTAGGTCTCTTTTCGCACGAATATGTCCGGATCATCTCTCCGCCCACTTTGTGATTGCAGACACGGAAGATCCCGCGGGCTGTCGTTAACATCATTTCTGCAGTGATCATTGTTCACTTCCTCAATTCACTGGTTGAAGTTTCCGGTGCGTTTCATACTTTCGCAGAAGCGCATCGGTCGTTTGTACGTAGCGAATTGCCTTCTGCACGTCGAGAAGGTCGGCAGGGAAAACACGGAGTTTTGATTCCGCATCCGTGCTGAGCTCGAACTGCCGAAGCAGCTCACTCAGCTGGTCTTCCACGTTGTCTGCGTGAAGCGCTCCAGCTGCCACCAGTCCTAGACAGGGCAAGAGCCGCTCGATCTCCTCGTATGTCCGGCGTGTAAACCCGATTTTGATGGGTTTGCCGCAGCCAGCGCTCGGGTCAAGGATGACACGATCGATGGCGTCGCCGTACAGCGCGAGTCGCCGAGCGATTTCCCTCGGCTTCCATTCGACCACGTCGAGCGACTCCTCCTGGAGGGCGATCGTGATCGTAGCGGTGGGACAGCGCTCCTTGTACCGAACGAGCGAACGCACGTCCGGCCAGATGGTGTTGAGCTGGAACCCATGGAAGTGTGGTCCTGCCGCATCGTGCGCTCTGCTCATGTTCTCGAACAGGTCGAAATCGACGTCCGGGTGCATGTGCAAGATATTGAGCACGTCATTGTAGGGCAGGAAGATTTCCGCCAGCCGTGACGTAGTTGGGCATCGATTGGGCCACTTGAATGGCTCCCAGTCCGGCGGTTTGTCGTGGATGCCGCAGCCAACCATCAGCAGACGATCAGCTGGGAGCGCGTTGCGCACGGCACCGACTTGGGCCCCGGTCTCAAACCCCGTAATTCCAACGTATGATCTAGGCCTTTTCATGGCCATGCTCCTTGTGTTTGTTACTCTATACTTACGGCGATGGTGTAAGCATCGCACCGTGATACATCTAAACACAAATAGATACCCGTGTCAAAATGCATTTTGACACGTCGCACAACAAGCATAAAAGTAGGGGCCTCCGGCGACTGCCGCCGGAGGCCAATATAAGTTGGGAGATCAGAAGTTTGCTGTCGCCCCTAGTTGGGTTGACCCCGAGGAGCGTAGCCGTGCAGCATCTCTTTCGCCATGACTTCCGTGTTTGCACCCGGTGTCACGCGGTCATTGGGAATCGGCACTTGGTGGCCGATCTCGATGCCGCCTCCTGTAATGCCGGAGAGCTTCTCGCGCGATGCGCTGATCAGATACGGAATCCTGCGAACTCCGAGCCAGTGAAGCGGATCCGATTTGAACATCTGGAACCGCGCGTCGAACATGCCTGCGACTTGCCGCGTGTAGTCTTCATACTTCATCGGGTCGTCGCCGTCGCGGTCGCGGAGATTGTAGACGAGCGTCTTGAGAACCTCGCCCAGTCCGCGGCCTTCGAGATAGCAGTAGACAATCAGGCCGACTCCACCTTCTTGTGCGGTGAGGACGCATTGCTCGATGGCGAACATCAGATACGAACGGCACGAGCATTTCTCGGAGCCAAGCACGTCCGAACTGACGCACTGATCATGCAGGCGCGCCGTCAGCTTGACCGATGGATCGGTAAGCTTGGCCGGATCGCCGAAGATCAGGATCGTGCAGTTGGGAACTGGTGGCAGGAAGATTTTCAGCTCGGGCTTGCTCACGAGCTGCTCGTACATGCCGCCCGACTGCTCGTACATGCAGCGTCGCATCTGCGCCTCGTCGACGCCAAGACGGCGCGCGATGCCTTCCAGATCCCACACAGAGTCGATCGGAATCTTCGTGACATTGCAGTCCCCACTTTCCATGAGAACGACCCCGTCCGGCTTGAGACGGCCGCCATGCACAGCGGCGGAGAGCTCGAGAAGTCGGATCTTGCCTCTGTGGATGGCGATCGTCGGCCGGATGTCATAGCCGGCGTCGAGATAGGCGCCAAACGATCCGCGGATGTCCGCGCCGAACGGATCGAACGTAACGATCTTTCCTGGTACGCTCCATTGCGGATGCGGTCCGATCTTGATCATCGGTTCGGTCATCGACAGATCCGGGACGAAGTGCTCGTCCAGCAATCCGGTCGCACGCGACCACCCTCCGAGAAGGGAGTATTGCGAATGTGCTCCGATCACGTTGCGGTGCGCCCAGTTGGTGGTCGTCGCAACGACCGGGCCACGCCTCATCGGATCGGCTTCGCCCCATGTGATGGGTGGCCGTCCAGCGTGTGCTGTGGTCACTACGGGAACGAATAGACGGTTGATGTCTGGATTCACTGAACCAACTCCTTCCAATTGTGCTCTCGCGCGCGAGAGTCGAGGTTGAGATTTCTGCGGGCAGAATACCCGCAGGATGGTGCCACTTTTTGTTGGCCGAAAAATGGCTAACGGCCTAAGTGAAGATTATAAGATGAAGAATGCTTTCGTCAAGAGCTATTTTGCGAGGCTTTTGAGGACCTTCAGATAGAGGTTTTCGACGACTTTTTGTTGAGCGCGGCCGGTTTTCACGTAATGGTCGAGGCCGGGCGCCGCGTTGACTTCCAGCACCCAGTATTTTTTGGGTGCGTTGCGAATATCGCCTGCAACCATGAGGTCGACTCCGCAGAGGCGGAGCCCCATGTCGTGCGTGAGTCTTACGGCGAGTTTTTTGAATTCGGGATGGATGGGTTTCGTTACATCGACCGCATCACCGCCGCTCGAGAGATTTGCATTGTCGAGAAGATAGATGCGTTTGCCGCGCTCCGGCACCGAGCGAAGCGCAAGATTTTGGAGTCCGAGTTTGTGCGATATTCGCAAGTCGTCGAGCTTGATGCGCGTGTCGCGACTTCCGGCTCGGAAACCTTTTTGTTTTTTCTTGAGAAGTGTTTTTATACTTGAGCGCCCGTCGCCAACCACCGAGAGGGGAATGCGCTCGTATGCAGAGATGACGTCTTTGTCTAATACTACTACTCGATAATCGCGTCCCCGTATTACGTTTTGAACTAATGCGACGCGACCCTCTCGGAAAATAAAGCGCATCGCGCGATAGAACTGACGCTTGTTCTGCACGAGAAAGACACCAGTGCCGTGACTCCCTTCGTTCGGCTTCACCACAACGGGAAAGCGCAGTCTGCGGGCATAACGATATGCCGCGTGAATATTCCGCTTTGAGCCGATTTGTTTGCACCATCTAGTCGAATAGAAGGTCTTGCCGGGCACGGTACGGTAGCCCATCCTTTTCATAAAGAAGGTGGCGTAATCCTTGTCCTTCGCGATGTCGGAAGCGCCAACGGGATTCAGATCGAGCGTGTTGTAGCGAAAATAGCTCTTCTTGCCTGCACTGCCGGCAAATACAATTTGTCCTGCTATTTTCCATCGTGGTTCGAGTACCACCCGTGCGCCGATTTTCGGCGCTAGTTTCTGCAGGAGTTGCGCCAGGACGAGACTCTCCGATTTGCGTTGCATGTGGGTTATCATGTCATGGCAGTTCCGTAGGTACACTTGACATTTTGCGCGGAATTAGTATCATGCAACATGGCATATCGCATTGCTATCTCCTCGAAAATAATTGATGCACGCGCTCGCAGCATCCTCAACACCCTGAAAACGCTCTCTCCGGAGAGCGATTTGCGTTCTGTATCTGTCGTTTCTGCATATACCATAGACGCAGCTTTGGGCGAACCCGCGATCGAGAAAGTTGCAAAGATACTGGCGAACCCGTTAACCGAGAGCTATTCGATTGGCAACTTTCGGGTGCCCGAATTCGTGTATGCAATAGAAGTTGGCTTCCTTCCCGGCGTAACGGACAATGTTGGCACGACAGTTAGGGAGATCATCGAAGATTCCACGAAGTACCAGTTTGAAGATGGCGAAGGCGTCTATTCGTCGTACATCGTATTTCTATCCGGCGAGATATCACGCGCCGAAGCGGAAAAGTTCGCACGCGAACTCCACAATCCGCTCATCGAACGGATCAAAATATTTGACGCAACGGAGAGAACGTTTCCAATAGCGGTCCCAACCGTCGAATTGCATGAATCTAGAACAGCCGACGAGGTGAATCTAAATGTGTCGGACGGGGAGTTGATGCGCATCAGTAAAGATGGAATAGCGAACATGGATGGCACGCGCCGAGGGCCTTTAGCGCTCTCGCTCGAGGCGATGAAGACCGTTCGTGCTCATTTCAAAAAGGAAAAGCGCAATCCCACCGATGTAGAGCTCGAAGCGCTCGCGCAAACGTGGTCAGAGCACTGCAAACACACTATATTTGCCGACCCCTTGGACGAGGTGAAAGAGGGAATTTACCGCCGCTATATCAAGGGCGCGACCGAGAAGATCCGCAAGCAGAAAGGGAAAAAAGATTTTTGCGTTTCGGTATTCAAAGACAACTCAGGCGCAATTGCATTCGATGAGAAATACCTTATTACCCACAAAGTGGAGACGCACAACTCACCATCTGGTCTTGATCCGTTTGGCGGTTCGGTGACGGCGATCGTCGGGGTCAACCGCGACTGCCTCGGATTTGGCCTCGGCGCGAAACCGATCGCAAATACTTTCGGCTTTTGCGTGGCGGATCCCAACGACGCAACCGAACTATTTCGTGATCAGGAAGGGAAGCAGCCTCTGTTGCCAGCTCGCCGCGTTCTCGAAGGCATCGTCAAGGGAATCAATGTCGGCGGGAACGAAAGCGGCATCCCGACGCCACTCGGGCTTGTCGCGGTGGATACTTCATATCGCGGGAAGCCGCTCGTATTCGGTGGTACCGTCGGATTGATACCAAGAAAGAAGGGCGCGAGAAAACTGTTTGAGAAAAAAGCAAAGGCGGGCGATTACGTCGTGATGCTCGGCGGTCGCGTAGGGCTCGACGGCATTCACGGTGCGACCTTTTCTTCGGAATCGCTTTCAAAAGGATCGCCCGCGACAGCCGTGCAAATCGGCGATCCGATAACGCAAAAGAAATTCTCCGACGCGATCATTCGGGAAGCGCGCGATGCCGGACTTTATACTTCGATAACCGACAATGGCGCGGGCGGTCTCTCCGGGTCGGTAGGCGAAATGGCGCGCGAGAGCAGTGGAGTTGAAATAGACCTTGAAAAAGTCCCGCTCAAATACGCGGGGCTTGCGCCGTGGCAGATCTGGATCTCGGAGTCGCAAGAGCGGATGACGCTCGCCATTCCGAAAGCAAAGTGGCCGGCGTTCAAAAAGATAATGGGCCGGCACGATGTGGAGGCGACGGTCATCGGTTCTTTCACGAAGTCGGGGCGCCTGGTTGTGAAATACGCTGGGGAAACGGTGATGGACATACCACTTTCGTTTTTGCACGAGGGAAGGCC
>Ga0209542_10018846_pt1 | contig 11133 bp, 12 predicted proteins | sample RifCSPhighO2_01_FD_184028 | JGI IMG/M metagenome (GOLD analysis project Ga0209542, IMG submission 184028) | Soil microbial communities from Rifle, Colorado - Rifle CSP2_plank highO2_0.1 (SPAdes) (version 2) | ecosystem: Environmental > Terrestrial > Deep subsurface > Rock core/Sediment ...
CTGGGACTCTTTCAAACTCTTGTCTATTTCTTTTTTATACGCGTCAATTTCGCGCTGAATTTCTTGTATTTGCTTCGTGCGCTCCTCTACTTTTTGCCTCAAATCGGCAAGTTTATCCGCGCCCATCAAAATTCCCGGAGATAAAGAAGAGGAGATGAAAACCGCCGCGATAATTATCACCCGGGCTTTATAAAATCGAGGCGGCATAGAGTATTCTGGCTTTTACTTCCTCCTTCCCCATAATGCCAGCGATTAGGAATGGGTCCGGCGAGCGCTCTTTTGCGGTTAACGCCACCCTCATCGGCCAGAGAACATTGGCTCTGCCGTTTTCTTCCGCGTAATTCCAGATGGCGTTACGCACCTCCTTGGCGCTAAAATTATTATAGGGAATATTATTGAGGAGATTGGCGATTTGAGTTAAATGCTTTTTACATTCTACCGGATCTTTTTCCCCGGACCTGAGAAGCAATTCCCTCCCCGGGTAGACCTTTTCAAAAAAATAAGAAACGAGGTCTTTAATGTCGCACAATTTTTGAAGCCTCTCTGCTTCAAGAGATACTACTTTCTCCCAAAAATCCTTATCCCCCAGCGCTTTCTCTCTCCAGCCTTCCGGAATAAAGTTAAGGAGGCTTGAAACCAGAGCCTCCTTGGGCATTCTTTTTATGCTGTTTATTTACCCAATTTAATTTTTCTATGTTAAAAATTGCCCCTCCCTTTTGAATATTTCCTAAATCAAACCTTTTTTCAAGGTCCGTAAGAGAAAATATCTCTTCGTTGGTCTTACTCTGCAGAGACCAGCCAAGAAAGGCGATAAAGTTTACAATCGCTCCCGGCAAATATCCGGCCTCTCTATATGAAGTTACCGAAATTTCCCCCTGTCGTTTAGACATTTTTGATTTATCTTCGGATAGAATAAGGGGCAAATGGGCGTAAGACGGCTCTTTGACCTTAAGAGCTCTCGCGATAAGTATCTGGCGCGGAGTATTTGAAAGATGTTCCTCGCCGCGGATGACATGAGTTATTTTCATTTCAAAATCGTCAACAACGACGGCAAAATGATAAAGCGGAGTGTCCAAGTTTTTAGCAATAACAAAATCTCCCAAGTCCCCAGTGTTAAATGTTATATCGCCTCGGACGAGGTCATTGAATTTAATCGCCTCTCCGGGATTCTTCAGCCTTATGACGGATTTGCTCTCCCCTTCCCTCTCATCCGACACATAGGCGCTCTCTTCATCTAAAAGTTTTTTTAAATAATTTTTATATATATCCAGTCTTTCGCTCTGTCTGTAAAGCTCGTCCCATTTGACGCCTAGCCATGAGAGAGACTCAAGGATATTATCCTCATACTCTTTCTTTGAACGCTCTTTGTCAGTGTCTTCTATCCTTAGAATAAACGTCCCGTTATTTTTCTTGGTAAAAAGGTAGTTAAAAAGAGCGGTCCTCGCGCCCCCAATGTGCAGGAGACCCGTGGGCGAAGGCGCAAACCTTACCCGTACTTCTTTCGTATCTTCAGGAGGCATGTTCAAGGGCAAGATTTATAATTTCTTCGGCGATGGTTAAAGCCGCGCCCTTCCTGCTGAACTCTTTCGCGGCCTTGGACATTTTCTCTAACCTTATTTCATCTTTAAGGACGAGGCGAACCTCCGATGCCAAGAGATGTGGGGTAAGATTATCTTCTTCTATAACATCAGAGGCTCCGCTTGAGGCGTAGTTATAAGCGTTTTCCCTTTGATGACCTTGAGCCGAACCTTTGAGAGGAATAAGAATGCTGGGCGCTCCGGAGGCGGCGATTTCAAAAATTGACCCGGAGCCCGCTCTTGATATGACAATACTGGCGGCGGCATAGGCCATTCTCATGCCGCTCTCATCTAAAAAGCCAAAGGGGTGGTATCGCGATTTATAGATTGATTTGCCAATAGTGACTTCAGTGATTTTTTTAACTTCACTTATATTCAAAAGGCCGCATTGGTGAATAATTTGGTAATCATTGAGAAGGTTAGGAAGAATATCAAGGACAGTTTCATTTATTTTCACCGCTCCCTGCGACCCGCCCATAATAAAGATAACTGGGGTTCCACCCTCAAGATTAAAAAATTCTCCCGCTCCGAGCTTAGCGGGAGTAAAAAACTCATGGCGAACGGGATTCCCGGTCAGGGCAAGTTTTTTTTTGTCAAAATAACTCGCAGTTTCTCCAAATGATATGGCGATTCGTTTGGCAAACTTCCCCGCCCAGAGATTCACTTTCCCCGGAATTGAATCCGACTCATGAATAATTAAGGGGATTCTAAAAAGTCTGGAAGCAAGAATCACGGGGAAACTGGCGTACCCCCCTTTGCTGAAAACAACGTCCGGGAAATCAAGGTAAATATACCATATTGACTTGACAAAACCGATAATTGTTTTAAAAGTGTCAGAGATATTGAGGAGGGAAAAATATCTTCTAACCTTCCCCGCGTAGATTCTTTTAAACCTTACACGGTACCTAAAGAGCGCCTCCTCGTCATAAGGGCTATCCGACATGAAGACCAAATCCATGGTGACGATTTTCTCTCTCTCCGCGAGTTTTGAAAGCGCCTCCGCTACGGCTATAATCGGATAGAAATGTCCTCCTGTTCCTCCTCCTGTTAAAAGTATTTTCATCTAACGCTGATATTTTGAAATATTAATCAAGACTCCGCTCTCCGCGAGGGCTAAGGCGAGAGCTGTGCCCCCCTGGCTCACGAAAGTCATGGGCAACCCGGTTAAGGGCACGATACCAACCATTGAACCGATATTAATAAACGCTTGGGACGTGATAAGTATAACAATTCCCGACCCCAAGAGTCTACTGAAAACTTCCGGCGACTCTCTTGAAATTTTTAACCCCCGATGAGCAAAGAAAAGAAATAATCCTACAAGAGTAATCACCCCAATGAATCCGAATTCTTCGCCATAAACGGCGAAAATGGAGTCCCCGATCGGTTCCGGCAGATAATTAAATTTCTGCGCGCTCATACCGAACCCTTTGCCGAATAGCCCCCCGGAACCTATGGCGATTTTTGATTGCTGGAGTTGGTACCCGGACCCTTTCGTGTCGGAGACTGGGTGGAAAAAGACTGTGATTCTTGACCTCGCGTGCGGCTTAATAAAGAAAAGAGTAGCCAAAAAAATCAATCCTATAAGGATAAGAATGCCGAAATGCCCAGCCTTTCCTCCGGCGATAAGAAAAAGAAGCCCCCCGGTTAAAATCATTACTCCAAGAGTCCCGAAATCCGGTTCAAGAAAAATCAACGCCCCAGAGAAAATAAGGATGCCGAGAAAGGGAATAAATCCGTCTTTTAACGATTCAATGTTTTTCCTCTTGGCGCTTAAATACGCGGCTAAGTATACGACAAAGCTGAATTTCAAAATTTCCGACGGTTGAAAAAATATTGACCCCACTTTAATCCAACGCCGTGCGCCGCCATAGCTAAAGCCGGTTTGGGGAATAAAAACGAAAATGGCGAGAACGAAAGACAGGAGAAGGAAAGGAAGCGCTATTTTTTTCCAATATTTGTAGGGAATCCTGCTTGTGATATTTAAAAATAGGAAGCCAAGGCCAAGGCCAAGTAAAAGCTGGCGAGAGATCACGCTGTAGAAAGTGGCGCCGCTCCTCGTAAGAAGCCCCATTGAAGCGGAGATGAGTATAAAAAGCCCGATTAAGGTTATGAAAAGGACGGTGAAGAAAAATATTCTGTCTGATTTTAGAGCCCGCATAAATTTACATGTATTTTCTTAGCACTCTTCCGGAAAGAGCTCCCGTCAAGTTGCCTTCCCTTAAAGCTACTTCCCCATTTACAAGAACCCACAGAACGCCCTTAGGCTCCTCCCTCGGCTCTTCGTAATTAGGTTCCGCGGAAATCGCGAGAGGGTCAAAAATTATTATGTCTGCTTTGCAATTTCTCGCTATAAGACCCCTGTCAGAAACACCAAGGATGGTAGCCGGAAGTCCTGTCATCTTGTGGATTGCCGAGGCCCAGTCAAGAATGCCGCTCTCCTTGGCGAATATTTGAAGGGCGCGGGGAAAAGTCCCGAAAGAGCGCGGGTGCGGCAAGTTAAACCCGCGTGGTGTTCCGGGAAAGTTTTTCTTGTCATATCCCGGTCCGTCCGAAGATACGGCGGCATAATCTTCTCTGGCGACAAGCTCTATATTTTCTGCCGATATGGCATCGCTGAATATGCGGACATTTAAATTGTTGACGATAAGGAGACGAAGAATAGCCTCTTCCCCAGAAATGCCGAGGTTTTGGGATATTGAATCCAACGTTTTACCTGTAACGCCGACCTCCCTGGCACCGGAGGCGACTATTACGCTTTCGTAGTGGAGAGTTAAGTCTTTCAAGTGCAGAAGGATGGCGGCCCTCCTCTCGTCTTTCTGGTCGGAGAGGAGAGCGGTAAGTTCTCTATGTTCCATCTTCCTCGCCCAAGGAGGGAGTAGGAAGAGAAGGTCAGAATCCGTATTAGTGTAGGGGAAAAAGTCGCAGGTTATTTTTATGCCTTCCCCGCGAATTCTGTTCAGCATGAGAAGCGCCTTTGGAAAATCCAATGAGGACGTCTTCCCTAAAGCTCTAAAGTGGGAGATATGGCTTTTGGCCTTAGAACCGCGAGCCAAGGCAAGAACTCTTGAAACGGCGGGTAGGAGTTCCCTCCCCTCATCTTCAAGATGGTGCTTTAGGATGGCGTTGTTTTTCTCCAGTATGCCACAAAGCTCTATCATAGCGCTGTCGGCAAAAGATTTCATTTCATATATGCCAAAGTTAGTGGAGAGGCCAAAGGCTCCCTCCTTAAGAGATTCCTTGAGGAGATATTCCGCCGTCTTTAACTCTTCGTCATCCACCCCCCCTTGTCTCTCTGATATTCCTCTTCTAATCGTAGTAAGACCGACTAGGGTGGCAAAATTTACCCCGATGGGGTGTCCTTCCATTTCGCTCAAAAATTCTCCCATCGTCCGCCAATTTATATTAACTTCAGAGACATTAACCCATCTCTCCACTTCTTCAATTGAACCACGAGCGGTAAAGGGAGCGAGAGAAAAACCGCAATTTCCTCCAACTATAGTTGTAACACCCTGTCCTATAAAACTCTCTTGCCCTGGGTCAGTGAATACGCTCCAGTGGGTATCCGAATGCGTCGTAAGGTCAATAAATCCGGGGGTAACATATTTGCCTGCGGCGTTTATCACGAGGTCGGCCCTCTCTCCTTCCAGATTGCCGACCTTCGCGATCAGTCCGTTTTGAACGCCGATGTCGGCAATTTCCGGCTTGTTGCCTTTCCCGTCGAAAACTGTGCCGTCTCTAATGATAATTGAGTATTCCGTCATCTTATTAAGAGTCAGCCCACGAGTGCCATCGTCATGCCGATGATGGCCAAAATAAAGCCAATAATCCAAAACCGCATTGTAACTTTATAAGAAGGCCAGCCTAGGGCTTCAAAATGGTGGTGTATGGGCGCGACGAGGAAAATCTTCCTGTGGAATAATTTTTTTGAAATCAATTGAATTATAACCGAACCAGATTCCGCGACAAGAGGAAAGGCGATGATGGGAAGGACAATGACCGCTCGAGTCAAGAAGGCTATGACGGTAAGAACCGTGGTAAGGCCAAGGATGCCGGTTTCCCCCATATAAAACCTGGCTGGCGGTATGTTAAACCACAAAAAGGCGAGTATCCCGCCCGCAAGGACAGCCGAAAACGCCGCGATGTCTATTTGATTTTTGAAAAAGGCGATGCCGGCGTAAGCGGCAAAAATAGAGGCAAAAACTCCCCCGGAGAGGCCATCCAAGCCGTCAATTACCCCGCCGCTAAATATGGCAAGCATTACCAGAACAAAAAGGGGAATAAATAAGAGTCCGAGATGTACTTCTCCATAGAACGGCACGTCTATTGAACTCACCCCGAGCTTGAAGTAAAACCAATAGGCTCCAATAAGGCCAAGGATTATGACAAGGACAATCCTTTTTTTAAGACTAAGACCGCCGGCGATGTACTCCCCCTTCCCGCGCACCTGCAGGACATCGTCAATAAGCCCAATAAAAGACCCGACAATAAGGGTAAAAAGAGGCAGCCATGTCTGGTTTCTGCTTAAAAAATTAAGCTTCTGGGTTGTATCTCCCGGGAAAATTTCGCTGGCGATAAAGAAAAGCAGGGTTACGATAACGACACTCGCCCAGATTAAAATCCCTCCCATCCGGGGAGTATTCACCTCCTTTTCCCCGTGCATCTTGTTGAATATCGGGGTCCCGCCTCCCCCCAAGGCTCTAGTGCGGGGAGTTTTTTTCCACATCTTTTTGGAATAAAGAAAATAAGTAAGAATCGGCGTCAAAAAAATTCCTAAGAAAAAAGTGAGTGACGATAGACCAAAAATTTTAATAATATTTAAAATCATTCCAAGTATCTAAAAGTCGCCTCAATAATAGCATTCATGTCGGTAAATCTTTCCTCCTCTCCGGAGCCAAGGACAACGGTAATGACTGGGTGGTCAAGCCCGGCGTCAAAAACGAGAGTCAAATTCCCCCCAGCGAGGTCGGTAAATCCGGTTTTTGAAAGGAGCACCCTGGGCATCTTATTTATATCATGGTTTGTGTTTGTAACAGTATAGCTTTTTTTATTGAGCGTAGTTAAGGTAATTTTCTCGTACATCGTCGCCTCAAGCAAACTTGGATTCTTCTCCAAAATATGTCTGACAAGCCTCGTCATTTCCAAAGCAGAGCCGTAAGCTCCGCTTGTGTTCCCCGTAAGGTCGAGTCCAGTCTCGTTTAGGAAAAAAGTGTTCTGCAGCCCAAGCGTTCTTGCCTTCATGTTCATCGCGATTATAAAGTTTTCAGTAGAGTCCCCCGCGCCAGGAATTTTGCGGGCTCCTCCGTCTTCAGAATTTTCCAAAACAAGAGCTCCCAAACTGGCGGCTAAAGTACGCGCCGCTTCATTTGAGGATTTGACCAGCGCGAAATCCAGGAGGTCTTTAAGCAGCCATCTCTCACGGGGATGCTCTACCTCCGTGTTGAAAGACACCTCCATGTTTTTCGCCATTGGGAGTTCATCCAAGACCAAAGCGGCCATGATTTTCGCGAGGCTGGCGAGGGGCAATTTTTCATTTTCATTGCGGGCGTAAAGAGCGCGGTCGCGGCGAATGTCAAAGACGTAGACGGACTTCGCTTTAAGGTTTAGGGAATAAAAAGGGTTCACGGTTTTTTGAGCCGTAGTCTGACTAGATTCTCCCTTGTCGCTAACTGCCATTTCTGGCAAACTTCCCTGAACCTGATTCTTTCTAAATAAGGGGGTGTTGAGAAAGAGACCCAAACTAACTACCCCCAGAGTTATGAGAATCAGTCTGTATGTATTCTTCTCCTCGTAATAATTCATATTCTTCTAAACCCTTTTTTACCTTTTTGTATTCAGGCAATTCCGCGAGACTGGCGATTCCCAAGTGCTCTAAGAGCTTCAAAGACGGTCCATACAGGAATGCTCGACTATCGCTCTTCCTCACTTCTCTTTCAATCAATCCCCGGACGAGAAGATTCCTCACCGTGAACCCGGAGTTCACTCCCCGAATGTAGTCAATTTCCGGCCTCCCGACTTTGCCCTTGTAGACGACGATAGAGAGCACTTCAAGGCCAGCCTTGCCGATGTCTGGGCTAAACTCTTCTTCCCCGAGCTTTCTCGTAATTTCATTAAACTCCGGTGCAGTCGCTAATTTATACTTTTCCCCGTTCGTTATAAGACGCACCCCGCAATCTTTTAACTCCTCTTCCAAAACTTCCAGGGCTTCTTCTACTTCTCCCTCGCCCGCGCCAGTAATTTTTTGAATTTCTTTTACTTTCATCCCCTCCCCTTTGAGGAAAAGTATGGCATGAATTTTCTCGCTAAGCCTCGGCATGGCGCATATGAATATTATCAAACAACATCTCCTGTCTCGCCACGATAACTCCTTGTTTTATGAGTTCCAAAATAGCGAGGAAGCTCACTATCACGTTTATCTTCTCCTCTCCGGAAAAATCAGAGAAAGTGACCTCCAAACTATTTTTTATTCTCTCCATCACTTCAAGGATTTTCTCCTCCAGGCTTATAATCGTCTTTACCTTCACTTCCGGCAATTTCTCTCTCTTCGGCATTGTAGCGATAATCTGCTTTATAGTTTCAAGGAAAAGCGGTGTTTTAACCTCGTCTTTCCTGAAATATGGTTTTAAGAATCCGATTGAGTATCCGCTAAACGATTCCCTCCCAGCCATCATGTTCTTGCCAAAGCGTTCTACGAGATGTGCGGCGAGATTCTTGAACCGCGCCAATGTTTTCAGACGTTCCTCCAATTCTTTAATATCAGTCTCCTCTTCCTCGCTTAGCGCCAGGGAAGGCATTAACGACCGCGATTTTATGAGCATCAGGGTCGCGGCTATAACCACAAAGTTGCTCACGTCCTCCATTGGGAAGCCTTCAACGCCCCTTATGTAAGAAATATAAGAGGTCGCGATTTGGGAGAGAGAAATGTCGTTTACGGACATCTCCTCCCGCTCTATAAGGTGAAGCAGAGCATCAAGGGGTCCTTTATACTTCTCCAAAGTTACTTCATACATGTTTTTTAATCTTTATACCAAGCTCGTCAAGTTGTTTTTTTGACACCTCCGACGGCGCGTCCATGAGAGGATCTCGAGCCTCTCCGGTTAAAGGAAAAGCAATCACCTCGCGGATGTTCCTCTCGCCGACAAGAAGAGCGACCAGGCGGTCTATACCAGGGGCTACTCCTCCGTGAGGAGGAACTCCATAAGTGAAGGCCTTAAGCAGATGAGAGAAGCTCTTTTTTTGCTCGTCGGTAAACCCAATAAGGTTAAAAATACTTTCCTGAAGTTTCGGGTCATGGATGCGGATGGACCCTCCCCCAATTTCATAGCCATTCAAGACTAAATCATGTTGATAGGATTTAACTTTTAGCGGATCCGTATCAAGAAGGTGGATGTCTTCTTCTTTTGGGGACGTAAACATGTGATGCGAGGGGGCGTACTTATCTCCGGCTCCGTGGAAAAAATCTTCTTTCGTCTGCGGAGTAAAGAGGGGGAAGTCTATTATCCAAGCGAAAGCGAGTTCATCTGGACTGTTTATGTCTTTCCTCAAATCAGGTTTATCTGAATTATATTTCTCCATCACCTCGCTGTACTTGAGGCGCGGCCAAGGGGTAAAGGTCACCCGTTTCTCCGGAAACAACTCTTGGACCATTTTTGTAAACATCGTTTCAACAAGATCTAAAATATCTTCTTGGGTAACAAAACTCATTTCCACATCAAGTTGGTAAAATTCCCCCGGGGATCGGTCAGCGCGAGCGTCTTCGTCTCTGAAGCACGGAGCGATCTGGAAGTATCTTTCAAAACCGGCTACCATCAAAAGTTGTTTATATTGTTGCGGCGACTGTGGCAGGGCGAAAAATTTGCCGTGATACTTGCGCGAAGGCACCAAGTAATCCCTCGCCCCTTCAGGTGTTGATTTCGTAAGTATAGGCGTCTGGATTTCAAGAAAGTTATTTTCATGGAGATAATTTCGGAGATATTGGATAACTTCCGCCCGCATTTTTAAGTTGCGTTTCATCCTTTCCGATCGAAGGTCAAGATAACGATACGTCAGTCTCGTCTCTTCGTTCACTCCTTTAGTGTCCTTGTCAACCTCAAAGGGTAAAGTTTCGGCAACGCTTATGACTTTAACTTCTCTTGCTTCTATCTCGAGATATCCGAGGGCAGAATCTTTGTTAATCATGTTTGCTGGCCGCTCCTTTACGACGCCGCGGAGAGAGACGACCCATTCTGGTCGTAGGTTACTTCCCGTTTTATAAGCCTCGTCATTTTTAGAATCAAAAACAACCTGTACTTTGCCGCTCATGTCGCGCAGGTCAATAAAAATAAGCTTGCCGTGATCTCGGCACACATCTACCCATCCAGCGAGGCTGATTTCTTCTCCCATATGATCTCTTGCATTGCCCACAAAAATCCTTTCATTCATGGGTCAATTTTAACATAATCAATAGATATTTCCTAGACTTTGATTTTAGGTGACAAAGGTGGTACTCTCTACACCGGAGCTTGCAAAGGGGGTGATGTAAGTGGAAAAACTAGTTTTAGTCGTGGTGGGGAACCCTACTCTCTTCATCAGCTTATTGCGTGAGATAAAAAATAAGCTGAAGGGGAAAGGTTGGGTCAAGGTCTTGGGATGCCTTAATATTCCTAACCCGAGGGGGTTCTTTGGCAAAAGGACGGGTATGCTTCCTGATATTCTCGTAATAGACGAGAGTATCAGCATGTATTCTGAAATAATGGAAGCGGTTTCTGAAACCCGACCGGAGGTTATATTGCCAATCTCTAGCCAAACAAACGTCCTTACTTTACTGGAGGAAATTGACGATGCAGTTTCAAAAAAATCTCCTTCACGACAGGAATAGGCGCCAAAGAGCGGTTTGGAATCAGGTCTCAATATGCAAGCCCGAGATCCCCAAACCGCTTTTCTTTTTCAGCCCATAAAAAACCACGGGGGTGGAAAAAATTGACAAATTAAAAAAGCGGGTTTAGAGTGAAGGAGTCCTCTAAACCCGCTTATCGGATGGGTCATGCGCGAGAATCTCGCGCTTTTATTTTCCCATGATGCCTCCTTCCTACTTGGCATAACCAGTTCTAGGATAGATTATAAACAAGTCTTGAAGTCAGCGCAAGTAACGGTAGCATTCTAGGGGAATAAAGCGAAATCCCCCCAAAGACTTTATATTTTTGCACTGCTCCTCAATCCTAATTCTCTCCACCTCCTGCTCTCTCCTTAGCTCCTTGTCTTCCGGGAAAATCGGCAGAAATAAATTGAGCACGATAAGAAAGAGAATAAAAAGAATTACAATAATCGTTATGTAAATTTTCTCCTCCTGCAACATCGCTGCCATATTTTTCAAGAATTCATAAGGCGTTTAACTTCCTCCATTACATAATCGGCTTCTTCATAATAAGTTTCCCCCCGCAGGTGGTAGAGGGGCCTGCCAATAGTGACTCTTATGGGGATCCTTTTAAATAGTCTGCCGCCGGCAAGGGGGCGAAACGTGCCTTTAATATAAACCGGCACTATGGGCGCCCTCGTCACTTCATGTAAGTAAGTGACTCCC
>Ga0209542_10018847_pt1 | contig 11132 bp, 12 predicted proteins | sample RifCSPhighO2_01_FD_184028 | JGI IMG/M metagenome (GOLD analysis project Ga0209542, IMG submission 184028) | Soil microbial communities from Rifle, Colorado - Rifle CSP2_plank highO2_0.1 (SPAdes) (version 2) | ecosystem: Environmental > Terrestrial > Deep subsurface > Rock core/Sediment ...
TTGGATTGGGAAATATTATCCGGCATAAGTGCGTCACACTGGACGTGCGACTTGGAACCCTTCGCCCCTTTTACTATTTTCAAAAGCCCTCGGTAAGTTGAGATACCGCCTCCGAAGCTAATGCTCTTTGAAACGATATTCGATGACGTTTCCGGAGCAAGATGCATGACTTTTGCGCCTGTGTCTTTGTGCTGGCCTGGACCGGCAACCGCGATATTAAGATGCTCCGCGCGAGCACCGCGACCCTTTAGAACCGAGCAGGGGTAGAGCATCGTGATTTTGCTTCCTAGACTTCCGCCGACCCATTCTTGAATGCCGTCTTCCTCCACGATCGCACGCTTCGTGTTTAGATTGTAAACGTCCTTGCTCCAGTTCTGGATAGTTGTGTAGCGGCTACGCGCGCCCTTCTTTACGAATATTTCTACGACAGCCGCGTGAAGCGATGTGTCGTTGTAAACCGGAGCAGTGCATCCCTCTATGTATTGTACCGATGCTCCTTCTTCGACAATTATCAGCGTGTGCTCGAACTGGCCGGAGGCGCGAGCATTCATCCTGAAATAAGTCTGCAGAGGCATGTCGATATGCACTCCAGCTGGAACGTGGAGAAAAGTACCGCCAGACCACACTGCCCCATGTAGGGCAGCCAATTTGTGCTCGCTAGTCTTTATGCAATCCGTCATGAAGTACTTGCGCACGACGTCGGGATATTTCTGTACTGCTGTATCGGTGTCGCAAAAGATGACGCCCCTTTTTTCCCATTTTGAGCGTAGTTTTTGATAAAATCCTTCCGATTCATATTGCCCGATTACTCCGGCAAGATATGCACGTTCCGCCTGCGGCACACCAATCCTCTCGAAAGTGTTTTTTATATCCCTGGGAACGTCGTTCCAGCTGCGATACTTTCCCTCTTCCGCCTTTTGGTAATAGGTAATCGCTTGAAAATTGAGTCCGCTCAAGTCTGGCCCCCACGTCGGCACGGGCAATCGCATAAATTCCTCATACGAATTGAGGCGAAATTCGCGCATCCAATCGGGCTCTTTTTTCATTCGCGAAATTTCTTCGACTATTTCGCGGGAGATTCCGCGCTTCACTTGGTAAACGAAACGCTCCGGAAGCGCTATCGAGGTTCCGATCTTGTGCGACTCTGCTATTGGGGCTGTGGCGGTTTTTTTTGTCATGGCAAATGTGCTGAATATCCTTTTTTCTCGATTTCCTCTGCGAGTTTGCGGGAGCCTGATTTTACGATTTTTCCCTTGTGCATTATGTGAACGCGATCAGCGTCGACCCACCGAAGAATACGGTTGTAGTGGGTGATAATCACGACGCTTACGCCTTTTTTCTGCAGTTTCGTGACTTGTTTAGCCACAAGCTTCAAGGCATCAATATCAAGACCCGAATCTATTTCATCGATAATTACGCATTTGGCTGGCAAGAGTGAAAGCTGAAGCATCTCCATTTTCTTTTTTTCTCCTCCAGAAAAGCCCTCGTTCAATGAACGGGACAAAAATTCGTCCGGCATACGCAAAGCTTTTGCTGTATCTTTTATTTCTTCGCGGAAATATGCTGCCTTGAATGTTTTGGGATTTCCGAATTTGCGGCGAGCGATAGTTAGCAGATTCATTACAGTTACCCCAGAAACTGTTTGGGGATGCTGGAGAGCTATCATTACCCCAGCCCTTGCGATCTCGTCAGTTTTCATCTTGGAAAGGACGTGCTTCCCAAATTTGATCGATCCGCCAGTTATTTTAGATTGAGGATGCGCAAGAATAGCATTTCCCAGTGTCGATTTACCGGAGCCGTTCGGTCCCATTATTACGTGGGTTTCTCCTTCTCTTACAGCAAGGTCAATGCCGTGCAAGATCGGCTTATCACCTATCGATACGCGAAGATTTTTTATTGTGAGTGTGGACATAAGTAATGCCGCTCCTTCGAGGGAGCGGAAAATAAATGCAATGCGATTCCGCTACCCTCTAAGAACGGGGAGGAGGACAATGCCAATGCCAAGACTTGAAACCTTATTCATAAGTAAAACTATATCATTTAGCGAGCCGATTTCAACAGAAATGAATCCGTAAATCGCTTCAGCCAAATGATGCCAAGTACAAAGGCCGCATATGAGGAAAGCTCCAAGAGGGTGGGCGTCGCAGTGTAACCAAAAAGCGTACGCAGGAAGCTTCCGAGAGTGCTTTCATGGCTAAGAATGTGCGAAATATTAATGATGGGGTCGAAGCCGAAAATGGGGAGATATCCAAGCTCCTGGAACTCATGCACACCGTGAGCAACAAGTCCCGCGGCGAACATGATAAGGAACACGCTTGTAACGTTGAAGACGACCGAAAGATCCGCCTTTACTGCAAAACGAAAAAGAATGTACGACAGCATGATGGCAGCAGCAATTCCAAGGACTGCTCCGATGAACTGTCCCGACTGCCCGACAATGCTGCTTGATTTAAGGTAGAGCACCGTCTCCGTTCCCTCTCGCCACACAGCCACAGCGACAAGTACAGAAATGCCAAGGCCATAACTTTTGGAAACATGCTCGGCAACTTTCTCCTTGATCCTTTGGGCAACACCTTTTTGCCTGTGGACCCACATGATCATCCACGTAATGAATCCGGCCGTGATGAACATAAGAATGCCCTCGAAAAATTTCTCGGTTGCGCCTTGGAAACCGGCAAAAAAGAGCTCAAGGATGAGTGCAAGAAGCACGGCCGCTGATACGCCCACACCCACACCGCTCCATACGTATTTGCGGAAAAATATCTGGTCCGTTTTCGCCAGAAATGTGAGGACAATGCCGATTACGATTGCCGCTTCAAGAGTTTCTCTTAACGTTATCAAAAGTGCCGTAAACATCTGCCGAGAATACCACGGCCTTTTCTAAATCAAAAACCTGAAGATCGGACTGTCATGTTCGAGTATCTCGTAGGACATGCCGATGGCAGTCATGCGCTTGAGAAGTGGCTGAAGATTTTCTTTCTTGGCGAGTTCGATGCCCACAAGAGCCGGGCCGTTCTCTCGATTGTTTTTCTTTGTATATTCAAAAAGTGTGATGTCATCTGACGGCCCCAATGCGTCATCAAGAAAACGACGAAGGGCGCCCGGGCGCTGGGAGAAATTAATTATGAAATAATGCTTGAGACCCTGATATACAAGAGAGCGTTCGATGACTTCTGGATATCGACTTATGTCGTTATTTCCTCCAGAGAGAACACAAACGACCGTCTTCCCCTTTATGCTCTTCGCGAGCTGCTCCAATGCCGCAATAGAAAGCGCGCCCGCGGGCTCCGCCACGATGCCGTCGCGCTGGTAAAGAGAAATCATTTCGGTACAGACCTTTCCTTCAGGGACAAGAAGTACTTTGTCCGCAACTTTTTTCGTGAGAGTTAATGTCAAATCACCGACCTTTCGCACGGCCGCTCCGTCGACAAAGGTGTCAATTTTTTCTAGCTCGATTTGTCGCCCTTTTTTCAATGATTCGAACATCGCAGGAGCGCCCTTCGGCTCTACGCCGATAATCTTTGTCTTTGGACTTTTCCATTTGAAATACGAGCCGACTCCGGCAATCAGACCCCCGCCGCCTACTGGAACAACAAGATAGTCAATGGGATCATGCGACTGTTCCAGGATTTCAGCGCCCACGGTTCCCTGTCCGGCGATAACGAACGCATCATTAAAAGGGTGAATGAAAACTTTCTTGTCTTTATCCGAAATCCTCTTCGCATCTCTATATGCCTCATCGAATGAATCTCCAATAAGTTCCACCCCAACCCATGCATTGCCGAGACTGCGCACGCGGTCAACTTTTTGCCGCGGAGTATTGCGCGGCATCACAATCGTTCCGCGTACTTTTAGCGCCTTGCAGCTTGCGGCCACACCTTGTGCATGGTTGCCAGCTGATGCGCATACGATGCCGTGCCTTTTTTCTGCCGGACTCAATTGACGCATCCGATTGTAAGCACCTCGGATTTTATAAGAACGAACTACCTGTAAGTCTTCTCGTTTGAGGTAAATCTTCGCGCCGAACTTCTCCGAAAGCCCGCGATTGAATTGAAGCGGCGTTTCCTTAACGACATTGCGGAGCGCCTCGCGCGCCTCGTCCACTAGCTTAACTGAAAATAATTTGGACATATTATTTTGAAAGAGACGCGACGCACGAAACCTCAATGAGAGCATCTTTCGGAAGCGAGGAGACCCCTATGGTCGCTCGGGCCGGTTTATGCTCGCCGAAACTCGCGGAATAGACATCATTCATTTCCTTGAAATCTGTCATGTCGCGAAGAAATACATTAACGCTAACGACAGAGGCAAGGGTTGCCCCGGCCGCGTTCAGGACTTCTTCAAGATTTTCAAATATTCGAGCTGTTTGCTCTTTGATTCCTCCTGAAACAAATTCTCCCGTTGCCGGATCTAAGGGTATTTGACCTGAACAAAAAACTAGATTTCCCGAAACTACAGCCTGCGAATATGGTCCGATCGCCTTTGGTGCCTTGTCTGTGTGAACTGTTTTCATAAATTTTTCTTTTTATCTTATTAAAAAGCCCCCTTTCGGGAGGCTGGTTTGCATTTTTGATCAAAAGCAAATCAGTCCCCCAAGGAGTCAATGATAATGGAAATAATCGAGTTGTAACCTCTGGTGTTCACGTTTCGCATTATAAAGTGATAAACATGCTTGTCAATCTCAACTATTTCTTAACTTTCTCTATAAAAAGCCGCATTTTTTCGTGATTCTTTGTGCCATCTTTGTCCGAGATACCAGATTCTACGTCAACTGCATAAGGCTTTACGACGCGGATAGCCTCCTCGACATTTTCCGGGTTAAGTCCGCCGGCGAGAATGACTGGAAGAGTTAATGCCTCCACCACTCGTTTGCTTATATTCCAGTCATGGGTCTTACCTGTTCCGCCTCGCGCGCCGGTGGCTACATCCTTGCTATCGAGAATAACAGCATCTGCTGCATCCTCAAATTTCTTTGCATCGGGAATAGCATCCGCGTCAGAAACATGGACTACAGCATATATTTTTAGATATGGCATTACGGCTTTCACAGCCCGAACTATATCGGCGGTGACATCGCCGTGCAGCTGGAAGGTATTTGCCCAAGTTGCCTTCGCGAGGCGGATGATCGATTTCGGTTCCGTCTCTGTAGTAACGATTACGCTCCCGACAAAAGGCGGCAACTTCGAAATAATTACGGATGCCGTCGCGGCTCCGATCGGGCACTTGGAGCCTTCCAGTTCGACATGAAATCCAAGTGAGTCCGCACCCATTGCGATTGCGGCCAGTGCGTCCTTCTGATTTGTGATGCCACAGATTTTAACTCTAACCATAAGGGACTATAATATTAATTCGGAGAGAATATGAATATACTAGACGAAATAGTCGCGAACAAGCGAAAAGAAATCGAGGCGGCAAAAAAATCAACGCCCCTAGAGACCTTGCGTTACAACGCGGAAAAATCTGCTCAGTTGAGGCGCCCCTTCCGAGAGCTATTTGCGGAAAACAAAGCGGGCGTATTGATAGCCGAAATAAAGCCAAAATCTCCTTCTGAAGGCGAACTTATAGTGGGTTCTCCCCTAGATGTAGCGAACCTTTATGCAAAAAGTTCTGCGGATGTCGTCTCTGTTCTTACCGACGAGAAATATTTTGGCGGAAATATCGAGCTGCTTAAAAGCGTGCGCGCCCGAGTCTCGCAAGCCGTGCTCCGAAAGGATTTTATAATAGATGAGTATCAAGTTTACGAGACCGCTCTATCGAGCGCGGATGCGTTTCTTCTTATCGCAGCCATTTTGGATTCCGAAAAGCTAGCGAATCTTATAAGACTCGGCGACTCGCTTGGTCTTGGCATGCTAGTCGAGGTACATGACGAAGAGGATGTAAAGAAATCAATCGCCGCGAACAATTCTGTGCTCGGCATAAATAATCGCGACCTTAAAACATTGAAGACAGATATTGCTGTTACCGAGAAATTGATGAAACAAATTCCCGCTGGCACTGCATGCGTCTCGGAATCTGGTATCGATACGACGGATGATGTGCGGCGAGTTCGTGCGTTGGGAGTTAAAGGTATTTTGGTAGGAACGTCAATATTGCAATCGCCAGATCCACTCGCAAAAATTGCAGAACTCAAGGCGGCACTTATGGCTTGATTATGAGCCGTGTCTTTACTCAAACATTTGGAGTAGTCGCGGCAATTATCGAGCGTGATGGAAAAATTCTTCTCGTTAGAGAATCCCAGCCTAAACATCCAGATCACGGAAAGTGGAGTCATCCCGCCGGATGGATCGACGTGGGGGAAAATCCGCTTGAAGCAGTTAGGCGCGAAGTAAAAGAAGAAACCGGTTTTGATTTCAATCCGCGCGGGATAATTGGTGTGTATTCATTGGTGCGGAAAGACATTGAAAAAGAGTTAAATGGCACTCCGCATGCGATAAAAATCAGCTTTCGCGGCGATATCTCGGCGACAGCCGATGGAAAATTAGCCGAGGATGTGTCTGAAATAAAATGGCTCACACCTGACGAGATCTATGAGATGGATGGACATACTCTCCGCGATGTCGACATAAAACAAGAGGTAAAAGACTATTTAGCAGGCAAAAGCTTCCCTTTAGAGCTTCTAACGCATACTATTCAGACATGAAGCCCGAAAGTCAAAAATATGGCGGCGCATATGTGCCGGAGATGCTCTGGGAGCCTCTCAAAAAAATTACAGAGGCCTTCGAGAGCGCGAAAAAGGATGAGGCCTTCAAACGGGAATTTGAGAATTTACTGAAAAATTATTCAGGGCGTCCAACGCCGCTTATCTTTGCAGAGCGTGCAACAAAAGAACTCGGGGGTGCAAAGGTATATCTAAAGAACGAGGGAGCGAACCATACCGGCGCCCATAAGATAACTCACTGCCTCGGGCAGGGACTTATCGCGCGTCGGCTCGGAAAGAAAATGCTTATCGCTGATACAGGTGCCGGCCAGCATGGCGTTGCTACAGCGACGGTAGCTGCAAAGCTAGGCCTTGCATGCAAAATTTTCATGGGGCGCGTCGATATGGAACGGCAGCGCCCGAATGTTTTTCTGATGCAGCGCCTTGGCGCCACGGTCGTTCCCGTGGAGTACGGCACCAAAACTCTCAAAGACGCGGTGAATGAAGCCTTAAAATTCTGGATGGCGAATCTGGAAGAAGCATACTTTGTGATTGGAAGTGTAGTAGGACCCCGCCCGTATCCGGCGATGAATCGATACTTTCAGTCCGTCATCGGGCGTGAGATTCGCGCACAGCTTGCCGAGCACGAGAATAAACTGCCAGACGCTGTTGTCGCTTGCGTTGGCGGCGGCTCAAATGCGATGGGAAGTTTTGACGATTTTATTCGCGAACCAAAAGTAAAGCTGATCGGCGTAGAAGCAGGAGGGCGCGGGAAAAAGATCGGCGAGCACGCCTCGCGCGCCCTATCGGGCGAAATCGGCATCTTCCAGGGATATAAATCTCTCTTTCTGCAGACAGAAGACGGTCAAATCGCGCCCACACATTCGATTTCAGCTGGTCTTGATTATCCTGGCATCGGCCCTGAAATTGCGAATCTGTATGCAGAAAAAAGGGTCGAGCTGACTTATGCCACAGACGATGAGGCAGTCTCTGCTGTGGATTTCTTTGCGAAGCACGAAGGAGTTATTGCAGCACTCGAAAGCGCACATGCCCTAGCGCATGTAATAAAAATCGCGCCAAAAATGCCTAAAGATTCGATAGTCGTCGCAACACTTTCAGGACGAGGTGACAAAGATCTGTTCAACTTTGCGCGCGCATTCAAAGACGAAAGTTTCCGACAATTTCTTAAAGACGAATATGACCGATACTAATAATCTTGAACAATTACTTGCGCAAAAGAGAGAAAAGAAATCTCTCTTCATGGCGCACCTGATTGCCGGATTTCCTTCTATTGAAGAATCCGAGAAAGTTGCCGAAGCGCTTGCAAAAGGCGGGGCTGATATTATTGAGCTACAGATTCCCTTTTCCGATCCGATGGCGGACGGCCCGACTATCGCTATTGCAAGCGAGGAGGCTCTCCGAAGTGGAGCGACTGTCGCAAAATCATTGGCGCTCATAAAAAAGGTGTCGAGTTTCGGCAAGCCAGTCGTCGTTATGAGCTATATGAATCCCGTTTTTCGCTTTGGGATCCCAAAGTTCGTCGCAACTATTTCAGCCGCTGGCGCAAGCGGGCTTATTGTTCCAGATTGTCCGTTCGACACTGAAGAAGGCCAAGAGCTGCTGGCGAGTTGTAAAAAGGAAAACGTCTGTCTTATACCTGTCGTATCCCCTGGCGTCCCTGAAGAGCGGCTTCGAGAAATCGCAAAAAATGCGAGAGGTTTCTTTTATTGCACATCACGACAAGGCATTACAGGCGCAACGAGCGTGTTTGCATCCGATCTTCCAGATTTCATTAAACTACTTCGAGGCGTTTCCAAACTTCCCATAGCCGTCGGCTTCGGCGTGAAATCCCGCAAGGATGTCCAATCCCTTGCACGAATTGCGGATATTGTGATCGCGGGCAGTGTTTTTGTGAACATGATAAAAAATTCATCAGATAAAATTACATCTGTCTTGGAAAAAACCGCTCGCTCTTTGGCGAATTAGATAATTATCCTTACCCTCTCATTAAGTATTACTATGGCTTTTTTGCCGTAATTATTGAGTAATTCCATAGACCCTTTTTTAATGCTCTGATCTGCCTCCAGGAGCCGTAGTAATTTTCTAATCGCTGCGCTCTGAAAAAGAACGGCGCAATAAGTAAGGCTATTGGATAATTCAGAATGCTGAGAATTTCCAAACGCTTTAAAGACGGTGCAACATGTTGGGTTATATTGCGAACCCCTGCATTTACAAATCCTGCTTCTGCTAAAGCAGTGATGTGCTGGGACGGAGTCAGCAGGTCGGGCATCGCCCAGCCTGTAAGCCATGGCGCTAAGTACTTCATTTCCGCAGCAGATAGTCGTGGATACTCACGAAGCGTATATTCAGCAATCACTATCCTTCCGTCAGGCGCAAGTAATCTAAATGCTTCTTTTAGTGACCTAGAACGAGACTCGGCATGAACGAGACTTTCTAAAGCCCAATAGACCGTAAATGAATTATTGGCAAAATTCGTGCTTTCATAATTCTGTTCACATATCTGAACTTTATTTTCACTATGACTTTTTTTAACATGTTCTTGAGCTTTTGCGGCATGAAGCGAGTTGATTGTAATTCCAATTACTCTGCATCCGATATGATCTGCCAGCTATACAGCACTGCCACCACAACCACATCCTGCGTCCAAAACTATATCTTCCCTGTTAATCAAAATAGATTCAGCTAACTTTTCATTCATCCGAATGAGTGCAGTGTGATGATTCTTGGCGTACTCGTCGTAATATCCGAAATGTATTGCGCGATCACTGCGTCCCATCCATAAAACTCGGAAATCTATGTATGTCGCATCATAGTAATCTATGACCTGCTGATTGTGGATCGAAACCGAACGCATTTATGTATTCTGTGCCCGATGTCTCAAATAGTGATCCATTATCACAAGCGCGCCCATTGCATCCACTATCGGGACGGCGCGGGGGAGCACGCATGGGTCATGCCGGCCCGCGGCGGATAGTTTTATCGCTTCCTTTTTTCTGCTCACTGTATCCTGCTCTTTTTTGATAGTTGAGACCGGCTTGAATACGACGCGGAAATGTATTGCCTCTCCGCTTGTGATGCCGCCGTAAGTGCCGCCGGCGTCGTTTTTCTTCGTTCGAATTTCCCCATCCCGGATCTCGAAGGTGTCGTTATGCTCGCTGCCCCTCATGCCCACGCTCCGAAATCCAAGCCCGATATCAAAGCCTTTTACAGCATTTATGCTCAACATCGCCTTTCCAAGATCTGCCGATATCTTGTCGAACACCGGCTCCCCTAGGCCCGCCGGCACATTGCGGATTACGCCTTGCACGATGCCGCCGATGGAATCACCGTCTTTTCTAACAGAATCGACAAGCTCAATCATTTTCTCCGCCACCTTTTGATCAGGGCAACGAATAATATTCGATTCGATGTCGGAGGCTGTTACAGAATTGAAATCAACACTGGCTTTGATGTTCCCCACCTGCTCTACATAACTGAGAAATTCTATATCAAGTTTTTCTTTCAAGTATTTTTTGGCTATCGCCGCTGCGGCAACGCGTGCAAGAGTCTCGCGCGCCGATGCTCGGCCGCTTCCACGCCAGTCGCGGAATCCATATTTCTGCTCATATGTAAAATCGGCATGCGACGGCCTGTATGCCTCTTTCAATTCAAGATAATCATCCGACTCGAATTCCTCATTGTGCGCGATGAGAAGTATTGGAGTGCCAGTAGTCTTTCCTTCGAAATAACCAGAAAGAATCTTAATTTTATCTGCCTCTTTGCGGGGGGTCGTAATTTTGCTCTGCCCCGGCTTCCGCCTGTCTAATTCTTTCTGGATCTCCTCTTCAGTTATTTCAATCCCCGGTGGGCAGCCGTCAACGACAACGCCGACACCGCCGCCATGCGATTCCCCGAATGTAGTTATTCTATACAGTTGCCCAAAGCTATTCCCTGCCATATCTATTTTTCTATGATACCCCGCGCACGCAGTTTCTGCATTATGTCTGCAACAGGTATTTCTGGGGCCGCCGAGCCAGTATCTATGGTTTCGTCTGCCGCCGCTTCGTAAAGTCCCGCTCGCTCCGCAAGGAGTATCTCCAGCTCATCCTTTGGCGTCGCGGCGGTTGTCAGGGGCGGTCTGTGTGCATCATCTTCTTCCATTCTACTTACTAACGTATCGATTGAGGCTCTAAGAAATATGCAGAGTCCATTTCTTTTGATAGCCTCGATATTTTCTTGCCTGGTAACGATTCCGCCTCCAGTTGAAATAACGGCGCCATCGCGGGCAGAAACTTCCCGAACCATTTGCGTTTCCAGGTCTCGGAAATGCTCCCAACCTTTTTCCTTAACTATATCGGCGATGGTCTTTCCCGCTTTCTTCTGAACGAGTTCGTCCAAATCCAAGTATTCTTTATTGAGACGCTTTGATAGCAATCTCGAGACTGTGGTTTTTCCACTTCCCTTCATTCCTATTAGAACAATATTCGGGTCTCTC
>Ga0209542_10018851_pt1 | contig 11132 bp, 11 predicted proteins | sample RifCSPhighO2_01_FD_184028 | JGI IMG/M metagenome (GOLD analysis project Ga0209542, IMG submission 184028) | Soil microbial communities from Rifle, Colorado - Rifle CSP2_plank highO2_0.1 (SPAdes) (version 2) | ecosystem: Environmental > Terrestrial > Deep subsurface > Rock core/Sediment ...
CACCGGAATCTTTTTCCTTCGTGCAATTTCCACTAGATAGGCTATCTGTCGACCAAGAGCAGAATTCACTTCATATACTTCTTCACTCTTTCCTAATTCCAAGCGATAGAGCATGGAAATAGAATCAACCACGATCAATCCGATTTGATCAGTAACCATACTTTTTACTTTTTCGAAAATATCATTTTGCTCGGTAAAAGTTACCGGATTCAAAAAGATGATTTTGCTTAAAATATTCTCATAATCAGCATCAGCACTAATTTGCTTTATCCTTTCTACCGCAATGCCTCCTTCCGTATCGATGAAAAGAACCTTCTTCCCAGATTCTGCTACTTTTACCGCTGCTAACAGACATAAATTTGTTTTTCCAGCTCCAGAAGGACCAAAGATAGTGGTGATTATATCTGGATCATATCCTCCATCTAGCAACTGATCTAGGAATACCGCTCCAGTAGACATTTTGACCATATTCAATCGGAAACCAGAATGAATATAAATATTTCTAAGTCCAACCATATACAGTTAGTAGAAAAAGCCACCACCTTCTGAAGCATACAAATTTATAAAACATACGATTATACTATTTCCAATAACAGATGAAGTCAAGCACCAAGATACTGACAGGAATTTTCTTACTTACTCTGGCAGTCCGCCTCTTTTTCGCTTTCACCCTGCCGGAATTTACTTATGAATCCTACTTTCATCTCCGCCAAGTAGATCACATCTTGGATACTGGACTTCCTTTATACCACGATGGGCTATCATATGGTGGCCGGGAATTACGCTTCCTGCCTTTTTTCCATTATTTCACTGCCTTATTCGCTTTAGTAATCCCCATCGAAATTGCTGCTAAGATTATACCCAATCTGCTTCTTGCAACGTTAGTGATTACCTCCTATCTTATCGGTAAAAAAATAACCAACCATGAAACCGGAAGTTTGCTTGCTGCATTTATAGCTGGATTTCTGCCCCTGCTATTTTTCACCAATGCCTTTACCGTGAATGCGTTATTCCTGCCGCTCATCTTCCTTACCATCTACACCTTTATCAACCTTCAGGGAAATAAGTCCCTCAAGAACAAGAAACAGCAAAAATATCTATCTGCGTACCTAATTTTACTGTTGATCCTTTCTCTAACCAGTCCCCTCACCGCTCTGCTCCTGATCGGCTTTGGAATTTACATCCTCCTTTCGATATTAGAAGGGAAAAAAATAAATCGGGCCGAGCTGGAAGTGATACTCTTCTCAGCCTTTTTCTTCCTCTGGGTACAATTCTTATTCTTTAAACAATCATTTGTAGAGCAAGGGTTGTCTTTCATTTGGCAGAATGTCCCTTCACGGATTATCGTACAATATTTTCCCAAATTTTCTGTAGGAGAAGCATTAGTATTGGTAAGCATTATCCCCTTCCTTGCCGGAGCAGTGGTAGTATACCGTTCTTTATTTCAACTTAAGAACAAAAAATCTTTTTTGCTGATTAGTTTAGTTATTGCTACTACCATCCTAAGCTGGCTGCGGTTGATCCGTTTTAAGCAATCACTCGCTTTTTTTAGCGTCATATTGGCCATCCTCTTTGCTTCTTTTTATCAGGATACAGAGAAATATTTTCAGAAAACCAAGCTTTCGCACTACAAAAAATATCTCCTTCCAGCCGCGATAGTATTATTGCTTCTGTCTACAGTATTGCCAGCCGTCACTACCGCTATAACTCAAGACCGTCCTTCTGAGGAAGAGGTAACTGCTTTTCTCTGGCTTTGGGAAAACAGTTCTGTAGATGCAACTATCCTTGCGACCCTTGATGAAGGCCATCTTATCACCTACTATGCCCAACGTAAAAATCTTATTGATGACCGCTTTATGCTCGTAAAAGATGCCGAACAACGCTTCCAAGATTTAACTTCTCTTTTCACCACTCGATTTCAAACCCAGGCCTTGGAGATTGCAGAAGAATACGATCTAGAATATTTTGTCCTCACCCCGGCCGCAAAAGAAAAATATAATCTTAAACGTGGATTTCCTTATACTAGTAAACGCTGCTTTGAGCTAGTCTACGATCATGAAACAAAAATTTACCAGCGTCAATGCCAATTAGAAGAGACACAAATAACATGAACGATAACACTAAAATAGGGGATCATTTCCTTTCCCACCTGCTCTATCATCAAAGGAAATATCTCTCACTGCTTCTGCTGATAATAATTTCTATACCCTTACTTTTGAGATCCGCTGCTCAACAGCCACTATTAGCCGGCGGAGAAACGTATTATCTATTAGCTGCAGCCCAACAGGGATCTTCATATAATCCATTAGCGGTCTTAGCATCCGTGATCCCTGACGCCGGGATATTTTTACTTTCGCCGCTTCTTTCTCTCGCAACCTTATTCCTCTTCTTTCATCTTGCTAAGAGATTAGAACTCTCAGAAACTACCACCTTCCTAATTGCTCTCTTTGCTATCCTTTCTCCGGCGTTTATTTTTTCATCTGTTACGCTATCATCAGCCTTGGGCTTTTTGTTCTTAACCTTAAGTGGTTTTTCCTTGCTCCTACAAGAGAACAACACAAAATATCTCTCCAGTTTTCCTTTCATCATTGCTACATTTTTTGATCTCTACAGCACTGCCATCTTGCTGATATTACTGGTAAGCTACTTTATTTTCACAAAAAAAATCAAGGGTATTTTTTCGGTCTTGCTTTTAGTAATAGTCGGCGCTCTTTTGGTTATCAATAAATTGTTGCTCAAGCTGCCCTTTATTTTAGGCCCATTTCACATCCAAAAAATAGTTCCCGACCTCATCTCTGATTTTGGCGGAGTAAGTGGAATGGGATTATTCGCCTTTCTGCTCGCCTTTATCAGTATTATTGTCTCCGGAAAGAAAAAAAGCTTCCTATTATCCCTACCCTTAACCATGCTCTTTATAGCCGCTTTTCTGCTGAATACTAATACTGTCCTTTTTGTTTCGATCCCCATCATCTGCTATGCCGCAGCAGGACTCAAAAGTTTATATGAACAGCGTTGGATGCTTCCCTCACTCAAAAAAGCAACTCTCTTCCTGCTGATATTGGGGATTAGTTTTTCTGCAGTGGCGTATCTTGACCGTCTTTCTGATTATTCTCCGTCCGCGACCGATCAAGCGGTTCTTAGCGAAATAAAAAGTGCCCAAAAAAATGGAGCAATCCTTTCTGCACCAGAGAATAGCTATTACATTCAGTATTTCACTGGAGAAAAAACAGTATTCAACCTGCATCAAGGAGAATATCGTAAGGAGCAAGAGTTAGCGCAAAAAATATTTATGACAACCTACATTGAAGATTTATTCCCGTTACTAGAAGATAATAATGTTTCTCTCATCTACCTTAACCCAGAAATGAAAGAAAATCTTCCCTCCGATCAAGGGTTAGTATTCTTGCTCCAGAACGAAAGATTTAAATTACTCAAAGCCTCCCAAAATACCGAGGTTTGGAGTTTTATCAAATAAAGAGCATGGTTACCCTTTTGGACACAGTACTATTTAGTACCTATTTTATACTCTTGTTTCTATCCATCTTCTGGTTGTTGGTACTCTTTGCCCCGCAAGAAGATAAAAAGAAAAGAACCCATCAAGAACCTTTCTTTAGCACTATTGTTCCAGCTTACAATGAAGAGAAATCTATTCGCGGAACATTACAATCCCTGGTGGATTTAGAATATCCTCCCGAAAAGATGGAGATTATTGTCGTCAACGACGGGTCGACCGACCAAACTAAAGAGATTGTAGAGCAATTTATTCAGCAACACCCGCAGCGAAAAATTATTCTTTTGAATCAGAAAAATAAGGGTAAGGCCAGCGCCATGAATAATGGGTTAAGTATAGTAAAGGGAAGATTTTTTGCCTGTCTGGATGCTGATTCTTTTGTTTCTTCCAACGCTTTGCAGGTGATGCTGCCGCTTTTTGAAGATGATGAAAATGTAGCTGCCGTATGTCCCATGATTAAAGTCAAAAAACCACAAAGTGTGCTGGAAAAAGTGCAATGGTACGAATATATCATCAACATGTTCCATCGTTTCTTAAACGCTAAGCTAAACTGTCTCCATGTTACTCCCGGGCCGTTTAGCGTCTATAGAACTGAAATTGTCAAAAAAATAGGTAACTTTGATGAGCAAACTATTACTGAAGATTTAGAGATTGCCGTACGTTTGCAGAAGAATAATTATAACATTTTGCATACCTTTGATGCTATCGTAGAAACTGTTGCTCCCGTCACCTGGAAAGCCCTTTTCCGCCAGCGTGTGCGTTGGTATAAAGGGGCAACTGACAATACCTTTCGCTACAAAGACTTAGTCTTCAACAAAAAATATGGAGACTTTGGCATGATTCGTATGCCCACCATTATTTTATCCGGGATAATCGCCATAGTTTTAGGTACGACTTTATTGCATTCCCTAGGCAAGACCATTATTGGAAAACTCATCTATTACCGAAGCATTAATTTTGATTTTCTCACCCTCATTATGAACTATAGGCCGGACATTGATCTTCTTACCTTACCTTTTGCCAAGTTGTTTATCGCTGCTACGCTCATGGCCATAAGCTTCTTTATTATGGTTTATTCGCATAAAGTAATTAAAGAAAAAATAACCAATTACGGAAGAACTTTCTTATCCCTCTTTACCTATCTCTTAATTTACGGTTTCTTTCTGACTGCAGTCTGGGTTTATATTGGCTTTATGGTCATCAGCGGGAAGAGAAATTTCTGGCGATAGGTCAAAAATCAGCCGCCCCGGCTAAGACAAAATACAATTCCGTCGCGGGGTTTCACAAAGTGAATACCAACTTTGGGACGTTCGCCTAGTGTAACAGGTACCACAAATCATATAAACCACTGCTTCTCCGAGCTTTTCATGAGCTCAGAACGCAAACTCAGCCTTAAGAAATATCTTCTCGCATTTTTCCTCACCTTACTGGTCTTTTCTGGGGGTATAGTAGTTGGAATTGCCCTGGAAAATGCCCGTTTAAGTTCCGCGGAACAAATAACCTTGCAGGAGAAAGTAAGTCTGCGCAGCCTGCAGTTGCAGCACAATTATATTGATTCTGGCATCACTGATTGCAAGACCTTAAACACTATCCTGGAAAACAACATCAATGAGCTAGGGAAAAAAGTAAGCATCATTATTGATTACGAAAAAAAAGCCATTTTTAGTGAAGAAGAATTTAACCTACAGTTGCAGGATTATTTTCTTACTGAGATTCAATTCTACTTGCTAGCCCAAGAAATTGAAGAGAAATGCCCGCAGAACAGCGTTAAGATTCTCTATTTCTATGACGAAAACCGCGATGATACCCAAGGAGACATTTTAGCCTATCTCAAAAAGCGTTTTGGTAACAGATTGTTAATTTTCTCTCTCAACTCTCAATTTCCTCAGGAACCTATGATCAATATCCTTTTGACCTATTACAATATCACCCAATATCCAGCTGTAGTTATCGAAGAAGAAGTATATCAAGGACATAGAACTACCGAACAACTAATGGATGATATTTGTAAAGAGTTTCTGGATATGAAGACCAATATTCCCAAAGACTGTGTAAGTTCTCAAAGAAATTGAGTCCAATCAAATCACTCTAAATCCCTTCGCCTCTAAGATTCTGGTAACCGATGCATCTATCTGCGCTAGCGGTATTTCTCCCCTTTCTACTGCTGCTTTGATCACTTGGATCATATTATAGATTTCATTCGGGTCTTTGTCAAAATTAAGAACCACATCATTCCCTGCTTTGAACACAGCTATATATACTTCATCCAGAGACCTATAATAATTTTTTAAGCCCAGCATATGGATCTCGTCAGAAACTATTAAACCATCATAATTAACTCGTAACTCATCCAGAACTTTTTTAGAAGCAACTGCGGGTATTCCTGATGAATCAATCTGTCCTGAACTGATGACATGGCTCACCATGATTGCTTTCACTTCACCCTTTTCTACTAAATATTGATAAGGATAAACATCCTTTTTACCTATTTCGGCGGCAACAACATATTTATGTGGATCCTTAACAATAAGCGTCTTTCCCGGGTAATGTTTAGCTGTTCCTAATACTTGCTGAGTCTGCAAGCCGGTCAAATAAGCTTGAGCTAATTCTGAGATCTTTGCTTCATCACCCGGAAAGGAACGACACTTCCAGATATCATCCTTCAGATCGACCACTGGAGCAAAATTAAGATTAAAGCCAAGCTTGTGTAAAAATTGCCCTTCTTCTACCCCTTTTGCAAAAGCTTTCTCTACGGTATCAACTTCTGATGCCGGAGTAAATTCACGGATAAAGCCAAACGGGCTAACACACCCTTCCAAATCAGCAGTCACAAAAAAAGGAATCGGCATCTGGTATTGAAAATCTATGACGGTGTTATTGAAGACATGTTCAGTCTGTCGAGAAAATAGATGTATGCCGCCTAACTGCAGATTCCGCCAAGGCCAATAATTCTGTGGATCTCCTACTACTACCACCATCTGAGCAATTTTTTGCTCTAGAGTCATTTTTTGCAGATCAACGATCTTATTATCGACATCAACCGGTTTTTGTTTTGGGATCAGCAATCCATTCGCTTTAACGACGTTTAAAATCGATAAGAATAACACTACTACTACCAATGCAAAAAAAACTTTCTTCTGAACACCCGATCCATTTTTTCTTTTCATCTTTTTAGGCGACTAAGCGAAGCGCAGTCGCCCCGCCTCTCGTGGCGTGACACTTGCTACCAATATGGCTGCTGTCGACAATAATTGTAAGCTTTGTTATTCAGCCAAATCTGTAAGCCTTCGCCACTACCACACATCCAATCTACAGTATCCTTACTTTCTGCGCGACATTGAAACTGCTGCCTTGCTTGCAGACAGCATCTATCGATATCCTGATATGGGGTGAGCTCTTCCTGCCATTGAATCATGCAGACTGGCTCTTCTTCATCCAAAGCATATTGCGCTTGTCCTAGAGTAGGAAGCTTTAATCCCAGCAACATCAACAGCAGAAGCACGGAAAATAACCCTAAGGAGATATTGATAATGAATAAAGCTCTCTCTGAAACCATAATATTGTTAAAGCAAAAAGGTATATAAATGTATTCTGGGAGATATCGTCTTATTCAAACGAAATAACATCTCTGGAATAAAGCTTAAAGAAAGAATAAAAGACAAAAGACTTATTCAAAATTTAAATACTGATTATTAGAATAAGCGCCTGAATTTAAAATTCTTATTCCCGGTTTAGATTCCACTTGACCAATTACTTTAGATTCTAAATGGTGGGCTTTAGAAACCTGCATAACTTTTTCAGGTTCCGGGGTTATGATAATCATCCCCTGCCCCATATTCCAGGTTTTGTATGCTTCTTGATCAGGAACATTTCCTCTTTCTTGGCAATATAACATTAATTCTGCTGGAGAAAATGGTTCAGAAAGTGTTGCTCCTAATCCAGATGGTTTTAGAATTCTTCCCAGTTTACCGGGAACTCCTCCACCAGTTATATGTGCAACTCCATGAACTTTCGCTTTAGGTTCATTCTCAAATCCTCCGAACATATCAACAACTGCGCCAGAATATATTTTTGATGGTTCTAAAGCCAACCTTGCAAGACTTTCTCCGCCATAGGTTTGAGTGTGCCAATCCTCACCATGGATTGCTTTCATTATTTTTCTAACCAGAGATAATCCGTTGGATCTAAATCCAGTTTCTTGTAAGCCCACTAAATAATCTTCGGCTTGTATTTCTCTACCCGTAAACAATCTATCTTTATTTGCAAACCACACCACTGCGGCACCCCAATTATAATTGAACTGGCCAAATCCGCCGACTCTCGTTCCCAATTCAGCAACTTCTCCATTAACAATGGCAACATTTGCATCTTTTGCAGCATTGATATAACCGTCAGCTAATTGTCTAACCTGTTCAATAAAAGTTCCATGAACATTTCCTAAAGAATTTACATCCAGGATTGAACCGATTAAAACCGGTTCAGCGCCTCTGACCACTGCATCATCGCAAACCATGGCAAATAAATCATAAGCAATTGTCCTATGGTCATTAATCCTTTCGGCTAGTTCCATTTTAGTTCCAACCCCATCAAAACCAATATTCATCAAAGTTCCTGATGGCAAGTTAGAGACGTCAATCGCTCTAACCCCGCTAAAATCATCAAAAGGTACAATCAATTCTCCAAGCTTGCCTTTCCTATTGTCCCAGGTTTGTTTTGCTGCGTTGTACAAGATTTTAGAAACATCATCTCCTAGTTCAATATTAACTCCAGAATCTGCGTAAGTAATTGGTTTAGCCATTGCAAATCCGCCATAATTGATATAATATAAATCTTTGCTCTTTTAAAATAGTCAAAGCTTGTTTCAAGATAAAACGAAGTTTTTATTAACCATTATATCTTCTCAAAACTATGCACAAAATGCTCCAAAAACAAATCAATGAATTCTTGCGGGATGTTACTGCTATGGGTGGCTTGGCTGCTTCTCTGCTAATCATATTGCTGTTCATGACCTCCCCGTTGTTAGTCCCCCTGATTGCCGGTTCAATGCTCACTGCTGCATTTGTTCTTATCATCAGAATTTTCTACTTCAAGCCCAGGCCAAAAAAAGAAGAATTCACTAATTTTTGGCAAAAAATTGATGCTTCCTCATTTCCCAGCTTACATACTGCTAGAATTGTCTTCCTCGCCATACTTTTCAGCGTTTATTTCTCTAACCTTTATTCGACCGTCCTGTTTACAGTCACGGCTGCGCTGGTTTCATATTCCAGAGTTTATTTACAGAAACATGATTGGATCGACATAGTAGGTGGAATAGCGTTAGGGATAGCAGCTTACTTTATTGTTGCAATTATTCTCTAATAAAATGAGTTTCATACCATGAAAAAAAGACATTTTCTAGTTAAGGAAACCCCTAAATGCGGTAAAGGAGTTTTCAGCACTAAAACACATCCTAAAAATGAACTGCTCTTTTCCTTTGGGAGCAAGATAGTTCCCTGGCGTAAAGCAAATCATCGTAGCATTCAATTAGGTAAAAATAAATGGTTGAATCCCAGCAAAAAAGAATTAGGATATTATGTAAACCATTCCTGTAACCCTAATGCGCGGTTCAAAGCTCCGCACCATTTGGCTGCCCTTAGAACAATAAGGCCAAACCAAGAGATAACTCTTGATTATAGTACGTTGGTAAATATTCCCAAGTGGGATATGGGATGTGCCTGTGGAGAAAAGACTTGCCGTAAGATCATCAGAAGTTATCCTAAATTACCTCTGAAGCTTCAGAAGAAGTATAAGGATATAGTGTCGTTCAAACTTTCTTCCTAACCTTCATAAAATCGCCCAAAGTAAATCCTTCAGGCTTACTATTCTTCTCCTTCTCAAAGGCCTGCTCTACATCTTCAACTACCAAAGAAAGGCCCAAGATTCTTTCCAATCGTCTTGCTATATCCACTGATGGCTGCATCTTGCCCTGCTCCCATTTTGCTACAATGCTTTCTCTCTCCTGCAGATATCTAGCAAAATCTTCCTGGCTTAAGCCTTGCTTTTCCCTGGCTTGGCGTAAGATCGAAGCATAATTATCTGTTACTCTAAAAGCCGGCTCATGGTGCATTTTCTTTGACGAAACTCTTACTTCATCAGCCCTCCGTCTAATAACGCCGTACTTTGCGCAATTTTGGCATACTTTCATCTCTACTTTCTCAATTTCTGCCAGAACCAAACCAGTTTCCTTTCCGCACATATCGCAGGAGGCCATGAAAAGGAGAGAGAAGATCGACTTTTAAAGATTTCCCAATACTAATCAATATTCCACAAGCTATTTAAAAGAGAATTGCAGCAAAAATGACTCATGGCCAGAGTAAAAATCAGGGAATTTGATGCTAAAAATCTGCTTCTCAAAAACCTTAAGCAAGAATACTTAGCAGTGCTGGTAGATCAAGATACAGACCTCAACATCCTATCACAGCAACATCCCTGGCTCTTAAACAATAAATTAGTCATCAAACCCGACCAATTATTTGGAAAAAGGGGAAAACTGGGATTAGTCCTATTGAATGCTGATTTCCAGCAAGTCAAAGAGTATCTACAACAATACCTGAACAAAGAAATCACTATTGGAAAAGCAACTGATAAACTAACCCATTTTTTGATTGAACCATATCTAGAGCATGAAAAAGAATATTATCTTTCCATCACCTCCGAACGAGACCACGACCTTATCAACTTCTCAGAAGAAGGAGGTATTAATGTTGAAGAAAATTGGCATAAAGTAATAAAAATAGAAGTTCCAACCACCTCAGAACCAATTCTAGAAAAGATAAATGCTTCAGAAAAAATAAAAGGATTCATCAAAGAAGTATTTTCTATCTTCAGACAAAACCATTTCTGTTACCTCGAGTTCAATCCCTTTACCATTGACAAAAACAATAACCTCGTCCTCCTTGATACTGTCACCCAAGTTGACAGCTGCGGAATAACACTACCTTTCCCAAAACCATTCGGCAGGATATCACACCCAGAAGAAGAATACATCGCTGCTCTGGACAAAGAAAGCGGAGCATCATTGAAGCTGACTATCCTTAATCCACAAGGCAGAATCTGGAATATCCTTTCCGGCGGCGGTGCAAGTATCATTTATCTCGACGCCGTTGCTAACCTCAAAAAAGAAAATGAAATCGCTAATTACGGTGAATATTCCGGAAATCCTACTACCGAAGAAACCTACCAATATACCAAAACTGTTCTCAATCTGATGACCAAAGAACCTCATCCGCAGGGAAAAGTATTGATCATCGGTGGAGCTATCGCTAATTTCACCGACGTGGAAAAAACTTTCTTAGGTATCATCAAAGCCTTGAAAGAAGATCAAACCAAACTCCAGCAAGGAAAGATTTCCATTGTCGTACGTCGTGGTGGTCCCAACTACGAAAAAGGTTTGAAGCTTATTGAAAAAACCGGCAAAGACCTCGACCTTCCTATTGCCGTTCATGGACCTGAAACATTCATGACTAAAATAGTAGAAAAAGTAGCCGAGGCCTTATCATGACTTCCAAATTCACCACCGAAACTACTGCAATATTTTACAACCTAAAACCGCTTCCAATCCAACAGTTGTTAGACTTCGATT
>Ga0209542_10018852_pt1 | contig 11132 bp, 10 predicted proteins | sample RifCSPhighO2_01_FD_184028 | JGI IMG/M metagenome (GOLD analysis project Ga0209542, IMG submission 184028) | Soil microbial communities from Rifle, Colorado - Rifle CSP2_plank highO2_0.1 (SPAdes) (version 2) | ecosystem: Environmental > Terrestrial > Deep subsurface > Rock core/Sediment ...
TTGGGTTATTCCAGTGTTGAGCATATGGGGATCCTCGTCTTGGGAATAGGATTGGGAGGAGGCGCTGTGTGGGCGAGCCTTTTTCATACGCTCAACAACGCTTTTGCCAAGGGGTTGATCTTTTTGGTATCAGGAAATCTTTATCAAAGTTTTCGCAGCAAGAAGATCGAAAATATCCAGGGGGTCATTCACAAGCTCCCCGTGACCGGGACATTCTTGATCTTAGGGTTTGTCGTGATTACCGGGTTCCCGCCCTTTGGAATTTTTTATAGCGAGCTTCTGATCCTCAAAGAAGCGATCCTCGCGCAACGATACGTGATCGTCTTCTTTTATTTTTTGTTTTTATCGGTGATTTTTTTCGGCTATGCCAGGATCATTCTAGAGATGGCGTTTGGAAAGCCGTCGGATAGTCCGAACAAAGAAACGAAAAAAGAAGATTTTTTTAAGGTCGTGCCTTTAGTTATCTTGACGGTCGTTTTGTTTTTTTCCGGGATTTTCGTGCCTGACGCGCTTTACAGTTTGATCAATGAAGCGAGCCGCCTTTTGGGAGGAAGATAAAGTGGGGAACCAAGAGCTTTATGTGCATAATGGAGACAGTTGGGAACTGAGCTCGATCCCGGAAGTCGATGCGGATGCGTTCCGTCAAAGGATCCTCAAGGAATGTTCGCAAGGCGCCCGACTCGTTAACCTGTTTGCCGCTGCAGAGAATGGCGGAGGGATCAAAATTTTTGCGATCCTCGGGAAGGATCAAGAAGGACGATTGTCCGTTCTTTCCCGCCGGATACCGCAGAATACTGACTCCTTTCAGTCGCTTACCCCCGAGTTGCCGCAAGCGCACATGTTTGAACGAGAGATGGCCGAGCAATTTTCCATTACCCCCGTCGGGCATCCCTGGCCTAAGCCCGTGCGTCGTCATGAGCAGATATATCCTTTTTACCGCGTGGAGGGAGAAGAAGTCCACGAAGTTGCGGTCGGGCCGGTTCACGCCGGCATCATTGAGCCGGGACATTTCCGCTTCCAATGCCATGGCGAGGAAATCTTGAATTTGGAGATCCAACTGGGTTACCAGCATCGCGGCATCGAGAAAATGATGGAAGAAGTTTCGGCAGAAAGGGCGGTGCTTTTGGCCGAGTCGATCGCCGGCGACACTGTTATAGGACACACCCTGGCCTATTGTAATGTTCTTGAATCGTTAAGCGATTGTGAAGATTCCCCCCGGGCAGAAGCCATCCGGGCCGTTGCCCTTGAATTGGAGAGGCTTTCTAATCATAGCGGAGACCTGGGTGGTCTGAGCACGGATATCGGCTTTCTGCCGTCCGCGGCGTATTTCGGCAGACTGCGCGGAGAATTTCTCAATTTATTAATGGAGTTAAGCGGAAATCGTTACGGACGAAGTTTATGCCGTCCCGGCGGTGTTTTATTTGATTTGGATGAAGCCATGATAAATGATTTTCGGGAACGTCTGCTCATGGCGCAAAAAGATCTCAAAGAAATATCTGAGCTGTTTTTTACCAAATCATCCGTCCTTTCCCGGTTGGAAGGTATCGGCGTGATTTCAAAGCAGGCGGTCAAAGAACTGGGGTTGGTCGGCCCGACGGCCCGTGCCTCCGGATGCGGTCTTGATGTGCGCACGGATTACGCCTTCGGGATGTATCGTTTTAACCACATTCCGATTTCTACGGTTCTTTCGGGAGACGTTTATGCCAGGGCTTTGATCCGTTGGCTTGAATCGCAAAGATCCATAGAATTTCTCTTGGATGTATTGGAGCAGATCCCGGAAGGAGATTTGCAGGTCAAAGTATCGGCCTTGAAGCCAGATCATATGGCCTTGGCCATGATCGAAGGGTGGCGGGGAGAGATCGTTCATGTGGCCATGACGGACTCAAATTCCCGGATCGTACGCTATAAGATCAAAGATCCTTCTTTCCATAATTGGATGGGGCTTTCCATGGCGGTACGCGGCGCCCAGGTTTCCGATTTTCCGCTTTGCAATAAAAGTTTTAATCTGTCTTATGCGGGGCATGATCTATGAAGACACAATTTGCATTCACTTCGTTCCATAAACTCGGAGCGCATTTATGTGGGGAGTGATCGTTAATCGATTTAAACAAAAATTCAGGACGCTGTCCTATCCGCCAGACGTTCCTTCTTTTCCTAAACGTTTTCGGGGGAGACCGGTTATCGCTGCTGCGGAGACCCAAACACCGCTCGATAAGGATAAGGATCCTTTGGGAACAGTGGTATTGGAGAAGAAGCCGGTGCTGGATATGGGGAAGTGTCTGTTCAACGAAGACATCAAAAGGATCTTTTCAAAAGAAATTTTAACTTATTCGCAAGATCATCGCATGGCTGTTTCCAAAAGAGAGGATCTAATCCTCCGGGATGATGAGATCAGATTGGCCGCTGCCCTTGAGGAAAAGACAAAAAGAATTTTTGGAAGATCGCTCAAGTTGCGCGAAGTCTGTGCGGGAAGTTGCGGCGGTTGCGATGCCGAAATCCAGGCGATGAGCAATGTGGTCTTTGATCTGTCCCGTTTTGGGGTTCAATTTGTCGCTTCGCCGCGGCATGCGGACGGCCTGATGATCACGGGCCCGGTTACAAAAAATATGGAATTGGCTTTAAAGAAGACGTACGAGGCGGTCCCCCATCCGAAAATTGTTATAGCCGTTGGGGCCTGCGCGATCAGCGGCGGTCCGTTTCAGGGGGGGAAAGAAGTTCATGACGGAGTTGACGGTCTCATCCCTGTAGATTTGTATATTCCGGGATGTCCGCCGCACCCGTTAACAATTCTTGACGGGTTATTGCGTATGCTGGATAGGCTGGAGGGGAAGAATAGAGCAATAAAAGGAAGACGAGGAAAGTTTTAGCCCGGGTCCCGCCACCCACCCCAGATTTTTCTGTAACGAAATCACCGTTCAGATAAGAAAAGCCATGATTACCAAGCGTAGTCATGGCTTTTTGCATGACCTAACGTGTCAAATGGTTAGGCGATTATTGTCTTTGGATTTTCAGCAGTTTGTTCCAGCCATTCAGTAGTTTTGCCAAAGCCCACCGGACACCTCCAAAATCCGCTCAAAATGTATCTGTTTATCTGCGTATTTACATATTAAACAGGCCGAACATTTAACTGCGATTTGGGCGATATTACCGTAGGTTTTTGAATTTACCGGATCAGCGAATGAGGAGTTAAATGAAATTGGTGGATTTTTACCAATCATTCGAGAGGATAATGGCCTTCTAAATTGAATTAATAAGCGCATCCTTATTTATGCCTGACAGAGCAAACCTTCGCCTCGAATCGCTGGGGGCGAGGGTTTTGTTGTTTTTGTTGTACAAAAAAAAGAATTTGACAGAATCGGTGTTCGGTTAATATAATAGTTTCGCAATTAATTAACTAATAAACATTCTGATAAGGGGGATATGGATGGACAAGAATATGGAAGAGAGGATTTTTCAAATGCACGCGGAGGTTTGCAAGAGCATGGCCAGCCCGACCCGTTTAAGGATTATGAATTTACTGCGTGAAGGAGAAAAGTCCGTTGAAGAATTAAGGAATAAATTGAATCTGCCCAAAGCAAATCTTTCTCAACACTTGGGCATCTTACGCCAACGCGGCATTGTATCGACCCGAAGAGCTGGTTTGAATATCTACTACAAGATTGCCAATCCAAAAATGATCAAGGCCTGTGACATTTTGCGTGAAGTCCTTTTTGAACAGCTTCAAGAGGGAGGACAATTAATGAAAGTTGCTATCAAGAAAAAATAAAGGAGCAAAAAGTGAAAAAATTTTCTCTTGTTGAATTTTCAGTCGATCATCCCAAGTTGATTGTGGTTCTTTCTGTCATTGTAACTCTTCTTTCTCTGACCCAATTTCCCAAAATCAAGACTGATACGAATCCCAAGAATATGCTCCCAGCGACATCCAATGTGCGGGTATGGAATGACGAGGTGGACAGGACCTTCGGCCTTTATGAAGATATGATTGTCTTAGGGGTTACAAACGGGCAGGGAATTCTCAACAAGGATATATTAGGGAAGATCAGCCGTGTTACGGATGAAATATTAAAGATAAAGGGTGTTGCGTTAAGGGATGTGAATGGTTTTTCCACGATTACCAACGTAACAGACGAAGGGGGAACATTGCGGGTGGCGCCCCTGATGTCTGAGGCGCCCAAGACCGAGGAAGAAGTCGCGGCCCTCAAAAAAAAACTCTTTGGAAATCCTCTTTTTATCAATCGCATCATCTCAGAGGACGGGAAAACCACTGCAATTTATATCCCTCTCGAGAAAGGGGCGAACGGGAAAGAAGTCGCCGATCAAATTAGAAAGATTATTGCGAAAGAGAAAGGCAGCGAAAAATATTATATCGCCGGAGACCCGGTAGCGCGAGACACATTTGGTTCCGAGATGTTTAAACTGATGGCTATTTTTGCTCCCATCGCAGGCGGAGTGATGCTGTTTGTCCGATACCTTATGTTCCGCGACCTGTTCCTTTCCATCACCCTCATGATGGATGCGATGATGAGCATTGTCTGGAGCATGGGACTGCTCATTGGCTTGGGATTTCCTGTTCATATCATGAGTTCAATGGCTCCGGTATTCTTGATGGCAATTGCCACCGACAGCATTCATATTTTTAACGAATTTTATTTTCGTTACAAAGATAAAAAAGATAAAAGAACCGCCATTATCGAAACAATGCAGGCTGTGGGCAGGCCTGTCCGTTACACGGCCTTGGCGACGACTGCGGCTTTTGCGGTTCTGTTATTTATGAATATCATCCCTGTCAAAGTCTTCGGCGGTTTGGTTGCCTTTGGCACCGTGGCTTTAAGAATTTTAAGTTTCAGTTTCATCCCGGCCATGTTTACCTTTGTCAAAGAGAAAAATATTGCGAATGCCGCAGAAGGGGAAGACGCGGCCTTAAGCAAAACATCCCTCTTCTTAAGGAAACTGGCGGGTTACGGCACCCATAGGCCCAAGGCCACTATTCTTATCGGATTCATTGTGTTTGTTGTATCCGTCATTGGAATCACCAAGATTACGGTTAATAATAACATGGTGGAATGGTTTAAACCAAATAGCGAAATCCGGCTGGCGGACAGGGAAGTCAATCGCGCGCTCGGCGGGACATCGCTGGGATATATCGTGACTGTTTCCGACGAGGATGACTTTATTAAAAATCCCGAGGCGATGAGATACCTCGAAGGACTCCAGCGGCACATTGAAAAACTTCCTACTGTGGGCAAGACCTTTTCGGTTGTGGACTATGTCAAAAGGATTAATCGCGTCCTTCATAATGACGATCCGAAATACGACACCGTCCCTGCCGAAAAAAACACTATCGGACAATATCTTTTTTTGTTCAGCATGTCGGCCAAACCCTCGGATTTGGATAATGTAGTTGACCCGTCATTCAGGCAGGCCAACATCTGGGTACAGATGAAAACCTGGGACGCCCGGGCCATGCAGTCGGTTATTGCCTCGGTCAAAGAATATAAACAATCACATCCGATCGCATTAGAGTTAAAGCCTGCCGGGACCGCTTATTTTAATCTGGTTTGGAATCATGAGGTTCTCTGGGATATGGTCAGGGGCTTTATCCTTGCTTTGATTGTTGTGTTTCTTATTCTTGCCCTCGCTTTCCGTTCCGCGAAATGGGCGATTATCGGATATGCGCCGTTGCTCTTTACTATCGTCGTCATTTACGGTGTCGTCGGGTTTATAGGCAAGGACTTTGACATGCCGATCTCAGTTCTTTCCTGTCTTTCGTTGGGCATGGCCGTCGACTTCGCCATCCATTTCATCAGTCGTTTTAGGCAGAGATTGGTGTCGATGAAGGAGAAGGATGTGACTGAGGCGCTTTTGTGGACCGCTGCCCGGCCGGGCAAGGGGATTTTGCGCAATGCCATTTTGTTTGCAGCGTCTTTTGCGGTCATGCTGTTTGCCCCCTTGACACCCTATATCACTGTGGGGGCTTTTATCGTGAGTATGATGCTTTTAAGCGCGGCCATGACGATCATCTATATTCCGGCGCTCGTTACACTCATGCAAAATCAGCTCTTCAAGAAAACTCCTCACTAAAGTTCGTCGTATCTTCTTTGCTGCATAGGAAGGGAGTTTTTAGCAGCTAGGAAAGTTTTATACTCTCCTATGCTGTAAAAAAGATACACATGGATTTTCTATAAAGGAGGTTTGAAAAAATGAAAATGGTTAAATTGTTGGGGATAGTGTTATTCATAGGATTATTTGTCATCCAACCGATGTCCTTTGCCCAGGATTCGCCGAAGCCGGAGGAAATCATCGCAAAATCAAGGCTCGCCTTTTATTATGCCGCCGATGACATGAAGGCCAAAATTTCAATGGAACTCATCGATAAAGACGGTAGAAAAAGAATTAGAGAAATGACCATGTTAAGGAAAGACGATCAGGATGGCGAACAGCAGAAATATTTCATCTACTTTCATCAACCGGCGGATGTTAAAGATATGACGTTTATGGTTTATAAATATCCCGATAAGGACGCCGACCGCTGGCTTTTTATTCCCGCCATTGATCTGGTCAAAAGAATCGCGGCGAATGATAAATTCTCCAGCTTCGTGGGAAGCGATTTTACTTATGAGGATGTCTCGGGAAGAAATCCCAATGAGGATACGCATACGTTTTTAAGAAAAGATAAACTCGATGGGAAAGATTGTTTTGTTGTGGAAAGTACACCTAAGCAGCCCTCTGAGTACGCCAAAAGGGTTTCCTGGATTGACACAGCGAATTTTTTACCATTAAAAGAAGAATTTTATGATAAACAAAATGAACTCTACCGGCGGTTTGAGGTCGGGGAAACCAAAGAGGTCGACGGTATTCCTACCATCACCAAAAGGGTCGTCAAAAATCTCAAAAGCGGACATCGGACGGAAGTTTCCTTTACGGAAATCAAATACAATTTGGGAATAGAAGACGACATCTTTTCCGAACGATACCTAAGGAGGCTGCCGGTTCAATGGATAAAATAAATGGCAGAGCGATTTTCATCGTTCTTGTTGCCGGAATAGCTTTTTTTGCGGCGTCTTGCGTTTGGGCCGCCATGCCGGAATTTCATGGCTTTGCGGAATTCGCCTATGGGCCTAAAGGGAGCGATGATAATACCAAAAGGGATGATTTTAATCTGCTTGAACAGCGCTTGCAGCTTAAAACAAAATATTTATTTGATGGCAATAGCTTTCTCGCGCAAAAGAATTCTTCCCTCAATTTTAAAGGCGATTTTACGGTGGATGAATATTTTTCCGGTAAAACGGATTTTGAATTACGGGAGTTTAATCTTTCCACCACACCGTACGATTGGCTCGATCTTAAGGCGGGGCGGCAGATTTTGACCTGGGGAACCGGGGATTATCTGTTTGTGAATGATCTTTTCCCTAAGGATTATGTGTCTTTTTTCATCGGACGGGATGATGAATATTTGAAAAAACCTTCCGATGCGCTCAAAATGTCTTTTTATCCCTCCTGGACGAACGTTGATTTTGTTGTCTCAAAGTTTGAGCCAAATACCATACCCGAAGGGGATCGGTTGTCGTTTTTTGACAGTTTTCAGGGAGGAATTGCCGGGCGCAATTCCGACCGTGACCTCTTGGAGCCGCCACTGCAACCATCTAATCTTGAATACGCGCTGAGAACTTACCGGAATTTAGGAAGCCATGAATTGGCTTTTTATTATTTTCGCGGCTTTGATAAGAATCCGACCAGCTATAAGGACGAAGCCGCTCGCCAGCTTTTTTATCCGCGTTTGGATGTTTACGGAACCAGTTTGCGGGGGCCTACGTTAGGCGGTATTGGGAATGTAGAGTTCGGCTATTACAATTCAAGGGAAGATTCTGGCGGCAACAACCGCCTTATTGCCAATTCCCTCTTTAAAGTTTTAACCGGCTATGAAAAGGATTTGGGAAACGATTTGAAAATTGGGTTGCAATATCTTTATGAACAGACATTGGATTATGGCAATTATAAGGCAAACCTTTTGCCTACGGATTTTGTTTTTGATGAATCCAGACATCTGTTGACACAGCGAATAACAAAACTTTATAAGAACCAGACCGTCGCCGTTTCGTTGTTTAATTTTTATTCACCTTCCAATAAGGACGGCTATGTTCGCCCGACGGTCAGTTATAATATCACGGATCAATGGAAGGCGACTTTAGGCGCCAATTTGCTCTGGGGGGAAGATGATTTGACGGAATTCGGGCAAATGAAACAGAATAAAAATGTATTTGTCAGATTGCGGTATAGTTTTTAGCGGCGAAGGGGTAGGTTACATAGATGAAAATTAGAGAAAGCGGCATGCCGGAGCGCGAGATGTGGGAGAACTTTTTTGATCCCAGGAAAATTCTCGCAACTCTGGGAATAGATAAGCAGACGACTGATGTGGCAGAATTTGGGTGCGGCTACGGCACATTCACTATGCCGGCGGCGAAGATCATTAAGGGTAAGATTTACGCATTGGATATCGAGCCGGACATGGTGCGCCTGACCAACGAAGCGGCGAAAAAACAAGGGCTTGCTAATGTTCAAACAGTGTTGCGGGATTTTATGACGGAAGGATCGGGCTTGCCGGATGAAAGCGTGGATTATGCGATGCTTTTTAATATTCTCCATCTTGAAAAGCCGACTGTGTTGCTGAGTGAGGCCAGGCGAATTCTGAGAGCGGGAGGCAAGATCGGGATCATTCATTGGAATTATGATCCGGCAACGCCGCGCGGCCCTTCGATGGATATTCGTCCTAAACCAGAACAGTGCATCCAATGGGCGAAGGAATGCGGGTTTGCTCATTCGCAGCGGCATGATTTAAAGCCGTATCACTATGGAATTGTGCTGAGAAAGGAGAATTAGTATGAAAATAGGGGTGATTATTTCAAGCAATGACGCCGAGACCTTTTGGAACGCGCTGCGGTATGCGAATTTTTCTCTTGGACAGAAGGACCAAGTGAAGGTATTCTTCATGGGAAAGGGCGTCGAATATCAAAAAGTCAGCACGGATAAATACAACACCATTGAGCAGGCCGATAAATTTCTTAAAGCGGGCGGCAAAGTCTATGCCTGCGGCACCTGTATCAAGTCCAGAGGGCAGGAAAGTTTGGAAGCGTGTCCCATCGCAACGATGAAAGACATGTATGAGATTATCAAAGAGAGCGAAAGGGTAGTAACATTTTAATTCGGTTAATTGAAATTTTTACAATTTGACGGCCTTTGCGACGATTCGCATTCGCAAAATGTAACTCACCCGTGCGCTCTTGCGTGCCATTCACAAGAATCCTTTTCTCGACATCCCCCAACGTCCTTTGAGCCCTCTTATAAAATTTTGATTTTTCCTTGCTCGGACATTGCCAGAATCCGCAAAATTATTTAAATCAAGTACTTCCCTCGGATACAGATATTGGTATACAATATATTTTAATGGTTAGAAAAATTTTAATCGTTGATGACGACGCTGGCATGATATTGCTTCTCAGCGCAGATCTAAAAAAGGCCGGCTATAAGGTATGCCATGCGCTAGATGGGGAAGAGGGTCTTCGGCAGGTACAGAAAGAGCAACCTGATCTTATTATTTGTGATGTGGTCATGCCGGTCATGGACGGTAACCAGTTTTTAAAGAAATTACGTGAATCAAATTCCAGCAAGATCCCCTTTATCATTTTAACTGTTCACGCAAGCATGAAGGATTATTTTGATGTTATGGAAGTAGATGATTTTATCATCAAGCCATTTACTTTGGAGGATCTGCTGGCGCGCATCCAGGACGTCTTTGATAGGAAAGGAGCGCCTAGAAATCTAAAACCCGAAGAGGTCATTAACGTTTCTGCCATTGATTGGATAACAACGCGTGACGGTAATATAACAGGCGGTCAAGAATCCGGCCCCATCCTCGGTAAGCAAACTCAGGATGGGATGAAAGCTGAGTCTGCGGGGAACCGATCGACCGTAAAGAAGAAAATCCTCATAATGGAAGACGATGCTGCGGCCTACCAGGAGTTACAAAAAATTTTATCGCTGTACGGTTGCGAGACTATGGTTGCGCAAACACTGAAACAGTGCCTGGAAATAACCAAAGAGGCCCCGGCTTTGGATCTGATCATTTTAAAGTATTTTTTAAATCAAAGAAACGCCGAGTTGTTTGCCGCTCATCTGAAGCAAATACCGCGACTTGAGCATGTGCCTATTGTTATTTATGAAAATATTCACTCTCAAGCGGACAAAGAGTTTGCCTTGAATGAAGAGGGAAGAGCCTTAATAAAAAAAGTTAAGGAATTATTAAAAAAATGAAGTCCTTACACTTCTTATCATCCCGTAAAGAAATCTGGATAGACCGATGGATGTTTTGAGCCCTATCCTGCTGATCCCTTTCTGGTCTGCTGTTCTGTCATTTATCCCCGTTACGCTTTACTTGCTTTTCGTAAATCCTCCTTTGAATCAGATCGAACAAGAGCGTTTGCGCGGCATTTATGTTCTTAAAAAGGATTCTCGATTGCTCACGGGAAAGAAATCGCGCAGTTGGAACGTTGCCTTGATTTATGGCATCTGTTTCTTTCTTTTAACCTTTGTTTATTTTTTCAATCGGACCCACTACGGCCATGCGGATGTCAGTCCTTTCAATATATTATCGAGTGTAGCGATTATGTTTTTTTGGTTCTCCATTCTTAGCTACTTACCTTTTGCCATTTATCTTTTCAGCAAAGATCCCTGGAAAGCTAAAGAAGAAGGGATTTGCCTAACGCGTATATATATCGCGCAGGGTATCTGCATACTGTTCTTTTGCGTGATTTATGCTTATCTGTGGCTGAAAAAAAAGAACATGCTTGTAGGAATAGAAGAGGTTTTGGCGGCTTTGCTGATCACCATTTTTGCGGCTGTAGTTATTTCGTATGTGCCTATACTGGCATATGTTTTCTTTATGTTCGCACGGCAGAAGGGTATCCGGACCAATAGCATTTTCATTATTTATAGCTTATGTTTTCTTGTCTTTTCAGCGGTTTATATAAAACAGTGGGTCATCAATAAAAAGATCGGCATGGAACGGCGGCCTTTGAAATATTATTTTGAGATAAGATAAGGTAGATTAAGCGAGAGGAACAATGTTCAAACAGTTT
>Ga0209542_10018853_pt1 | contig 11131 bp, 14 predicted proteins | sample RifCSPhighO2_01_FD_184028 | JGI IMG/M metagenome (GOLD analysis project Ga0209542, IMG submission 184028) | Soil microbial communities from Rifle, Colorado - Rifle CSP2_plank highO2_0.1 (SPAdes) (version 2) | ecosystem: Environmental > Terrestrial > Deep subsurface > Rock core/Sediment ...
ATGCCAAAGCGCCGGAATTTATGGCGTCCTGGTATGACATCTCGGTTTTGATGACCGGCAATTCCTTTTTTACGGCATCGTTGACCATATCCTCCACCTGCTGTAATTCCTCTGGCATTAGCTTGCGAGGGAATGTGAAATCAAATCTCAATCTTTCAGGAGTTATATCGGAGCCCCGCTGTTTAACTTCTTCGCCGAATATTTTCCTCAATGAGGCGTGAAGCAAGTGAGTGGCGGTGTGGAGGCGGGTTTTCTTTTTCATTTCTTCGGCATTGGCAGCAGTCAAATCCCCTTCAGTTATCATTCCGTGCCCGCCGAATTTCTTCTCCGCTCCGGCGCGGGATATTTCCTGATGCTTTTTGAATTCTTTGTCAAAATCTTTGCGACCTAACGATGCTGCCTTCTCTCCGCCAAGCTCTTTAATTACTTCGTAAGGCAGTCCGAAACTTTCATAAAGCCGAAATGCCGATTGCGCGTCAATGTCTTTGGCTCTTTCGATTTCTTTTATTCCCTGCTTAAGTGTTTTTTCGAATTTTTCTTTTTCATTATCAAACTCATGAATTATTAAATCAGCATTTAATTCCGTAAAATTATTCTCATATTCTTGAGAATTTGAGAATAGTTTTGTTGTTGGGTTGTGTATTTCCGTTATTTTGGCGAAGATATCGTGCATTACCGTAGAATCGGCTTTTGAAATATAAAAATAAGTTATCACTCTACGCATCAGCCGGCGCAGGACATAACCCTGTTCTTTGTTTGACGGCCTAACTCCGTCGGTGATAAGAAATGCAATTGCCCGGGAGTGGTCGGCGATGATTCGTTTGACCCGGTCATCCAACTCCATCGGTACGAGTTTTATGATCGGATCCAGCAGGTCAATGCTAAAGACGCTATCTTTGCCCTGAACTATCTGAACGATTCTCTCGAACCCCCAGCCCACGTCAACGCCTTTTTGCGGAAGAGGCACCAGATTGCCATCTTTGTCACACTGATATTCCATAAACACTAAAGTAGCAACCTCCAGGTCATCTACATAAACCTCATTTGCCGCTCCACACGGTCCTTCCGGACCAGCCGGTCCCCAGACATTGTCCGCTCTTGGTCCTTTCCTGATCTTATCCTGCGGGATAAGCTGAGCCCAGGCGTCGTATGACTCCGAATCGAAAGGGATCTTCTCGTCTCCGGCGAAAACAGTGGCGGAGATCCTGTCTGGGGAAATTTGGAAAACATCGGTGAGAAGTTGATACGTCCACTCTATCGTCTCCTTTTTGAAATAACCTGCCCCGCCCCAAGCCCGCCCCTTTTCTGAATGGCGGTCAGCGGATGAGTTTGGAGCGGGGTCGCCGAATGAAAAATGGCCGAGCATCTCAAAGAATGTGAGGTGTGATTCGTCCCCAACCTCGTCTATGTCGGAGGTGCGCATTGATTTTTGTATTGATGCGGTCCTTCTGCTGCCAAAATCTTTTACCGGATCCGCGTCTCCCAAAAAATAGGGCTTGAACTGCTGCATACCGGCGGTTGTAAAAAGCACCGATGGATCGTTCGGAAGCAAAGATGAAGACGACACGAGCTTGTGTCCCCTATCCTGAAAAAATTTGAGAAATTTTTCCCGTATCTCGGAATGAGTCATATAGACAATTTATCAATAAAAAATTGATTTTACAAACCAGGTAGTAGAAGTTGCTGTTGCGGCTTTGCCGCCATTTTTAATTCAGCAACTTTCACTACCTGGCAAACAAAAAAGGCGGCTAAAAGTTAGCCGCTGTAATGAATAAGGGACATAATATGGATATATAGGATACAGAGATAGAAGCCGTTTAAGAGCCAGAGCGCGTTGAGTACCTTATGCCGATACAAAAGGTATCCCAGCAAACCGGCCAGCGCCTTTGCCGCAAAAAGGGTTTCTGCGGCACCAAAGCGGTGCATATAGAAGATTAACAGCGGATTTGATTCGTATCTGTCTATGCCTATCGCATTAACGCCGTGAAAGGTAAAGAATCCGTCGGCGATCTGGAGAATTATGAAAAAGATGAGGATGGCCATAGCACACCTCCTGTCTCCTTTTTCCGTTAATTCGCAACGAACTAAAAATAAACTAACACAAATTAGTTTTAATTCAAAATCTACAACTTATGCCTAAGCGTAGGCTGTAGATTCAAAAATCGCGCGCGAGCTACTCTCCTTGCGCCCAAGATTTGAGTTCTTCGTATGTTGCCTCGCCGCAAATGGTCTTCTGAGTGTCGGTATTCACGAAGAACGGCACACCCATACAGATGCCACGGGCCTCGTCAGCCCATTTTTTCTCGTTTGCCTCATCGTGCCACACTTCCATCCGCTGGACCTTAATGCCAAGCTCTTGTTCTAGTTTGTCTATCAGCGGTTCCATTTTCATACAATGGCCGCATTCTTTACCGTAGAATTCTAGTAGCATATGTGATAGTATAGCATCCAATGGTTTTTTGACAAACCCTTCGACAAGCTCAGGGTAAAGGAGACACTGTGCCGGTAATGAAACATAGGCATCTTGACGGTGATAGTACGATGGTTGCGGTTATGCCGGAACTTCACAGGTTGACGCATGGCGATACAAAGCCGTATCCGCTTAATCAGTGGTCCGGACATCAGGAACAAGTAGCCGAGTGGTTCTTGGAAGGCGGACTTCATAAGAATTTGGTTGAAAAATTCAAAGTTACCACGGGTGTAATGCAAAATCCTGTGACCATTTTCAAGGCCGTAGAGAATTTTGTCGTGATTAACGGCAGGAGAGGATTTAAGGGTGAATTTATTCTTGCTCCACAATATCTTGTTTTTGGCGACAGATTCTGTCCCAAGGGGACGCTAGATGAAAAGAAAGTAGTTGAGATCGTAATCGCGGGCAAAAAAGAAGGCGAGAGAAAATTAAGAACCGAGGGAATAAACGCGACATTCAAAATGTGGGGCGGCATAGGGAGAGAAGTCCCGCCCGAAGAAGCTGTCCGTCTTACGCGGGTAATGTTGGAATGCGACCCCGACGACGTTCTTGGCATATCGTTGGTTTGCCATGAGCCAAGCGCCCCTCCGGAAAAATTCGTTGAAGCATTCCGGCTAGCCAAAAGCGAAGGACGAAAAACGGCTTGCCATGTCGAGTGGGTTAAAGACCGCGAAGAGTTGGAAAAAGATACGCCGGAAAAAATACACAGGAACTTTCTGGAAGATCTGCCCCAATTGACGAAGAATTTGGAAACGGCCATTCATGTTTTGGATGTTGACCAACTTGATCACGGATTCGGCCTTGCTGAAAATCCGGAACTTATGAAAGCAGTCGCCGACAAAGGCATCGTCGTAACGGTCTGTCCGGGTTCGCTTCTAACCACTCGGCTTATTAATAGCATCAAAATGCTCAAGATAAGAGAAATGCTTGATGCCGGAGTATTACTTTGCTGGGACGTTGACGATGATATTTGTATGCCTGCTTACGACAAGCTGGGACACATGTACAGAGAGGCCTATGCCAAACCGTCCTCCGCAGAAAATCTGGACCGCTTGAAAGAAGACATTGATAAACTTGAACGAAACGCCGAGCAGGCATTATTTGGAAACAGGAAGTAGTAAGGTTTTAGTTCCAACCGCGTAAGCGGTTTTTGTTTTCTTGGGAGCCTAGAGAGAATTGAACTCTCGACCGCAGTTCCACAAACTGCTGTGTTAACCACTACACCATAGGCTCCATAAAACTAATGTATTTTACATCAAAATTTAACTTTCGTAAACCCAGCCCTTGAAGACGAGAAAAAATCATATTACTGAAAGCTACTCGTCTTCAAGGGCGGGGTAAACCTGTTCGTCAGTCGAGAGCATTGCGTCAAGATTATCCACTAACTCCTCGAATTCTCTGTCGTCGGCGAAATTAGGATTTGACTTTATCTTGTCTCTGACCAGTTCTATCGCTTCTTTGTGCGATTTCTTGCCCCTTCGCCTGTACGCGTCGTATTTGTCCAGCAGGATTATCAACTTCTCGGCCCGGTCAAAAGATACATTATCGCCGAAATATTTGGTGAACCTGCCGTCCTTGCCGACTATTTCTTCGGGATTTATGCCTTCCAGCATATGATGGGTTGCCGCCGCGGCAACTGCTTCCGGCGGTACGCCATCGCCGCTGATTATCTCAAGCGTCCATTTTGAATGCAGGTTGTAGAACTCTCTCATAGTCATCCCGCCGCTGACTCCCATCTCCTGGAGTGTTTTTAATTTATCATCCGCGTCTTCGGGAAAGTTATCGTTGATAAACCCTTCGAGAGTTATCTTCTTCGGGTCTATGATATTTTCAACTCCGTAAATATCCAAAATTAAATTCTCCTGTTCCGGTGTTGCGTCTTTGGGCCCTGTTTTGCCGATATCAGTGAACATAGTACCTATCAGAACGGTTCTTTGTTCTGCGTCGGTAAATCTTCTGTTGGGTAATTTGTCTTCATAGTGTCTAAACAGCGCGCGAGCCACGTGAACAGACCTTTCTTCGTCCTTGAATGTCTCGGTTCTTTCATTGAGAATGAGAAGCTTCCTTAAGATATTCGGATTCATTTTCTCCACATCAAGACCAAGCTCTTCGAAAAGCTCTCTCAAGTGGTCGCGCTCTTTTTCAACTTCTTTTTGCGACGTTGTCATTGCTTCTTTCATCCTTGCTATTTTACCGTTGAATTACAAAAAGTTAAAGACCCCATCAGGGGTCTTTAGTAAAATGCCGGAATTTTTATTTGAGGAGATACCTAGATATTGCTCCGAGGAATGAGTGTTCTATAAGTGAGCTTGGCGGTCCTTGATTCTGGGGCGGTGGGGGGAAACAGGTCATAAATTTAGATTGAACAGCCGGATCAGGTGTTCCCCCACCCTGCTGTTCTCCACCCTGGTCTCCGCCGCCCAAAGAATTAAGGCAGGCCTGGAATTCACCGCACGATTTTGCCAGACAAGCGTTAATTTTTTCTTTTTGACAGGCCTGGACTTTCGCATTGACTGCCGGATCCGGAGTGCCTTGTCCTTGTTGTTGCTGTCCGCTCTGGTCTCCGCCTTGCTGGAGAGATTTAATGCATGCTTCAAATTCACTGCATGATTTTGATAAACACGCGCTGGTTTTTTCTTTTTGTATTTCATCTTGGCAGGCCTTCATCTTTGCGTTAAGTTTGGAATTTGGGGTGCCTTGGCCTTGTTTCTGTTGTTGTTCCCCGCCACCTTTATTAAGAGCGCTAATGCAGGTGCTGAACTCCGAACAGGAAAGTCCAAGGCAAGCATCCATCTTCTCGTCTAAACAAGCCCGCGCTCTTGCTTCTACTTTTTTACCGGTTTCGTCCTGCGGTCCTTGTTGTTGTCCTTGTCCGGATTGTTGCTGGTCGCCTTTAGGTATGGCATCAAAACATGAGTTGAACTCGGCACAGGTGGCCTTGCCCAAACAGGCCTCAAACTCTTTAAGGTTACCCATCTCACTCTCACATTTTCTCTGCGCCGCTTCCAGAGCAGGTGACTTTGCCTCCGCTTGTGTTATTTTTCCGGTCTTGAATCGCCCAAAAAATTCAGAGCCCAATTCTTTTTCCATGCAGGCAAGCCACTCCGGAGGGGCTTGGTCAAGCGAACCCAGAAACTTTTTCTGTTCCTCAATATTTTTAAGATCTTCTTCACTGATCATGCCGTGATCCTTTGCAAATTTAAAGCAAGTATCCTGGTTTTCGGGAAGGACGCAGAAGGCCTCGCAGTCGGCTTTGCTTTTACAATTGCCCGGCCCGGAAGTAATTTTGTATTTTTTGGCGTCTGCCGCGTCTGTTTCTGATATAAATCCGGCTTTCACCGCAAAATCAATACACTCATCAATGTGCGCTCCGTCTTTACAGTAAGCGTCGCACGCTTCCCGCGACTTACAATTCCCAGGACCTTTGCCTCCGGTCTTCCTCACTATCTCGGCATCCTCTTTTGTCATAAATCCGGCTTTTTCCGCAAAGTCAACGCATTCAATCGCATGGGCATCGTTATCACAGTATACATCGCACGATTCTTTTGTCGTGCATCCGCCAGGCAGCTTCCCTCCGCTTTTCAGATAAGGAAGAATTTTACTGACCGACTCGACATCTTCTTTCGGTATAAATCCTGCCTTTAGGGCAAACTCCATGCATACAACCGCGTTAGCGGAGTTGTCGCAATACTTCAAACAGCTTTCTTTGGTTTTGCAGTTTCCCGGAAACGCCACACCCGCCTTTTTGACATCGGCCATTTTGCGTATCTCTTTTAACTCATCGGAACTGGCCAAATTAAATTTTTCCACAAAATTGACGCACTCCTCTATGTGGTCAATATCTTCGCAGTAGTTGCGGCAGGAGGCCTCATCTTTGCATCCTCCCGGGCTTTCCCCTTTTTGCATCGCTTCAAGGATAGCTCGCTGTTCTGGTGGAATTTCTACATCAAGACCAGCTTTTTTAGCAAATTCGGCGCATTTTGAATAATTATTTACCACACCACAGTAAGCTTTGCATTCCTGTTGGTTGGTACAATTTCCCAACTCTGTTACAGGATATATAATCTGCGCTGATGTTGCATTTTGAACAGAAGCACCAGAGAAGACCATGAGAAACGAAAATACAATGATTGCTAAAAAGAGTCCTTTTCTAAAATATGTGTTCATTTTATTTATTCAAATGGGTTTTTATAAAGTGAGTCCAAAGGATTTTTCTGGTTTTTGAACGGATTGGCGTCCGGCACCTGACCTTCAAGCGGACTTTGCGTCCTGTCAAAAATTTCGCTTCCCAGTGTAGGAGCCCCTTTTGTAGGAGCTTCTTTCTGATCCTGCTTACTCTTTGACCAATACCAATAACCACCTGCCGCAAGGATTATTACTATCACAATAATTAAAAACTTAAACTTAGATGAATTATCCAACACTCTAATTTTAGAACCTGCAAAGACACTAATCAAGCAAGGTGTGGATAATTCACTCGGACAAGACAGATTTCTCCCCTCAAACCTCTCCTCCGCCTTATCCTCGCGAAAAATGGACATTGGCTCATCTCGGCCAGTTTGTTGATAAGTCACTTGACTTTCATAACAAGAAGAGTACACTTACTAACATAAGAAACTGGTAAGTGTGCGGATAGCCACGGCCAGTTTTTTTGTTGTTTTAGATTAATAATGAAGGTGGTTGTTGATAAATCACTGTTGACTTTTCACGTGCCGTTTGCTATCCTTATAGTATAAATGGCTTCGGCCTCGAAACACCCGCAAGGGTGTTTCAGACTTTTAAGGGCTAGAGTGCTTTTACTGCCTTATCTAGCATATTGAACTGGTCTTCGGGTAGAGTGGCTATTTTATCTAAAAACCTCTTACCATCTATCAAACGTAGTTGAAATAAGATAACTCTGCGTTCTATCTTATCTCCAAGATCAATGGGAAAGTAATATTTTCCGGTTTTTAGTTTTGTGGTGATTGGTAAAACCCAACGGACATCATTATTAAATTTACGTAGAATAATGACTGGCCTTTGAAATTCCGGGCCATTCCCGTCTTGCTCAAAGCCGATATTTAAACCTAACGAACACCACCAAACCTCACGCTCATGAAAAAATACTTGAGGGCTGTTCTTGTGTATATGCTCCTTACGGTAATGCCATTTTTTGAAATCTTTGTTCATGAAGATAATGAAGCATATATTATTAAAAACTAAAAGTCGCCGGATTTTCTTGCGTCCCGCAAGGCGGGACGCGCCCCCACCATTCCATTCGCGCCTTCCGCCTTCGCCGAGGATTCGGCGGACAAGTTGGCGCGACCTGATTTTGGGCTTTCAGATTCGGAAAGTTCTATGTTGTCGACGATTCTAAACTTTGCTCTAACTTATTTTACCAAAAACGATGAGTGAAACCAACTGTTTCGCCGCCCGCCGCCGAGGACGGCGGCCAAAACAGAAAATCATATACCCTTAAGAAAAAGAGTCCGGCGCGCGCAAAATCAGAAATATGAATATATGATTTTCTGTTTTGTTGTTCTGCTGACGCAGAACGGCGGAGCCGCTTACTCACCCCAAGAAATCGGCGGCGAGGGGAACATATCAAAGTTTTGAGTCGGATTTAGTGAACCCGCCGAGGGGGTTTGTCTTCTTGCTCAATATCAGCAGTCACGGGATCTATGTGTTCGCCCCTTTTTAAGATTTGGTCGGCTTGTTCTTTTAGAATTTCGCTTACGCCTTTAGAAATTTCGATTAAGCCAATGTTCCTTTTTGCAAGGTTTATTGTTTCTCGAATAAATTCAATCGATTTTGTATAATGTTCAATATCCTCTCTTCGCTCGTCTTCGGTATAGCTGGGATCAATTTTTATGCTCTCAATCTTAGCTTCAATTTCTTTTATTCTTTTCTCATCTTCCAAAATCATTCTATTTACATCTGTCATTTCTTTGTCATCTTTGACTCTTTCCTCATCGTGTTTAGAATATTCTAAGTTTTTTGGTTTTTCGCTCATAGTTTAGTTGTTAATTTTCTTTGATTTGGCCGATTCTTTTCATTCCCTCTATAAATTCGTCAACTTCTTCATCACTGTAACCAAGCAGTTTGCCAAACTCACGGTGATAGCTTTCCGTTTCATTAAATGAGCCTATGATATCGCCGGGTTTTAATTTAAATGACGTTTCGTTTGATTTTAGCAATAGTCGCTTCATTCGATATGCCCTCATCTGATTTTCTGGTGCATAATATATATAATCTTTAACTATTTTTACGTCAACAACGACTCTGTCGTTTCCATATATATCAAAGGTAACCAACGGGAGCTCAACTTCAATAAAAGGAAGTTCTGTTTCGAACTTTTGCGTAACCATAGCCGTGGGTTTAACTCCTTGCTCTACGGCTCGTATAGCTTCTTCTTCGGTTAGCCAAGATAACTTCTTTTCTTGTTTTGTGTATTGTGGGGGCTGTTCAATCATTTAAAAAATTTTAGGTCCGATTCAACCGGATACTTGCTTTTATTTTATTATAAATGCCGTCACAAGTAAACATACGAAAATTGACAGAAACGATTAAAAGCGTATAATATGGGGCGGGAAAGGAGGACTTGCATGCTTGAAATTGTGAAGATAGGCAGAGTATTCCGTGTCACCAACCAAGCATTCAGCGAGTTCATGAAGAAAGCGAAGGAGAATGTCAAAAACTCCAGACGCAAATCGTATTAAGTCAACCTCTGGCAACACAGTAAGAGCGGCTAATGAGCCGCTCTTTATTCTTGATTAGTGGTAAGGATTAGGACGCTAAACATTAATTATTTCATTTAACTTATCATCCAGTTCGGTTAGAACATCTTTGGCCTCTTTCCTATTAGAGCTTTTAATAAATTCCCTGGCCTTAGATAAATATGAAATACTAATTCCAAGCTTTGCGAGCATTTCCCCCAAACTATTTAGTAAACTAAATTCAAGGGCATTTTCTTTATCAAATGGACCTAGTTCGTGGTGATCTAAAAGGCTAATAAGTTTAGATAAATCTCTTTTTGCTTTAATTGCATCTTCTTTTTTATATTCCTGGGAGCTAATTGTATCGTATCCCTCGACAAGAGCCTTAGTTTCCCTAACTAATGACAATTTATGTTCTAATAACCCTGCTCTTGCCAGCAAATTTATGATAATTGGTATATTCACGGCCGGAATATTTTCTTCTCGCATTCTATCTATTGCCTGTTTAACGCTCTCTTCTTTTGAGGTTCCGTCAAACTCATATTTAAAAGAGTCGACAAACTTGCCAACCCTCATCCATGCATAGTGAGCCAGTTCTTGTCTTACCAAGGTCAATTCGTGTCTAGTATCGCTCTCGAATTTTTCTAGTGAGTGCCTATAGTTAGAAGCAGCGCCTCGTCTCTCGTGGTCCTTGAGCTCTTTTAGATGAGAAACCATAGAAGCCAATTTTTCATCAAATCGCTTGGCCTCTAACCTTAACGACTCTAAATCAAAAGAATCGTCTTTTTGCTCACTGTCTGATTGTTCAACATCATTGACAGCTTTGGGTAGTTCTTTTTTATTCTTAATTTTTTCCAAACTTAAAGTTTCGTGGTTCATGTTTGTAATGTATTAAAATAGTCGTCCCAAGTCCGGTCAACTATTTCATTTATTTCTTCTTTGGTTAAAAGATTTTGATTTTTAGCAAATTCAACGACCTGACCTTGGGACATAGATTCAACTTTTTCTCTTTCAGTTGGTTCTAATTTATTGAAAAAGGCGATAAATATCTTTTTGGTAATAACTTCGCTAACATCTTTAATAACCAGCTGTGCTTGATCTTCGTTAAACCCCACGTTTAAAAGTTGTGATTTAATATCCGTCATCTTAGTTATTTCCTCGCCTTAATTTTCTTCTCATATAATCCGAACCAATAACAGCGCCCCAAACCGCAGGATCCATGGGATAGCCGGCAATTTCTGGATTTACTAATTTTAGCAGTTCATAAGTTGCAGGCAAAGCAATTCCCGCCACTAAAGCTGACTTGCCAAGTTCCACCGTTTCTTTAGCCAGCCACTTGGAGTGCCTGGTAATTAGTGGTTCTGATTCTTTAAATTGTTCAATAGACATATTTCAATTCCAGAGTTTTTACCTATTTGTATTTATTTGGTTTAAAACTTTAACCTTATCGTCAGGATCAAGTCCATTTTCACCTCTAATTACATGCTTCCTCAAAGCCCCTAAAAGTTTACGATCTAGTGTATTTGCTACATCTAAATATAAGTCTACTAATTGTTGTTTAGCTTGTTTCAATACTTCTCTGTCTTTATTAACACTTTCTTCAATCTGGGCCTTAAGTTCTCTTTTTTCTAATAATTCGGCCTGCTGTAGCATGCTGTTGGCAATAACTAAATTGCTCTCTATGGCATGGATCGAAAGTTCTAATTGTTGAATCCCCGACTCAAAAAGTTCTTTTGATACAAGATCCCTGGGCTCTGCTTCTTCTTTTCTGGTCTCCAATGTTTCGTATGGCATAATATAATGTTAGTATAACAAGAAATAATAATCAACACTTAAATTTTTGATATGTTCCCCTCGCCGCCGATTTCTTGGGGTGAGTAAGCGGCTCCGCCGTTCTGCGTCAGCAGAACAACAAAACAGAAAATCATATATTCATATTTCTGATTTTGCGCGCGCCGGACTCTTT
>Ga0209542_10018854_pt1 | contig 11131 bp, 11 predicted proteins | sample RifCSPhighO2_01_FD_184028 | JGI IMG/M metagenome (GOLD analysis project Ga0209542, IMG submission 184028) | Soil microbial communities from Rifle, Colorado - Rifle CSP2_plank highO2_0.1 (SPAdes) (version 2) | ecosystem: Environmental > Terrestrial > Deep subsurface > Rock core/Sediment ...
CTTGCCAGACTTCACCAGTTCCAAAAATTCGGAATTGGCATCTGCCAGACCGTGGAAGAGATCCTTGAGTCGTGCGATCTGCCGGTCGAGATCCTGCACTCCAGGGCTGTAGCCGGACAGGTAACCAAACCTCGACGGTACTTCCTCGCTCTTATACTTGTTGGTTGCGCGGGCGTTGTTGATGAACTCCGCGAGCAAATCTGCGAGGCCAGACGTGTCGTTCACACGTTGAGCCTCTTCTCCTTCAGAGAGCCGAGACTTATCGTAGGCGGCGGCGCAGATCTGCATAAACTTGAGACCTTGGCGGTCTCTGGACGTGACGATAAGTGGGGCCAATGCTTTTGTCTTAGCCATCGGAACCATCCTTTCTTCTGCCAAAGAATACCCTCGATTTCAGGGTTCTACCTGCGATTATAACAAATTTACAGGCTTTGTCAAGTTTTCTTTGTGGATAAAAAGAGTATAATACGAGCCGCTTTAGCAGATCTATAAATTGTTCATAAAATATGAAAAAATCTAAACCTAAAAAGAAAATCCTAAAAAAGAAAGTATCAAAAAGATTGATCAGTAACTCTGGTATAACTCCGCTCAATGACAGGGTGCTTGTAAAGCCGATTGATGCAGAGGAGGCTTCGAAGACCGCGAGTGGCATCATCATCCCTGACACAGTGAGCAAGGAGAAGCCAGAGCAGGGTAGAGTAGTAGCTGTAGGTGGAGGCAGATGGGAAGACGGCAAGCGTATTCCAATATCAGTAAAAGTTGGCGATAAGGTAGTTTTCTCAAGATATGGATATGATGAGGTGAAGTTGGAGGGAGTTGAGTACTACATACTGAAAGAAGAAAATATACTTGCAGTACTTTCATAACTTGCGCCTTTATAACTTTTTAACTTAATTTTATGGCAAAACAAATACTTTTTAATGAGGAAGCAAGGAAGGCATTGAAGCGGGGAGTGGACGCAGTAGCCAATGTGGTCAAGGTTACCATTGGTCCGCGCGGCAGGAATGTCGTTTTGGACAAGAGCTATGGCGCGCCAACTATTACGAACGATGGTGTCAGTATTGCCAAAGAGATCACTCTAGCTGACAAATTTGAAAACATGGGTGCCGAGATCATCAAAGAAGTAGCCAACAAAACCAATGATGTGGCAGGAGATGGTACTACTACTTCGGTTATTCTTACCCAAGCGATTATTTCCGAAGGTCTGAAGCATGCAGCCATGGGGGTAAATGCTATGAGTTTACGAGCTGGCATCGAAGAAGCGGCGGCTAGAGCTGTGGCAGTCCTCGGTCAGATCGCTAAACCAATTAAAAATAAAGAAGAAATAAGACAGGTGGCCACTATTTCTGCCGAATCAGAAGAGATCGGTCTTATCATTGCCGATACTATTGAGAAGGTAGGCAAAGATGGAGTGGTTACAGTAGAAGAAAGCCAAACATTCGGAGTGGACTCTGAAGTAGTAGAAGGTTTGGAATTTGATAAGGGCTATGTCTCTCCATATATGATCACCAATCCAGAGCGGATGGAGGCAGAATACAAAGACGTGCCGATTTTAATCACAGACAAAAAGATATCTGGTATCAAAGAAATTTTGCCTCTTCTTGAATCATTGGCTCAGAGTGGCAAAAAAGAGTTGGTTATTATTGCTGATGATGTGGATGGCGAAGCTCTCTCTACTTTTATAGTAAACAAACTCCGCGGTGGATTCTCTGTACTTGCAGTCAAAGCTCCAGGCTATGGTGATAGGAAAAAGGAAATGCTCGAAGATATCGCTGTTACCATTGGCGCCAAAGTAGTTTCTGAAGATCTAGGTATCAAACTCGAAGGAGCCACTGTCGAGATGCTCGGCCGAGCCTCAAAAGTTTTGTCTAGAAAAGACAGCACTATCATTGTTGGTGGCAAAGGTGGCAAGACAGCCATAGACGCCCGAGTCAAAGCTCTCAAAAAACAAAAAGAAACTCTCGATTCAAAATATGATAAAGAAAAAATTGATGAGCGTATCGCCAAACTTTCTGGCGGAGTGGCAGTGATCAAGGTTGGTGCGGCGACAGAGACAGAAATGAAATATTTGAAATTAAAGATCGAAGATGCGGTGGCGGCGACCAAAGCGGCTATCGCTGAAGGTATTGTAGCTGGAGGAGGCTCGGCTTTGATTAGAGTGATCAAAAAGATGCGTGGAGAAAAGTCCAAAGACTTCGCTACTCCAGAGACTGCTCTCGGCTACGACATCGTCCTCCGTGCTCTCGAAGCGCCATTGCGTCAGATTGTACTCAACACCGGCAACGCTGACGGCTCGGTGGCGGTGGAGAAGATTATGAATTCTGAAAAGGAGAACGCTGGCTTCAATGCTATGAGCGAGACTTTCTCTGATGACCTGATTAAAGACGGTATTATAGACCCAGTCAAAGTGACTAGGTCAGCTCTCCAAAACGCCGCCTCCGCTGCTGCAATACTACTTACCACAGAAGCTGCAATAGCTGATATGCCTGAACCAAAGAAGCCTCATGCCGGAGGTGGGCCGGAGATGGGAGGTATGGACTATTAATTACAATCCATAGTATAATATGGGATATGGCATTCTCAACCGCTATTCTCATATTAGTTGTCCTTGCAGTCTTTTGGTTTATCTTCGCTTATAACAGATTTATTAAACTCATTGCTCGAGCCAAGGAAGCTTGGAGTGATATCGAAGTGCAGATGAAGAGACGCTACGACCTCATTCCCAATTTGGTCAATACGGTCAAGGGCTATGCAGCACACGAAAGTATCACTTTGGAAAAAGTGGTCCAAGCTAGGAATATGGCTATGGGTGCACAAACTGCCAAAGATCATGCCCAAGCAGAAAATATTTTGACTGGTGCTCTCAAATCGGTATTTGCTCTTTCCGAAAGCTACCCAGATCTCAAAGCCAACACAAATTTCCTAGAACTTCAGCGCGAACTTAGTGATACCGAAAACAAAATTCAAGCAGCTCGCCGATTTTATAACACCAATGTCCGCGATTTAAATATTGCTACTGACTCGTTCCCTTCAAATATTGTGGCTCGCACTTTCAGTTTCGGTAAACTTGAGTTCTTCGATCTAGAAGATGCTTCTCCAGCCCAAGCACCAATCAAAGTAAGTTTTTAAACTTATGCCCATCGATAAGCAGGATTTGAAAAATGAGTTGCACCGGGTGGTGACTACTACCTTGATTTACAAACCTGGATTTATCTATCTGATTACCAAAAGAGCTATGCACAAAATAGTCATGCCGGGCAAATGGACTCTTCCTGGCGGCGGTTTGCATGTTAGTGACTATGTGAATACTCCACCAAGCACTAGCTCCAATCAGTGGTACGGGGCTCTGGGCAATTCTATTCGTCGAGAAATTCAAGAAGAAGTCGGGCTAATTATTGGCAAAACAGAACTGCTCACTGACCTGACCTTCATACGACCCGATGGTGTACCGGTGATTTGTTTTAGCTATTATGCTCCGTATGTTTCTGGCGAGGTTAAGCTTGATGAAGACTCCGTAGATTTCAAATGGGTCACTTTGGAGGAAGCTAGAAGCCATGATCTTATTGATGGTATCTGGGGGGAAATCGCAGAAGTGGACAAAATTTTAAAATCAAAATAGAATAGGTGGATGCAACCAGAAACTACAAAAAAAGAAGTAACAATATTTTCAACACCGACCTGCCACTTTTGCCAGATGGCCAAAGAATTTTTCAAGGAGAAGGGGATCCAATATACCGAACACAATGTAGTGGCTGATGTGGCAGAACGCCAGAGGATGGTAGAGATAAGCGGTCAGCTCGGGGTACCAGTTATTATCATTGGCAATGACGTAGTGGTCGGGTTTAATAGAGAGAGAGTAGAGGGGCTGCTTGGTGTTTAGAGGGTGATATTTTTAATGCTATAATAAAAAAGAAGTTGGTCGCACTCCAAAGGACGTATCGTGCGACACGATTTCGCTAAATCGCATGGATCCTGAAGACAAACAGATTCTCAAAAAAACTCTAGAGCTTGCTCAAGAGAACAACAAGATGCTCCACTCGATTCGCCGCGGCATGTGGTGGGGCAGAATCACTCGTATTATTTACTGGGTTTTAATCATTGGCGCTTCCATCGGAGCCTACTACTATCTCACTCCTTATATAGACAGCGCTATCGGTGCTTACGGCAATGTCAAAGGCGACCTCCAATCCTTCGGCGACATGTTCAAGTAGTTTTTATCCACAACAAGATTGTCTACCAATCGAACCAACGATGGTATACTAAATTGGTGAACCCCATAAAAAACCAAGCTCTAAAATTACGTTTAAGCGGGCACAGCTACAATGAAATAAGTAGGAAATTAAATTTGCCAAAATCCACTCTCTCCAGTTGGTTTTCTAATATTAAACTTTCTGATAAAGCAATGGAACGAATAAAAGAACGTTCCAATATTGGTACGCAAATACTAATTGATAGAAACAAAATGCAAACGGTCTTAGCTTGGGATCGTGCAAAAAATGCTAAAGTCGAAGCTAAGAAGGAAATTGAAAATAGTACTGGTAAAGCTAGGGACCTGCTATTCATAGGCACTGCTTTGTATTGGGGTGAAGGATATAAGAAACTTCGAGTTCGTAATGGTAAGAAAGTATCAGGTCATATTGTATCAATTACTAATTCTGATCCTGATATTATTAGGACTTTTATATTATTGATAAACAGACAGATGAAAGTTCCTCTAAATTACTTCAACTTGTATCTAAGACTTTATGAGAGTATTAATGAGCAGGTGGCTCTGAAGTTTTGGCTAAAATCTACTGGACTTCCAAAACAATGTTTTAAAGGCACTACCTACTTAGTCAGCATTTCAAGTAAGAGAAAAAGGCCTTATAACACCTTGCCATATGGTACTGTACAGGTTAGTATAAACGATACTCAGAAATTTCATCGTGTTATAGGTTGGATTGATTGGATGAGAGAATACATGGCTAAAATGAAATTTGTGGATTTGCCGGAGTAGCTTAGTGGTAAAGCAGACGCCTGAAGAGCGTCTGATGGCAGTTCGATTCTGCCCTCCGGCACCATTTTGCTTCTATATAGTCTTTACTTCTATTTTTCTAACTAGATAAAGGCCAATAGCTACAAACACTGCCATGGCTATCATGGCAAGGCGGTAGCGAGTAGCCCCGAGATTTATAAACAAGTAAGTGATTAGACCCCAAGATAGCGGACCTATCAAGGTAGATGTACGCTCTGCTAAGGTATAAAAACTAAATCCAAAATTCAGTTTTTCTTTTGGGATGAGAGCAGTCATAGTGGCTCTGGTGATAGTCCAAATCGCTCCAAAAAGGAAACCCATCAAGATACATGAGGCCATGAAGACATTGAAGTTTGTATTCAAACCCAGTATGGGCAAAAATATTACCCAAACACCGATAACAAACACGAGACTTTTTTTGAGACCGATCTTATCGGTAATAAAACCAGAAACTAAAGCTCCAATTATAGAAGTAGCCAAAGCCCCGCCCAGTAGGATGGTCTTAGTCTTGTCGGGAACCCCGAAAACATTCTCAAGATATATCGGGAAATTATTGTAGACAGTTAGTATGGCGTCGTTAAAAAAGAAATAAGCCAAAAGAAACAATCTCATATTTTTTTCAAAAATCAGATCTTTGAACTGGCGCCACTGACTCCGGTATTCTTCCTTCAGACTAATTTTAGATTCCATGTTTTCTTGTCTCGGTAATTTGAAAAATAAAATCATCGGTAATGATAGTATCAAGAACAAGATTGTCGCTGGGAGAAAAGTCTGAGCCCGACCAGCCTCTCCGATCAAATAAACAGCTCCGCTTGCGAGCGGTAGAGTAATGAGCAGCCCTACTAGAGCTCCGAGATAATTGGCTCCTATGCCAATGCCTGATATTCGTCCCCACTTTCCTCTCGGGGCGATGTAATGCAAAAATGCGTTATAGAAAACAAAAGAGAATTGGTAGAGGTAGTTGGATAGAAGAAAAAACAGAGCAGCCAAAAATACTTTTTGAGAGAAGAACAAAGTAACTAGCGAGGCACCCAAGAAACAAAAAAAGGAGAGTATGGTAATCTTATTAAAATAACTTTGTTGCTTACCTGTTTTATCGGCAATACTTCCCAAGATCGGAGCAGTGATTAGTAGTAAAATCGATCCAATAGCAAAGATCGCGTTGTACCAAAAATCAGCCACCCCTTTTTCTACCACCAACCATTGTGAGAAATAGAGGAAGAATACGATAGAGACTATGGAGTTGGCGAAGTCGTAAAGAGTCCAGAAGAAAACATTTTTCTTGTTCATACTTTAGTTCCCTCGTACTTTCAGTCTAGTAGATCTGTTCTTATCTAGTTTTGGAAGTTTCAATATGAGGAGACCGTGCTTTTCTATGGCTTCGGCGGCGTCGACATCGATCTCTTGGGGTAAGACTATGGTGCGGGAGAAGGAGCCCCAGTAGAGCTCTTTGTGGAAATAGTCGTCGTCGGCTATGGTGCGTTCACTCTCGCGCTTGCCTTTGACGGTGACCATGTCGCGTGAAATGGAGACGTCTAGATCTTCCGGCCGCACTCCAGCTACCATGGTCTTGATCACGATTTCATTTTGGTTTTGATAGACGTCAACCGAAAGTTCACCCTCCTCCTGGCCTTCATGCGATTGCCAGCCAGCCTCCCTGACTTCTACCTCTGCTTCCATTTCATCTGGAAGTCGGACTGATCCGGTCAGTCTCTCAAAAAAAGATCTTTTGTCTTTTGTCATGTGATTTTTAGTTTTTAACTTTTTTTATTTTTTCTATAAGAACGATAAGAATGATGAGACACACCCAAACTCCAGCAAAAACGAAAAACATCTCATCCCTCACTTTTATTATAAGCAAGTTGAAGATAGTGTGCAATATGACCGAAACTATAAAGCCTGTGTATAAGAATATTTTTTTGTACGCTGGCCGTTTATAAAATGAGAAGCCAATGAAGACACCGATGACGGCAGAGGTAGCGACGTGTAGCAAGGTAGCGCCCAAAAATCTGGAGTTACCAGTGATGATGCTTTGGGTGAAGAGACCATTATCGAGAAGATTGAACAAAAATAAAGCATTTTCAAGAGCTGAAAATCCAAGAGCGGCAGTGATCATATAGATGACGGCATCTATCGGCTCGTCCATATCTCTCTGTTTCAGACCACTGACAAGAGCACCTATATATTTGAGCAGCTCTTCGGCCGCGGCCCAGAGCACGATAGTTATAAGTGAGATTCCGGCAGTCAAAGAGAATATGTATTTCTCAATTGGTAGTACTAAAAGTACTGCACACATACCGACCAAAAATATCAGAGCAATCCTTTTTTTAGGCTCCGGATGCAACCCGTCCTCCTTTAGCCAAAACCAAAGCCACAAAAGTGCTGGCAATACGCCGCCAAGGAGGGATAAAAAGATGCTATTTATTGAGGCCATTTTTCAATCATTAATAAATTTTGTTTGTCGAGCATACTCCAGATTTTTTCAGTGATGAAGGGCATGAATGGATGCAAGATTTTTAGCTGCTCTTCCAAAAGTAGTCTCAAAACTCTTTTATCTTCTTCCTTCTTCTTTTTCTCTATTATTATATCAGCAAAGGTGTGCCAGAAGTAGTGATAAATCTTCTCTGCCGCCAAGTAGAATCTATAGTTCTCCATGTCGCTGGTTATGTCTTTCACAATCTCTCTAAATTCATCTAGATATTTTCGATCTTCTTCTGGTAGTTCAGTTTTGTTGTCTATTTTTGAATCAGTGTTTTCTAAGACAAAGCGTGTAGCGTTCCATATTTTATTAGCAAAGTGTTTGTAGGCTTTGAATTTTTCTTCTGATACTTTACTGTCATTTCCGGGTCCTGTACCCACAATCATTGCCATACGTATAGCATCTGCTCCATATTTTGTAATCATATCAACGGGATCTATATTATTTCCTAACGATTTACTTATTTTTTTACCATCCTTATCACGCACCAACCCATGCAGATAAACTGTCTTAAAAGGAATTTGGCCTACAAGGTAAGTAGACATGAGTATCATGCGCGCTATCCAAAAGAAAAGTATGTCATAGCCAGTTTCAAGTACTGTAGTGGGATGATAGTTTTTCAAATCATCAGTATTTTTTGGCCAACCAAGTGTTGAAAATGTCCAAAGTCCAGATGAGAACCAAGTGTCTAGGGTATCCTCGTCTTGTGTCCAATCATTATCTTTGGGGGCTTCTAGACCCACATAAATTTCATTTCTCTTATACCAAACTGGTATTCGGTGGCCATACCAGATTTGGCGACTGATACACCAATCCCTCAAATTATTTATCCAGTTTACATAAATATTTTCAAACCTGTCCGGTAGAATATCAATATCTTTGTTTTCTACCACAGACAGCATAAGTTTCTTTAGTGTCACTACATCACCTTTTTTAATATTTGGCATTTGATCGTGTGGATACGAGAATTCTTTGTTTACGTTCACAAACCATTGAAGTTTTGGGAGAGGTTCTACAATGCCTCCGGTGCGTTCGGCGGTGGATATGTTTTGCACAATCTCTTTTTCATCTATCATCAACCCTTCTTTTTTTAGCCAGTCAACGATGAGTCCTCTTGCTTCGGCAGTTTTTTTACCAGCAATCAAAGGGGATTCAACCGACATTTTGGCGTACTCGTTGATGACCGATTTGAGAGGTAGATCATGTCTTTGCGCTATCTCCCAATCAATAATGCTGTGAGCGGGAGTTACTCCTAAAGCGCCAGTCCCAAACTCTGGGTCTACTGAAGCATCAGCGATGATTTTTATCGATAATTTTTCTCCAGCAAAATCGGTAATTTCAAAAACTTGGCCTAAATATTGTTTATAACGAGTATCGTTTGGGTTGACTGCAACTGCAACATCTCCTACTTTGGTCTCCGGTCTTGTTGTAGCTATGGGGATTGGAAAGTCGTGAGAATACTTAAAAGTATACAAAATAGCATTTCTTTCTTCGTACACGATCTCATCATCAGAAATAGTAGTCTGACCTTTGGGGTCCCAATTTACCACTCTATACCCACGATAAATAATCTCATCGTCGTACATTTTTTTAAAAGTAGTATGAACGGCGAGGTTTCTTTGTTCGTCTAGCGTAAATGCTTCTCTTGACCAGTCAAGTGAGCACCCAACTTTTTTTGTTTGTTCAATAATTGTGTCGTGACTTTCTGTAGCAAATTTTTCTACTCGTTTCAAAAATTCTTCTCTACCGAGATCATGTCTGCTTTTGCCCTCTTCTTTTTGTATCATTTTCTCCACTTTTGATTGAGTGGCGATTGCGGCGTGATCTGTTCCTGGGATCCACAAAGTTCTCTTGCCTTCCATTCTGGCAAATCGCGCCATAATGTCTTCAATCACTAACATGAACGCACTACCCATATGCAGTGTCCCAGTGACATTTGGCGGAGGCAAAACCATAGAGAATGTTGGGGCATTTTTTTCAGTAAAACCTTTTTCTATACAAACATCCGGATTGAAGAAACCACTCTCTTCCCAGAGTTTATAAATCTCACCTTCTGATTCAGAAGGGCTATACGGTTTCCTTAATGATTCGTTCATGTTTGTAGTGTAATAATACACGAAGAGCCGCCCCTTTTATAGGTGGTCTTTTCTAAAGGCAGAAATAATAAAAGTCATATTTTGTGGATTATGAAGTGGTTTATGAATTTGTCCTTTAAATATAAAAGCCACTATTTGAATGGCTATAAGCCACTATATAAAAGACATTATGTCCTTTATAAAAGACAAAATTTATACCCAAAATGATGTTTCTTAAAATAGCTTATGTAGTAAGGATAAAAGTGGTAAAGTCTTTTTATTAGTCCTTGACAGCCAGATTGACAAATGTTGAAGATTGGGATAAGATGTGGCATAACTTTATTTGAGTTAATTAATCAAAATTTAAGAGCGAAACAAATTATTATGAAAAACAGAAAGATTTCACACACAGTGTTCGGTCAGATGATAACCAGCTTCATGTTGGTTGCATTAGTCATTTCTCCTTTGTCTGTGTACGCGGAAGATTCTACTGAAGTGACTTCTGATACTGCAAGCACGACTACGGAAGTTATCCTTGATACCGAGACTAGTACTAGCACTGATACTCAAAGCTCCTCTACTTCTACTTCTGATTCTCTTGATACTAGCCTAACTATTATCACTCCTGCACTAGACTTGACTCACAGCTGTGTTACCGCTGGTTCGTTGGGCGACTCTACTGTTGAACCTATCGTACATGGCTCGGATGCCGTTTCTCTCCAAGATGTATTCAACACTAAAGGTATCAATAAGAATGTTATTGCTGATCAAAAACAATACCAAGTTTTGAATTTCAATAACGCCTCTACTACTTTCACTTTTGAATTTATAAGCCGCACTGCTAGCTACTCTTCTAGCTTTGGTTATTACACTGCTGGAAACATCGGCAGCTTCGCTCCTGTCTTCAACTCTGGGACAGCGGCTCCCGGTTTCTCTACCTCTACTACTGTATTGGGTGCAGGCAGCCTTGGTTTTGCCGTGGAGGTAGATCAAACTTCTGACACCTGGGGCTCTGAAAATAGTTTGAACTCTGGCAGTACTGATCAAGCGGCTTTCTATGAGCTTGCTAACAATACTTTCGTTATCGCTTTTGAAGACCTACCATACGCTTCTTCTGACAAAGACTACAACGACCTCTTGGTAAAGGTGACTGTGAATTGTAGCCAAGCTCCTGTAGTACCTCCACCTCCAGTCCACACTTGCATGTTGCCTTCATCTCTTAGTGATACCACTTCAGAAAATGTAATGCGCGGTTCAGACACTTATTCTCTGCAAGATATTTTCACTCAAAACAGTATTTCTAAAAATGTAAATACAGATCAAAAACAATACCAAGAATGGGGTGCTCCAACTACCACTACAAGTGTCAAGTTTGATTTTGTGAGCAGAAATGCAGCTCTTGATTCTGTCTTTGGCTACTATACGACTGCTTCCACTACAGTCTTCAATCCAGTATTTAGATCTGGATCAGTGACTGGCTACGCTTCTACAACCCTGCTCTCTGCTGGACAATCAGTTACGGTAAATATTCCAGCTGGCAGCCCAATCGGCCTTGCTATAAAG
>Ga0209542_10018856_pt1 | contig 11131 bp, 7 predicted proteins | sample RifCSPhighO2_01_FD_184028 | JGI IMG/M metagenome (GOLD analysis project Ga0209542, IMG submission 184028) | Soil microbial communities from Rifle, Colorado - Rifle CSP2_plank highO2_0.1 (SPAdes) (version 2) | ecosystem: Environmental > Terrestrial > Deep subsurface > Rock core/Sediment ...
AAAATCATTAATTGAACCAAGATTAAAAGAATTGGCTTATTTAAATAAAGGATTAAAAATAATTTTCAAAAACGAAAAAGAAAATAAAGAAAAAGAATTTTATTTTGAAAAAGGAATTATTTCTTTTGTTGAAGATTTAAATAAAAATAAAGAAGCGCTTCATCCAGTTATTTATTTCACAGCAGAAAAAGAAAAAATACAAGTTGAAATTGCTTTACAGTATAATAATGATTTTTTAGAAAGAGTTTTTAGTTATTGTAATGCAATAAATACTGTTGAAGGCGGAACACATGAAGCAGGTTTCTCAACAGCATTAACAAGAGCAGTTAATGAATATATTAAAAAAAATAATGGTAAAGAACAAATTCAACTACTTGGCTCAGATGTTAAAGAAGGTTTAACATCAATTATTTCTGTCAAAGTTCCTGAACCGCAGTTTGAAGGTCAGACAAAAACCAAATTAGGAAATTCAGAAATAAAAGGTATTGTAGGTTCAATAGTTTATGATAAATTATCTTCATTTTTCGAAGAAAATCCAAATATAGCAAAAATAGTTTTAAACAAAGGAATATTAGCTGCCAAAGCAAGAGAAGCTGCAAAAAAAGCTCGTGATTTAACAAGAAGAAAATCAGTTTTAGAATCTACATCTTTGCCTGGAAAATTAATTGACTGTTCTGAAAAAGATCCTGCTAAATGCGAATTATTTTTAGTAGAAGGAGATTCAGCAGCAGGTACTGGAATCTCAGCAAGAGACAGAAAAACTCAAGCAATACTTCCATTAAAAGGTAAAATATTGAATGTAGAAAAAGCAAGATTGGACAAAGTTTTTCAGCATCAGGAAATTGCAAACATAATTACTGCATTAGGAGCTGGAGTTGGAGAAGAATCTGATTTAAGTAAATTAAGATATCATAAAATAATTATTTTAACAGATGCTGATGTTGATGGTTCACATATAGCATGTTTATTACTGACTTTTTTCTATAGACATACAAGAAAATTAATTGAAAATGGTTATATATATTTAGCACAGCCGCCATTATTCAAAGTTCTAAAAGGAAAGACTTCTCATTATGCAAAAGATGAAAATGATTTATTAAATTTACAAAAAGAATTAGGAAATGATATAGTTGTTTTAAGATTCAAAGGTCTAGGTGAAATGGATTCTGATGAATTACAGGAAACAGTTATGGATACTGAAAAAAGAGTTTTAAAACAAGTAAGAATAGAGGATGCAGTTGAAGCAGATAAAATGTTTACAATTTTAATGGGTGAAGAAGTAGAACCTAGAAAAGATTTCATAATTGCAAACGCAAAGTTTGCAAAAAATGTGGACGTGTAAATGGAAGAAAATACAACAATAAAAAAAGTAGTAATTGAAGATCAGCTTAAAGAAGCTTATCTAGATTATTCAATGTCAGTAATTGTCGGCAGAGCTTTACCAGACATTCGAGATGGATTAAAACCAGTTCACAGAAGAATTCTTTTTACAATGCATGAAATGGGTCTTACAAATGCAAAACCATTTAGAAAAAGTGCAATGATAGTAGGAGCTTGTTTTAAATATCATCCGCATGGCGATGCTCCAATTTATGAATCATTAGTTAGAATGGCTCAGGATTTTAATTTAAGATATCCGTTAATTCATGGACATGGTAATTTTGCCTGCTTTACGGGAGATACAAAAGTTAAATTAGTTGATGGAACTTCAAAAACATTTAAAGAACTATGTGAAATATATAAAAATAAAAAATTCTATGTATATTCAGTAGATAAAAATGGAGAAACTGTAATTGGGGAAGCATCTAATCCAAGACTAACAAGAGAAAAAACAAAAATTATTGAAATAACATTAGACAATGGCGAAAAAATTAGATGTACGCCAGATCATAGATTTTTACTTAAAGATTTAACATACAAAGAAGCTCAATACTTAACTTCAGAAGATAGTTTAATGCCAGGACATTTTAAATTAAGTCCGATAAAAGGTAACACAGAGCTAAAAGATTATTTGATGATTAAAAATAATAAAACTGAAAAGTATAATTTTATTCATGAACTAGCAGATAAATTTAATATAAAAAATAATATTTATTCAATTTCTGATGGAGATGTACGACATCATATTGATTTTAATAAATTTAATAATAATCCAAACAATATAAAAAGAATTTCATGGAAAGATCATACTATAATCCATAATGACCATATTAAAACATTATGGCAAAGTGAAGAATTTAGAAAAAAACAATCTGATGGGATAAAGAATTTCTATAAGAATAATCCAGAACATATAAAAAAATTAAGAGAAAGAATAGCTAAAATAAGTAAAGATCCTAAAATTATTAAAAAAAGTGCAGAAACAAGAAAAAAACTTTGGCAGATTCCAGAAAATAAAAAAAAGTTATCTGAAAAAATTAAAGCAAGCTTTGAAAGAAACCCTGGAAGAAAGATTAAACAATCTGAGAGTTCTAGAAAAATGTGGGCTGATAAAAGTAAAAGAGAAGAAATAATTAGAAGAATAAAAGAAGTAACTAATACTCAGGAACTAAAAGAAAAAAGATCTATTGCTAGGAAAAAATATATTCAAGAGCACCCAAACGAACTTGAAATCGTCTCAAAAAGATTAAAAGAGTTTTATATAAATAATCCAGAAGCTAGAGAGACAAGTTCTAAACGAACTAAAGAATTATGGCAAACAAAAGAGTATAGGGATAAATTTTTCGCTAAATTATCAAATAGAGAATTCAATACTAATCCCACTTATTTCAGTAAAATAGCTAAAAAAGCTTGGACATCACAAGAATATCAACAATTACAAAGTAAAAGAGTAAAGAAACTTTGGAATAATAATGATTTCAAAACTAAATTAATTAATTCTGTTAAACAAAGCAATAAAAAAAGATTAGAAAACAATCCAAAAATGATGTTGCAACTTGCACAAAAAGCAGCATTATCTCATAAAGTAAATTGGAAGAATCCAGAATATAAAAATAAAATAATTAAAAACAAAGTTCTTTATTATGTAAACAGATTAATTAGTTCTATTGGAGAAGAAAATATCAATGCAGAAAATTACGAAAATAATAGAAAAAGTAATGCATATCCCAAATTTGAAAATGCAATTAAATATTTCAAAGATATTAATGAAATGATTTCTCTAGCTAAAGAATATAATCATCATATAATTAATATAAAGTTTTTAGATTATACTGAAGATGTTTACGATATTGAAGTTAATGAACATCATAACTTCTTATTGGATTCTGGTGTGTTTGTACATAACTCTGTTGACATGCCGACAAGTTTTGCCCACATGAGGTACACAGAAGCAAAGCTTCACAAATTATCAGAAGAAATGTTATTAGATATTGACAAAGACACAGTTAATTTTGTTCCTAATTTTGATGGTTCATTAAAAGAACCAGTTGTCCTGCCGTCTAAATTACCTAATTTATTAATTAACGGCTCAACAGGAATTGCTGTTGGAATGGCTACAAATATTCCTCCTCATAATGTATCAGAAATAGTTGATAGCATTTTATTATTATTAACTAATCCAAATTCAGAAATAGATGATTTAATTAAAATTGTAAAGGGTCCTGACTTTCCAACTGGTGCTTTAATATGTGGAAAAAAAGGAATTGTAGATTATTTTAAAACAGGAAAAGGAAAATTAATTGTTAGAGCAAAAACAGAACTAGAAGATAATAAAATAATCATAAAACAAATTCCATATCAGGTAAATAAATCAACATTATTAGAATCAATTGCAAATTTAGTAAAAGAATGTATAGTAGAAGGAGTAAGAGATATAAGAGATGAAACAGACAAAACAGGAATAAGAGTTATTATAGATTTAAAAAAAGATGCAGATCAAAAATTAGTTTTAAATCAATTGTTTAAACATTCTTCATTGCAGACTACATTTGGAGTAATTATGCTTTCTTTAGTTGATAATGAACCTAAAATATTAAACTTAAAAGAAATTATTGAAAAATTCATTCTTCACAGAAAACAAGTTGTTACAAGAAGAACTAAATTTGATTTAAATAAAGCTGAAGAAAAAGCGCATATTCTAGAAGGTCTTCAGATTGCATTGGCAAATATAGACAAAGTTATTGAATTAATTAAACAGTCTGAAAATGCAGAAATAGCTAAAACTAATTTATCAACTAATTTTAATTTAACTGAAAAACAGTCTCTAGCAATTTTAGAAATGAGACTACAAAGATTAACAAATTTAGAAACAAAAAAGATCTTGGAAGATTTAGAAAAAACAAAGAAACTAATTGAAGAATTAAAATCAATTTTATCATCTGAAATAAAAATAATTGAAATAATAAGAAATGAATTAACAGAATTAAAAGAAAAATACTCAGATAAAAGAAGAACAGAAGTAGTTGAAGAAGAAGCAGAAAGTATAATTCATGAAGATTTAATCAAAGAAGAAAATATTGTAGTTACACTAACTTATTCAGGTTATATTAAGCAAGTTCCCTTAACAACATACAAACAGCAAGGCCGTGGTGGAAAAGGAATTCAGGGTACATCAACAAAAGATGAAGAAGACATAGTTAAAAACTTGCTAATTACTTCAAATTTAAATTATTTAATGTTCTTTACAAACAAAGGAAAAGTTTTCTGGTTAAAAGGATATGAAATACCAGAAGTATCAAGACAAGCAAAAGGAAAAGCTATTGTTAATTTACTAAACTTGGAAGAAAATGAAAAAATAAACACAATTTTATCAGTTAAAGATTATAAAGAGAACCAATACTTAGTTTTTGCAACTAAAAAAGGAGTAGTCAAAAAAACATCTTTAGCTGAATATTCAAATGTAAGAAAATCAGGAATTATAGCTATTAACTTGCGTGAAAACGATGAAGTTGTTAAAGTAATTTTAACAGAAAACAATTCTGAATTAATATTAACATCAAAATTAGGAAAAGCAATTAGATTCAGTGAAAAAGATATGAATGAAGTCGGAAGAAATTCTACAGGTGTTCGTGGAATTAAATTGCAGGAAAAAGATGAAGTTATTGGATTAGAAATTGTAATAAATTCAGAAGGAGTTGATAAAAACCTAGGTACATTATTAACAGTAACTGAAAAAGGTTTTGGTAAAAGAACAAGCTTAGAAGAATACGCCGTAATTCATCGAGGTGGAAAAGGAGTAAGAAATATTAAAGTAAGTGAAAAAAATAGTTTTGTAGTTTCAACTTCTATTATTAATGATAATGATGAATTAATTATAATAACTAAAAAAGGCCAAGTAATTAGATTAAATGTTAAAGATATAAATATAATCGGCAGAAATACTTCTGGTGTAAGATTAATTAGAGTAAATGAAAACGATTCAGTAGCAAGTGTTGCTAAAATTAGTAACGAATAAATTTATTCATATCCCTTAGCCTGCAACTTAAATAATTTAGCATATCTTCCGTTTTTCTTTAATAATTCATTATGGCTTCCAATTTCAATTATTTTTCCTTTATGTATTACAATAATTTTATTTGCCATTCTTACTGTTGAAAATCTATGTGAAATTAAAATAGTAATATTATTTTTTGTTATATCTTTAAATTTTTTAAATAATTCATATTCAGCTTTAGCGTCTACAGCAGAAGTCGGCTCATCTAATATTAATATATCTGCATTTCTAAATAAAGCTCTGGCAAGAGCAATCTTCTGCCATTGCCCAACAGATAATTCCACACCTTCATCTTTTAGTTTCTTTCCTAATTGTGTTTTATATTTGTCTTCTAAATATTTAATAAATTCCCAAGCTCCGGTTTTTACAGCAGAACTATGAATGTCTTTTTTAAAATGTTTTTTTTCTAGTCTTCCAAAACCGATATTCTCTTCAATTAAAGCTTCATATTTCATAAAATCTTGAAATATCGCACCCATATTCTTATACAAGTCATCTAATTTAATTTCTTTAATATTTATTCCATCAATTAAAATATCTCCAGAAGTAACATCATATAATCGGGACAATAATTTAATTAAGGTACTTTTTCCAGAACCATTTTCTCCTACCAAAGCAAAACTTTCTTTAGGTTTAATAAATAAATTAACATTTTCTAAAGCAGGTTTTTTTGCTCCGGGATATTTGAAAGTTACATTTTTAAATTCAATTCCATGTTTTATAGGAGAAGGGAATTTTTTTGGACTTTTAGATTCTAATATTGTTGATTTAAAATTTAAGACTTCAATTAAAGGGGTTAAAAAAGTAACATGATTATTTACATCGCTCACTAATCTGACAAGCCATCTTACATGTTCTGCAAATTGAAATAATAATGCCCAGTAAAAAGTCAAGCTTCCCAGACTAATTTGTCCATTAAAATAAGATTTCACAACTAACCAGGCTCCCAATACAGACAAAGAACCTTCGACTATTGCAATAATAAAATACCATTTAAGTTGTTTTTTAGTTACTTCATTTTGTTTTTCTATAAAATTTCCAAATAAGTTTCTGAATTTATTTAAAAAATAATATTTTAATCCAAAAGATCTTATCTCTTTAATAGCTTCAGGCTGTTCAGTCAATAAAGATCTGTAATAAAAAGCATGTCTTGAGATTGGAGACCCTTCGGTAAAAGCACTCCATATTAACTCAGAAGTCTTCAAAGCCAAAATAATACTTGGTATTGCTCCGAAAATAATTATAAGAACAATTCTCCAATCAAAAAATATCAACGCACTTAAAATTACTAATACGCTGACTAAATTATTTAATAAAAAAGTCATTGACCAGAAAACTTCTATAACTCTCCAAATATTACTTGTGGCTCTTGACAAAGTATTATAATAATTCGGGTCTTCAAAATAAATTAAATCTAAAGAAGAAATATGTTTCATAATATTAAAATTTGTATATTCCTCATTTTTATAAGAATGAGTTCTTTTGATCAAATTTGCAATATCCCAAAAAATATTAGATAAAATTCTTAATGCTCCGTAAAGTAAAAATATTCCAAATAATCCAATAGCTAATTTAGCTTTATCAGAGATTGTCAAAGAATCTATAACTAATTTAAAAATATAGGGTTCAATAATACTTAATAAACCGCCAAAAACAGAAAGTAAAATTATTACTATAGTCAAAAATTTAGAAGAATTGTAAGTCCAGCTAATAGCGAGCTTGAAAGCTTCTATTCTCTTCTTTAATTTTTCAAAATCTAATTTTTTCATAAGAAAATAAAATAAGTTACATAATTTAATTATTATTTTACATAATTTAAATGTTTGCTAGATTTATTTTTTAACAAATTCAACATTTTCAAAATGTTCAAATTGCTTGTCACCAGTTAAAAATTTTATTTGTAAGTTTTTAGCTAAAATATATCCTATACAATCAACCATCGAAACATTTCTATCATTAAGTTTTAATTTAAATTTTGCAGCTTCTTGAATAATTTCCTTATCAAAATCAATTGCAAAATTAATGAATCTATTCAAAGAAATAGATGCTAATTCTTGGTTATTTTCTTTTAAAAAACCAAAATAAACTTCAAATAAATTAAGTTTAGTAGTCTGTATATTTGAATTTGTGAAGTTTTCATAATTAACATTGCCCCTCATAATTTCAAATAAGGCATAAGAATCAAAAAAATAAGTATTATTCATATAAATCATCCCTTATCTCGTCCATCATTTGTTGCGTGGATTTTTTCATTTTATTTTTACCAATTCCAAAAGTTTCCTTCAAAGTTTTTCGGCTATCTTTAAGAATTAAAAGATTAAGTTTTTGATTCTCTTTAATATGTTCTTTTTCAACTACATAGCTTGGTAAAACTATTCCTAATGAATTCCCCCATTTCTTAGCTTGAACTTTTATCATAGTCATAATTATACAATGTCTAACTAATATTTAAATTTTACTAATAATAATAATAAATTGTAGTTTAGGCTTAATAATAACTTCTATGAAAAATCCGAAAATATTTCGAAATTAAAATAAAATTAACGAAGAATTTAAGTTTAAATATAAATAGAAAAGATTTTTTCCGATAAAATTAAAATTTATTTATCAACAATCTCAGCATAACCAATTAATCTCCATCTGTCGCTAAATCTTCTGGAAATTGTAACTCTATCAGTTTTAGAACAGCAGATTGGTAATTTCAAATTAACATGTGCAGTTCCTTTTTTCAATTCATCAATTATACCAACAGTTACACTTGAATTTACATTTAACATTAAAGGTTCTAACTTTCTTAAAGGATCTACATTTAATTCTTCTTTAGTTCCTACAACACGTTTTAATAAAAATGGTTTCAAAGTAAAAGTATACCATACATCAGGTAATTTTCCTTTTAATCCTAAAACATTTCCAGATAATTGATCAGCTTTTACAATGCTTGGATCAAGTAAAGTTAACACCCCAATTGACCCACCTGGTTTAACCATATCAACTTCAGATCCGCCAGATTTCAGTGAATAAATCTTGGCAGCAATTGGCTTCCAAGTTAATTTTCCTTCCTTTTCAATTTTAAATCCTGGTTTAATTTCTATCTCATCATTTTTTTTCAAGACTCCTTTTTTCAAAGACCCGCCTAAAACTCCGCCTTTCAAATCAGAAATTTTGCTTCCAGGTTTATTGATATCAAAACTTCTTACAATAAACATTAAAGGATCCTCCTTGTCATTTCTTTTTGGAGTTTGAATTACATCATCAATAGCATTAATTAAAAGATCAATATTAATATTATGTTGAGCAGATATTGGAATTATTGGAGCATTTTCAGCAATTGTTCCTTTAACAAAAGTTTTAATTTGTTTATAACTTTCTAAAGCTTCCTCATCAGAAACTAAATCAATTTTATTTTGTGCTATAACTATATTTTTTATGCCAATAATTTCTAAAGCCATTAGATGTTCTCTAGTTTGTGGTTGAGGACATTTTTCATTTGCGGCAATTAACAATATTGCTCCGTCCATAATAGCAGCTCCAGATAACATAGTAGCCATTAAAGTTTCATGTCCAGGAGCGTCAACAAAAGAAACTTTTCTTAAAAAATTAGTTTTTCCATTACATAAAGAGCATTTTTCTGAAATTCCATATTTTTTGCATTTCTCACAAAAATAAAATGAAGCATCAGCATATCCTAATCTGATAGTAATTCCTTTTTTCAATTCTTCAGAATGTGTATCTGCCCATTTACCTGTTAAAGCTTTAGTTAAACTTGTTTTACCATGATCAACTTGACCAATTGTACCAATATTTACTTGAGGTTGAATATACTCTTCTTTACTAGAATTATTTTCTGGTTTTTTTTTAACTTCTTCTTGTTTCTTTAGTTTAAGCATATAAATCTAAAGAATTCTTTAAATTAGGCTTATATAAATATTACTGCCTTTTTAGAAAATACAAAAGTTAAGCAATAGTTTTATAAAATAACATAAATCAAAAATAATAATGTTAAATTTACAAAATATTGCATTAAGAGAATTATCAAATTCTAATAGTTATGTTATTGTTGAAGTTACTATGTATATGCCTATTGATTCAACTAAGAAATTAACAAAAAAACCAGATCTATCAAAACCTACTCATTCAACATTAATGGAACAAGCTGAAAATGCAATTCAAAAACATTATAATTCAAGATATATAAATTCAACTCAAATCAATAAAGTAATAGATTTTGAAATTGGTGATAATATATTTAAAGCAAAATTAGAATATCAAGTAAATTTAAAACTCGAAAATACAATAAATTGTGAAAATAATTTAGGTAATAACAATAATAAGATGGGTCTTTCTTTTTCAGAATCAACAATAAATGTAGAAAGAAGAACTATAAATGGATCTATTAATTTACAATGGTTTCCCAGCTACACAAACCCCTTGGGTAGAGTTCTAGAAGAAGAACTTAAGAAAAAATTTGGGGATAGATATTTAGAAGGGATAGTAGTTAAAACAAAAGTTCATGGAGAAAAAGTTAATTTCGAATTTGTTTATCAAGTTAAAAAAAATTATGAGTAAATTAAAGCTTAGAATCCATACTTCCCTTTTAAAGGTACAAATACAAACTTACCTAAGTTTTCTTTTATAATTTCATCATCAATTTTAGTAATTTTTAATAAATTTTGTTCAGATAAATTTCCAACAGGAACTAATAAAATTCCATTATTTTTTAGTTGTTTAACTAAATCAAATGGCATTTTAGAACAAGCAGCAGTTACAATTATCTTATCATAAGGCCTTTCTTTTTCATAGCCTTTATTTCCATCACCAATTATTAATTTTACATCTTTAAATTTTTTCAAATTATTAGCTGCAAATACAGCAACATTTTCATTAAATTCAACAGTATAAACAATATTTTTTGTAATATAATTTATTAAAGCAGAGTTCCATCCAGATCCAGCACCAATTTCTAAAACTTTATCTCCTTTTTTTAGTTCTAACTTTTGTAACATAAATGCTGCAGTATATGGCTGGGATATAGTTTGCCCAGAAACAATAGGCAATGCAATATCAGAATAAGCATTTTTCTTATATTCTTCTAAAACAAAATTCTCTCTAGGTATGTTTTTAATAGAATTTAGAACATTATCATCATTAATTCCTTCTTCTTTAAGTAATTTAAGTAAATTATTAACCATATTAATAAAAATCATTATCATATAATTAACATTTCTATATACCACATATAAATGACAGGAAAATATTTATATATAATTATTGTGTTTGATTTTAACAAGTGACAATGAACAATATAATGTGGTTCAGAGAAATTTCTGATTTAAATTTAAATCAAGTAGGAAATAAAGCTCTAAGCATAAGCAAAATTTTCAATAACAATATAGCAGTTCCAAACGGATTTTGTATTCCTTATGAAGTTTTTAATAATTTTCAGGAAGAAACTAAAATAAAAGAAAAAATCGAAGAAATTTTATCAAATTTAGATGTAAACAATTTAAATTCTTTGTATTTAACTTCAGAAAAAATTCAAAATTTAATAATAAATACAAGTATCCCAATTAAATTAAAGCAGCAAATAACAGAAGCATATGAAAATATTAATGTAGATATAGATGTTTACAAATTAGCAGGTAAAAATGCTTTAGAATTAATAAAGTCAGGTCGTGAAACAACATATGTAGCAATCAG
>Ga0209542_10018860_pt1 | contig 11129 bp, 16 predicted proteins | sample RifCSPhighO2_01_FD_184028 | JGI IMG/M metagenome (GOLD analysis project Ga0209542, IMG submission 184028) | Soil microbial communities from Rifle, Colorado - Rifle CSP2_plank highO2_0.1 (SPAdes) (version 2) | ecosystem: Environmental > Terrestrial > Deep subsurface > Rock core/Sediment ...
TCGGACTATTGAATAAAATTCCAAATAATAAATTCCAAATCGCAAACAAATTCCAAATTCAAAATTCCAAAACGTTTTGGTCATTCGGATTTCGGTCTTTTGATATTATTTGTAATTTGGTGCTTGGGAATTGGAATTTATGACAGAAATTATTCCCTCAATAAATGTAAAAACCTTCGAAGAGGTTGAAGAACGAATTGCAAGAGTTGAGCCCTATGTAAAATGGTGCCATCTTGATGTTACTGATGGCATTTTTTCGTCTCACGAAACATGGCGGAATCCGAAAGATCTTTTGGGCCTTGAAACCAATTTGAATATCGAAGTTCATTTGATGGTTTCTAACCCTGACGAAGTCATTGATGATTGGCTCACGCCGCAAGTTCACCCCGTTAGAAGTCCGATGCCTTCGGCATCGGCAGACGCCTCAAGGCGTCTTACTTCTAACGGGGTAAAGCGAATAATTGTGCATGCTGAAGCGGTGAAGGATTTTAATCTTATTCTCGAAAAGTGCCGCGATCGCGGAATCGAGTTCGGTATTGCCGTAAATCCGGAAACGCCGATCGAAGCGTTTGGTCCTTACATAGGAAAAGCGGATATATTTTTATTTTTGGCGGTAAAGCCGGGTCCCTCGGGTCAAGCGATGCACCCAAACACCGCTGGAAAAATCACTTCCTTTCGCAAATCCTGTGCGGAGTGCATAATAGAAGTGGATGGAGGGGTGAATCCGGAAACCGCAAAAAAAGTGATTGAAACAGGAGCTAATTTCCTCGTTTCAGGAAACTATATTTTCGGTTCAAGTAATATCGAGTCCGCAATAGAGTCATTAAAATTACAGTTGCAGTAATTTAGAAAGCGCGTTATCATAAAAAAATGAGTAATGCAGTATCAGTTAAAAATTTAAATCGCTTTTCTGGAAAATGGGTGGCGTTTATTGAGAGAGAGGTGGTTGAATCAGCCAAAACGCTCCCGTCGCTTATGGAGAAGCTGAAGAGCAAAAAATTAAAGAGGAAACCTTCAGTTATGCTTATCCCCAGGAAAGATGAAGGTCCCTATATTCTTATATTTCCGTGAGAGCCGTTTTCTCGTATTTTCAAAAAGGAAGAACCTTCTATCCTGTGGTTGATATTGTTTTAAGAAATAACGCGAGGATGCTTACACTAAAGGCGCTTGTTGATTCCGGGGCGTCTTTTTCTGTTTTTCGTCCAGAAGTTGCTGAATACTTAGGTATCACCATAGAAAAGGGAAAACCTATTTATCTCGAAGGAATCGGCGGACGTATTCTTGGATATTTACACAGTCTACGAGCGGTTGTCGGAAAAAAGAAATTCCGCTGCGTTATAATTTTCTCGCGGGAATTCACGGTTTCGTTCAGTTTGCTCGGCCGGAACAACTTCTTTGCCAATTTTAAAATTACTTTTGACGAGAAAAAGAAACAAGTAATTCTCGGGTAAAAGTTATCCATATCCGTAAATCCTGCCCAAAGTGTATAATAGAAGTGGATGGAGGAGTGAATCCGGCAACCGCAAGGAAAGCGGTTAAGGTAGGAGCGAATTTGCTTGTTGCAGGAAATTATATCTTCTCCCATCCGAATCCCAAGGCGGCGATAGAGGAGTTCCGTTTTCGGTAGGAGAAATTATCGAAGTAACATTATCGAAGTTATCGAAGTCGGACTTTGATAAATACGAAAAAAGTAAAAGATTATATTTTAAAATTAAAAAATTTATGGAAACACCAATTTTAAGTAACCCTCAGCAAACTAAAAGTAATTTATGGATAGGCCTGATGATTTGGGTGCATATCATAATTTTGAATATTTTATTTGTTATTTTGATTTACGCGCTAAACGCCTTTTTGAATATTAGCTCTTGGGATTTTTGGATATATATCAAAGAAGTCCTTAACATCTTAATTTTATTATTTGCAGTTTGGTATGGCCTTCGATCAGTTTTTAAGCGTACGGCAGTTAATCTTGAAAACCATTTTTGGATTAGTTTTTTTGCAGTTCTTATTTCTCTTCTTATTCAAATTCTTATTGTATTATTTGTAGTATTCGCAAAAGCGGAAGTCAGTATCTTGGGGATCGCCCCAGCACTAATATGGCTGAGCATTTCTAGTTTGATTTTACAGGACATCGTTGTTTTTATTTCCGTCTTTTATTTCTTAAAAAGAAAAACACAAGGAATGTCGGTTGAAAATCTTTCCAAATATACTTTGGGTTTTGTTGTTTTTCTATTATTAGCCGTTTCGGCCAATGCGACTACATATTATTTTATATCAAAATGGAGCCAGGAATCGCTTCAATCACAGGATTTTCAGAAAAAATTAATTTCAGTTTCGCGGCCCGATGAAAATCCGTATTATTCTATTTCACTGCCCTCAGAATGGAAAGTGGGAAAAAATGACATCGGCGCCGGCCTTGATACACGCCTAATCGGGTATACGTATGGTCCTTACGTCGATTTAAGTTGTGAACCACTTTGGCCGGCAGAATGCGATCTAACAGCTCCATCTAATGTTAATTTAAGTGTTTTTGTCTACGAAAACAGCACGGGGTTAAATGCGCGCGATTATGTTAAGACATTGTATGAAAGTTTTCCGTATCCCGCTAAATTATCCGACGGCTTCGTCAGCACTAGTTTTGAAATTATTCCTAAGACGGAAATTCGTGGCGAGGGCGTTAAAATAACAAATTACTTTGTCGGCGGAGACAGGGGCTATCAATATTATTTTACAAACTCTAGCTATATTTATTGGATATTAGTTGATTATAAATTTTCAAAAGTCGATACGGAAAAAGGTATAAAAGAATCATATCAAAAACTCTCGGATGAATATCAACTGGTGATTGATTATTTAGTTGATTCTTTTACACCAGTTATACCAAAAGAAACCGCATCTCAAGATCAAACAGCAAATGAAATAGATATTAAAATTGGAGATAAATTGGGCGAAATGGCCGTGCTGTCAATAAACCCATATAATTCTTCGTTTGGTCCCATATCCAAGAATAACGTAAAAATAGTTCTTCATGGCCCAATTACCGTTACTGGCCGCTATGAATACTTAGTATCTGAGGGATATGGTACTATTGGTCCTTGTATGTCTGATTTTGATATGGATTCTTTACAAAAATTGCCTTGGATTGGATCCGAAGAGGACCAGTCAAAACAATGGTTTTGTTTCTCAAATGAAGATCAAGCTCTACGCGATTTAGGGAAGAGTTCGAAATTAGTGACGGTTAGTATTGATAATTACGTATTAAAATCTTATCCCTCAGAGGTAATCGATACAGCAGAACTGGTAAGAGTGATTAAGTAGTTAATGAATTAACAAACTGTTACGTATATGGATCAACTTCAACCAAATCCACAAAACAATATAACCTCACCGGCGTACCGAAAGTGGTTATATATTGGCATAGGCATAATTCTATTGCTGGTGCTTGGTGTGGGCGTGTGGTGGTATATTTCCTTAAAAACCCCGCCGCAAGAAACAAAGAAGGAAATCGCGCTTCAAGATCAAACCGCCGACTGGAAAACGTATCGGAATGAAACGGCCGGAATACAGTTTAAGTATCCAGCGGAATGGCAGCTTGATGAAACGTTTGTTGATCCAATAACACATGGAGACATCACAAAAGATGGCAAGCCATTTACTTCTTTCGTAATTAATCTGAATGGAAATAATACAGGTATTCTTATTAGTCATACATACCCGGACGATGATAATAAATCTGTTACCGAACAGTTAGGGACATTACGTTGCTCAGAGTATTATTATATTGAATGTAAGGAATTAGTGAGCGATAAAAATGTTCCTTATATAAGAACAATTGAACCTCACCTTGCCGAACTACCTGGCGGAAGTTTGCACGCTCTCGTTCCAACGGGTAAATACATTCTTAGTTTCCAACTTCCCGCTGACGTTGATGTTGTTAAGGATCCAAATCATCCCGCCATAAAGGTATTTGATGCTATACTAAAAAGCCTTGAATTCCCCGGCGAAACCGCTAATTGGAAGTCGTATCGGAATGAGGAGTATGGGTTTGAGTTTACGTATCCCCAAGAATATCAAATAAAAGATGCGTCTCTTAGTAAAGATGATGTTTTTTTGAGATTTTATGATGGGGAGGTAGTTCCTAAGAATTTAAGATTTATTTTGAGCAAAAATGCGTACTGGAAAAACGAAAGATTAAATCCCGATGAGGTTTTTTATAGTATATACCTTGACGCTAAGCATCAAGTCGCTGAAAAACCACTCTTGTACACGTATGCGGTACCGGATTTTAAGAATCCTAAATACTTTGTAAGAATTCTGGCAAGTGCCGACGGGACTAATTTCATTGCTCTACAAACATCCGATATCAATGCTGAAAGTTTTGATTACGCTTTGGCGGAGAGTGATAAAATTCTACTTAATCTTAAATTTATTCAATGAGGAAGTTTGATAATTGATAAGTTTTTTAGCAATTATGACATTTCGCGAAGATACCGTGGGGAAAGTAGCCTCCTTACGAAAAACCTGCCTGAAGTGCATAATAGAAGTAGATGGAGGAGTTAACCCCCACACCTATAAAAAAGCAGTTTCTGCGGGTGCTAACATCTTAGTTGCAGGAGCTTTTATATTTAGTTCAAAAGATGTAGGTTTTGCGATAAACGAATTGAAGATATGATATATGTGCATATAGGCGTGGGGGTGAGTCCGGAAACAGCAAGGAAAGCGGTAGAGAACGGGGCGGATCTATTGACGGTGGGAAATTATATATTTTCAAATCCAAATATCAACCAAGCGATTATAAATTTAAAAAATAGATAAAGGTATGATTACAATTATTTTTATTATTGTCGGTTTGATCTTGTTTTTTGTTCCCTCGATCCCTTTTTCTTCCTCAAGAGAGCTAAAAAGGCCGAATACTTTTTATCTTGGAGGAGGACTAATTGTTTTTGCGCTTATCTTAGGATTTGTGGAATTCCCAGAACAGATTGGAGCTTGGATACCTACAGCTATTCCCATCATCGCATTGATAGCCGCGATTATTCTCTCTACACCCAGAGTCGCGACGGCAAGTAATATAGAACAACCATCATCGAGCGGAGGTCGGCTTATAAGCATCATCACGTGGATCTTAATACTCGGTGTTTCTGCTGTGGTTATTTACGTCTTTGTGATAGGCCTGCGTTGATTGGTTAATCTTAGTCGTATTGAGGTTTTTTGATGCAACTTCTAGGAACAATTGTATCTTCTCCAACCAAAACCCCAAGACGGCGATTAAAGAGTTAATAAATTAACAAAAGGTTATATATGGATCAACTTCAACCAAATCCACAAAATAATATAACCCCACCGGCGCATCAAAATCAAAATTGGTTATATATTGGCATAGGCATAATTTTATTGCTCGCGCTTGGCGTGGGCGTGCGGTGGTATTTTTCTTTGAAAGATCAATCTCAAGAATTAAAGAAAGAAACCACGTCTCAAGACCAAACCGCGAATTGGAAAATATATCGGAATGAATTCTATGGTTTTGAGTTTGAGTATCCGAGAGATTATAAAATTAACGAGTGGGGACCCCGCAGTAAAGACGAAGCAAAATTTCCAATGTCCAATGCTATATTTGTGCAAACACCGCCGCGCGCAGACGGAAGTGCAGATAATGTATTGGGTATTATGGTGCCAGACCGCGAATTTATTAAAAAATCAGGTGAGGATTATACGCACTTTATTACAAAGCCGGGAGTTTGTGGAAAATATGACTCTAACTCACAAAGCCAGATTTCGTCAGAACTTGTAGGTATCGGCAGCTATTCCGGAAAAAAAGTTACAGAGATTTTTCCTACGGAATATTCAAATAGACAGACGTTCCAGATTTTCTATTGTATAGCCCACCCGCAAAATCCCTTGGTTATTTTTACTCCGCAAGGATCAGAGGTCGGTAGGCAAGACGAAGATCAGGAATATAAGATTTTTGAGGAGATCATCTCTACTTTTAGATTTACGGAGTAGCGGGATATTAATATTGTATTCGATATTATATCTTCAATGAGACATCTCATATGACAAAAAATATTATCTCGGCCTCAATTTTTTTATCGATCATGCCCTTTTTATGGACGTTGTTATTTATTTCGGTACTTTTTGAGGTGAGTATTACATTCCCAGATTCATTTCTACTGTTCGTTGTATTCATTACCCACGTTGTATTTCCCATCATTTCTTTTTTCTTAATTAGGAAAGAAGAAAAGAGAGTTGATGCGGTATTTGGAAAGATCACAAATGGTCCTTTAATTTCTTGGCTTTATACTGCATGCGTTGTTGGCATTATTTTCGGAGTTTTAGCAACATTTAGTACTTTTATTAGTGCGGGTATTGGAGGTCCTTAAAACTTTTTAGCCGCGACGCGGAAACCGCGGGGGCTTGCCCACGTGTAGTTCAGCCATCGGAACGTCGAGATGGCGATAAAGGAATTATCAAGTTAAAAATTTTTCTGACCCAGTGTCTTTAAAATCATGATTTTTAGACAACACGTCCTTCGCGACATTGCAAGCGGTAAATTAAAATCCGTTGCTTTCACCAAATATATATTATCACTGTTTGGTATTTTTGAGTCTGTTCCGCTATTGCTTTTGTGGTTGACGTCTTATCTTGGTGAAATGGCTTGTAGTGGAGGCGGTTATGACTGTGGTCAGGGTGTAGGTATTGTATTCGTTTTAGTTATTGGCCCTATTATATTGCTTATCAATTTTATTTTTTTGGTTGTTTTATTTTATGGTTTGTTTGATATTCGGAAGAGATTAAAAAGTGAGGATATTTCTGTTTACAAAAGCATAAAATCAAACGAGGTATTATATAACATATCTATCAGCCTAGGTTTATTAATTGTGGTGTCGGTTTTTCTATGGCTACTTTACTTCATAAATTTTAGTAATGTGTATTCACCGTTTTTATAAAAAAGTACTATTCGAAGTTGTCGAGGTTAAACCTCGACAACTAGACAACCTCGATAATACTCGACAATAAGACAATTAAATCATATGTCTCACGTTGAGGTAATTCAAAATGGCGTTGTGATCGTGAAGCCGGACCCGCGGATGAAGCGGGCGATTCGCATCGCCCAGCAGTTCATCAATCGGGTGGGGAAGGCGGTTCCCGGACTTCGTTCTCTTATCCGGCACGAGCTAATCCTCCATTGGCTTCACCGTGAGCTTCGCGATTTTGCCGTCCGGCAGAAGTATCGCGGCAAGACCGTCTATGTTGCGCTTGACGAGAAGATTCTCGTCGGCGCGGTGGACCTTGCCGCGCTCGTTCGCGATAACGCGAAACGCTTCCTGCCCGTCGTTCAGTTTGAAAGCGGCATTCGGAACGCCTTTGGATTGATCGCTCGTGAGAAGATCATAAGCGGGCAGAAGCGCAAGGCCAAAAAGCGCGTGCAGACTTACGGCGAGCCGTGGCAGCACCGAACGAAATAAAAATACGTCAATCCCAGAAATTGGAGCGGTATGTAAATGACATTGACCGCGGCAACAAGCGTTAAAAATATGTTCTCTCTCACAGACGACAAAGTAACATTTCTTGAAGAGCTTGTCCCGATTTTGTCTCCGGTAAAGCCGGAGTTACAAAATCGAGGATCCTCGACTTCCTTTTTGAAACTATAATGAAAGTCGGGACAGCAAAACTATGCCACATTTAGAAGAACAAAAAATTAAATTTTTGGAAGAAATAGCAGCCCGTATTCGCTATGACACCGTTGAAATGGTGATTAATGCGGGATCCGGGCATATTGCGGGACCTTTGGATATGGCGGATATATTTAGCGCGATGTATTTTCATATTTTGCGGCACGACCCCAAAAAGCCGGATTGGCCCGAGCGTGATCGCCTTATTCTTTCAAACGGCCATATTTGTCCCGTGATGTATGCGGCCATGGCGCACGCAGGATATTTTCCAAAAGAAGAATTGAAAACTTTGAGAAAATTGGGCTCGCGCCTTCAGGGGCATCCTCACCGCACCGCGCTTCCCGGGCTTGAAACAACATCTGGGCCTTTGGGCTCCGGTCTTTCGCAAGCGGTTGGAATGGCGATTGGGTTCAAAATGGATGGTTCGGCAGGCTCACCACAAGTAAAAAACCGCCAAGTGTACTGCCTTATGTCAGACGGTGAACACCAAGAAGGGCAGGTGTGGGAGGCGGCGATGCTTGCCGGGAAATTAAAACTTGATAATCTCACTGCCATCATAGATAGAAATAACATCCAGATTGACGGAATGACCGAAGACGTGATGCCTTTAGAACCGTTTCGAGAAAAATATGAAGCGTTCAATTGGCATGTTCTTGAAATAAACGGTCATGATATGAGGGAAATCGTAAACGCGGTTGAGACAGCGCGCGCGGTCTATGAAAAGCCGGTTGCGATAATCGCGCATACGATTCCAGGAAAGGGAGTTGATTTTATGGAATTCAAATACCAGTGGCATTCAAAAACATTTACGCCAGAAGAAGCGAAAGAGTCGCTTCGCCAGCTCCGAACCCTCGGAGGGAAAATTCGAAGCGAGCATGAGTAAGGGCTCGCTGATACGCTTTCTCGACACGTAAATTTTTTCCAGCGAAAAAATTCACTAAGGGGTCGCAAAATTTTTCCCCGATGATACGTCGGGGAAACCATGCAAATTTTGCCGACCATTGTCGAGAAAACATATCAGCTCGCAAGAGCATGAAAGCAAAAAGAGGTTGTTTCAAAAGCATATTGGCTCGCTGAAGCATGAACTGAATGTCGTTCCTCCATTGTCTGAAAAGAATTTATCTCAACCGTCTACCGACTCGCCGAAGCGTGAGATATAAATGTGTAAATTGTTAGCAAGTAAAATTTTCTTGTGGAATCGGTATTTTCACGATTGAACCAGCGATCAGTATTGACATTTTTGCTCCTCACCGTCATTGCAGGGGCGGTTTCGTTTTTTCTCTTGAAAAAAGCCGATACTACGATAAATGAAATCGAGTCAATCCAGTCGGCGCCATTGTTTGTCGCGCGGAAGGAATACCTTTTAGATGATACCGGGATTATCGAAAATGTATCAGGTTGGAAGACATATCGGAATGAAAAGTACGGATTTGAAGTAAAGTATCCTGCAGATTTTGAGGAATATAAATCGTCGAGGGAGTTCGGAGCTTCGCAGTCGAGTGCATATAGGGAAGTATTCGTAAACATTATTCCTCCGAGCGTAAATTTTCGTGAGTATCTTGACGCGCTCACACGCGTTCGGGCGAAAGGACAGCGCGACGGCCGCATAGTAATTTTTAAAAAAGTGTCGAAAGCGGTTTCCGGACGAGAGGGATTTGAAGAGGAATTGTATGATTCTTCGATTAATTCTTTTGTGATACGGACGTTTGCGGACTTCACGCCGCTCGCGATTGTATCGATTACTGTTCGTGAAGGCGGAAAACTCGAAGGGAAAACCGGAGTGTCGTCGGGCTTGCGGCGCGTAAGCGACGGAATCACTTCGACATTGCGGCGAGTGCCATGAGAGCATGAAAAAGAAATTCAGGAGAAATATGACGGGCAGGGGCTTTTCGGGAAAAACAGCCGAGGATATTCAGGATAGGATTTTTCAGAAGATGTCAGCCGAGGAGAGTATACGTTTTTCTGGCAAACTTTATCAATTTGGTCGTATGCTGAATAAACTAGGAGATCACTATGACGGAACAAGAAAAACTGCTTGGAGACGTCGGAAGAATACTTGATAACCTCGATATCCGCTATGTCGTAACCGGGGGCATAGCGGTAACGGTCTGGGGGCGGCCGCGTTTCACCGCAGATATTGATATTGCAATTGAGCTTTTACCGAAAAAAGTTGATCAATTAGCAAGCGCGCTCTTAAAAATCGATAAGGATGTATATGTCGATAGGGAAATGATGAGGCATGCGTTGATCGAGAAGGGCGAATTCAACTTTATCAATCCTGCAAGCGGGCTCAAGGTGGATTTTTTTGTTTTGAAAGGGAGTCGGTTTGATAAGGAAGAGATCGCACGGTGCGTAAGAAAAAAAATTGCAGAAGTTTGGGTGTCACTCATTTCTCCCGAGGATCTTGTTATTCGAAAGCTACTCTGGCATAGAGAAAGCGGTTCAGACCGACAACTCGAGGATGTCGAGTCGATATTGAAAAGACAAAAAAAACTAGATCGTGGGTATCTTAAAAAATGGGCAAAATATCATTCCGTATTTGCCTTATTGGAGACGTTATGGAAAAAGACCAAAAGATAAATGGATTCGGACTTCTCGGAATAATAATTGTAGTTGCGATTGTTGCCGCATTCAGTATCGGCGGCGGAATGTATTGGAATGAGACGAAAAAACAGCAATCGCTTTTGCAAATGGGGGCGGATGCAAAGAAACGCGCTGAAGAATTGAAACAAGCGATCGAATCCCGCAACGAACAAATCTTCGGAAGTCCGACTTCCGAAGATACGGATGTTAACACTTTCGAATGGAAAACATATCGGAATGAGAAGTATGGGTTTGAGGTGAAGATACCTCCCCGGTGGTCTGCCGCTGATATTGAAGAAATAAAAGACGCATATTACGGCGGAATAAATATCTTTTTGCGATTACCATCCAAGAATTCCGGTCTTCAGCCCGTATGCCACTTTTCTGTTTATCAATCTAGTCAGTGGGATCGTCTTCAAAAAGATGTAGAAACCAACAAGCCGATTTTTTTGGTGAGCAAAGATGACACTTTGTATGGCTGGGGATGCGGTCATGATGACTATGGCTATCGCGGATTTGAAGAGTATAATCAGGCGGTAGATGATCAGCAACTTAAAGATCTTCCGATGGGTCCCTTTCAAGAATTTAAAAAGTCAATTCTGCCCACTTTTCGACTCATCAAATAATTTTTCATGCCGATATATCCCGGGGCAAAAATTGTTGAACATTGGTCGGATTTAGGAACGATTGATCAAAAGCCGACTCGGAACGAGTATGGAGATGGTTTGGTTGAATTGGGGAAGAAAAATCCGAATGTCGTGGTTTTGTGCGCGGATTTGACATATATACATCGCGATGTATAATTGAATTATATGAATCGAACCCAAATTTATTTGCCTCAAAAGCAAATTGAAATATTGCGAAAAGAGGCGC
>Ga0209542_10018862_pt1 | contig 11128 bp, 10 predicted proteins | sample RifCSPhighO2_01_FD_184028 | JGI IMG/M metagenome (GOLD analysis project Ga0209542, IMG submission 184028) | Soil microbial communities from Rifle, Colorado - Rifle CSP2_plank highO2_0.1 (SPAdes) (version 2) | ecosystem: Environmental > Terrestrial > Deep subsurface > Rock core/Sediment ...
GTACCTTGAAAAGCACTCTTCTGGCCGTATTTCTTATTCTTTATGGCAGCAACCTTGATCCCGCCCTTGCTGGCAAGAGCGGGGTTGAAGCTCAAGTTAAGAGTTTCTATGCCGTAGAATCAAAGGTTGAACAGGGTGGAACATTAGTGTTTCAGATCAGTCCGCAGTGGATGCCCCCTGCAACTATAAATCCCACCATTTTCATCTTTGAAAAGCATTACAAGCCGAATGCACAGGGAACTGTTTTTGTCGGAGTTGACCTGGATACAAAACCGGGCAAGTACATCGCCACTTTTAACGAGAACAGCTTAAGGTCAGGTTGGGATTACGAAGAAATAGAGGTCTTGGCAACTACTTTCGAAAAGACAAGAACCTCGCGGTATACCAGAAAACCTACCCCGCGGACTGATCGCCAGAAAAGAATCATCGATAGTGCCTACGACAGAGCCGATAAGTCGGTTGATATGACGGGGGGGCTTGATTATGCTGACCCCTTTTGTTTTGCTAGAGACATCATCGACCCTTTCGGATTTATTTATAGGAATAATCCTTACCGCAAACACGAAGGCGTTGACCTGAGGACCCCTGTCGGAATGCCGGTAAAAGCGGCAAACACCGGTAAAGTTATCCTGGTGGCGAGAAATTTCAGAGCTGAGGGCAATATGGTAATCCTAAACCATGGGTTAGGTATCTTTTCGGTTTATATGCACCTGTCCAGATTCCACGTCAAACAGGGAGATGTGGTGAAGCGCGAACAACTTATCGCTTCGTCGGGCAGAACCGGTGCCGGCGTCAGTGAACCTCATCTCCACTTCAGCATAAAAATTCAGGGCTCTTATGTTGAGCCCTTTAAGTTTATTGAAACGGTCAATCAGTATTTGAAATAGCCCCGCCATAGCGGGGCTATTTTTTATTGTGAAACTTTTCGTGGACTTCACGGAGCTGTTTATCTGTAACGTGGGTATAGATTTGGGTGGTGGTGACGGACGAGTGGCCGAGCATTGCTTGGACAGAGCGGATATCGGCGCCGTTGCGGAGGAGGTCAGTAGCGTAGGAGTGACGCAGTGTATGCGGGCTGACCTTTTTGCCTATTACGCCCGCCTTTGTGGCATACTTTTGGACTATTCTCTGGATACTGCGCGGGGTAAGGCGTAAATCAGATTCTTTTGAAAAGCTTTTTGAACGCGGGATCCTGATAAATAAAGCTTCGTCGGCATCGGGTCTTTTGGCCAGATATTGTTTTAATCCTTCTTTTGTCCCATCCGATAGGAACACGAGGCGCAGCTTGCTTCCCTTGCCCCTGACCGTTACCTCTCCCCTGCCGATGTCTATCTTGTCTCTGTCCAAAGAGCACAACTCCGATACACGCATACCGGTACTGAACAGGGTGGCAAGCAATGCTCTGTCTCGAAGAGCGTCCAGGCCGGTGCCTTCCGGGGCGTTAAGCAGTCGGTCCAACTCTTCCAGTTCAAGGAATGTAACTTCTCTTTGCTCCTGTTTGCCCAGCTCAACTCTTTCCGCGGCCAGGGACTTAATGTCTCTCTTAGCAAGATATTTCAGGAAATTCCTTAGGGCGATGATGTGGTAGTTTTGGGTTACCTTTTTCAAAGAGTTGCCGTCGGTGTCAACGAGTCGGTTTAAGTGAAGGCGGTACTTTCTCACAAGCTCGTCGTCTATCTGTCCGGGATTTGAGACATTGGCGAATGCGAAAAACCTGTTCAAATACCGCCCATAGTTCTCAAGCGTTTTCTGTGAGCGGTTCTTCTCGATTTCAAGATGTTCCAAATATTGAATTTTGAGATCTTTGATATTCACAACTCAATTATAAATCTTTGTGTCGCAAAATGTAAATTTGCAATTTTTGGGAATTTAAGTATACTAAAGACGTATCAACTAACTGCGGTTTCTCGGCTGCGGCTGAGAAACAGGCACGAATATGCTATCACCAAAAGAAAAATCAAAGGTCCTGGAGAAGGTCAGGATACACGAGAAAGATACCGGATCTGCGGAAGCGCAGGTTGCTTTGTTTTCGGAGGAAATTGAGCAGCTTGCCAAACACCTCAAGAAGCACAAAAAAGACAACAGTTCCCGCTTGGGACTCCTCAAAATGGTTGCCAAAAGAAAGCGGCTTCTTGACCATTTGAAACGGGAATACCCGAAAAGATACAACACTTTGGTTAAAAAGTTGGACTTGAAATAGCGCGATGCCAATATGCGAATTTCATGCGAATGATGCGAATTGCGAATAAGAAAATTTTTTACACTTGGAAACAGTTTGAAACCGATTGCGACAAACTGGCGCGCATTATTAAAAAAAGCAGGAGTAAAATTGATAGTTTATACGGCATACCGAGAGGCGGTCTTATATTGGCGGTGCGGCTATCCCACAAGCTTGGCCTTCCGCTGATAATGCATAACGCTAATGTCGGAAAAGGGACACTGATAATCGATGACATAGCCGATTCGGGCGATACGATGATAGAGTTTCTGGGCAGGAAAAAGTATGCGACGGCAACCCTTTTTTACAACAAAACCAGCAAATACACGCCGACCTATTTCTGCAGGAAAAAGACCGACTGGGTAGTATTTCCCTGGGAGGAAGAAGAGACAAGCCGATACGACAAAACAATTAAAAAATTAAGATAATTATGGCAAATAAAATTACAGTACCACAAAGAAAGAATCACAGAGTAGGCGTTTTTGTCGACGTAAGCAATATGTACCACTCGGCAAAAAATCTATATAAATCAAGGGTAAATTTCCGGGAACTTTTGAAATTGGCAACTGCCAACAGGCAGCTGGTCAGGGCGATTGCTTATGTAATTAAGTCCGATACCAAAGAAGAGAAAGCATTCTTCGATGCGCTTGAAAAGTCCGGATATGAGTTAAAAAGCAAAGACCTTCAAATTTTTCCGGGCGGAATGAAAAAGGGTGATTGGGATGTGGCCATTGCTATTGATGCCATTACCCTTTCCAAGCTCGTCGATGTTGTTGTTATCGTTTCCGGCGACGGGGACTATGAACCCCTTGTGGACTTTCTTAAGTTCAACGGAACGATTGTTGAGGTGGCTGGATTTAACCGCTCAACCTCTGCCCGCCTCATTGAGGCCGCAAATAATTTTTTGGATCTGGAAGTAGTGAAAGACAAAGTTATTCTGAAATAAGTTTTAGTTAAAAAACCACAAAGTCTAGTGTTTTTATATAAGTCGTGGTATATTCGAGCCAAGTTAATTAACAACCAACAAAAGGTAGTTGAACAACCAATTATGAATGGGGCTGAATTTTAGCCATACTTCTTGAGTATTCGAGGGGCATGGCCAGAATTGTTTCTCACTCTTTTGTTGGTGTCTTTGAATGGAAGTAAAAACATATAAGGAAGAGTTTGCGGGGAAACCGCTCTTGGTCGAGTTCGGCCGGCTAGGGGGCCAAGCCAACGGTTCTTGCCGTGTCCAATACGGCGAAACAACGGTTCTGATCAACGCCACAATGTCGTCATACACGAAGAATGTGGACTATATGCCGCTTATGGTTGACTATGAAGAGAAATACTACGCGGCCGGCAAGATAAAGGGTTCCAAGTGGATCAAAAAAGAAACCAGGCCTTCAGACGAAGCCATACTTTCAGGCCGTTTGATAGACAGAACTATCCGTCCCCGCTTCGATAACAATATCAGGAACGAAATGCAGGTGGTGGCCACGGTTCTCTCTTTCGACGGGGTGAACGATCCGGACATACCGGCGCTTTTTGGCGCCTCTTTAGCGCTGATGACTTCCGACATCCCCTTTGACGGACCGGTTGCCGGTGTAAGAGTCGGCAGATCAAACGGGAAACTCGTCTTTAACCCAACCTATAAAGAACGGGCTGAGAGCGAGTTTGACGTTGTCGTTGCCGGAACCGCCAGCAGGATAAATATGATAGAGGCCGGCGCGAATATAATTCCCGAAAAAGAAATGGCCGAAGCGATAGCGGCCGGGTTCAAAGAGTTCCAGGCCTTAATTAAATTTCAGGACAAAATAGTCAAAGATATGGCTCCGAAAAAGAAAGAATTATCTTTGGCCAGCCGCGACAAGGACCTCGCTGCGGTTGTGAGGGATTTCAGCGAGTCAAAGCTTGAAAAAGCTCTCTACGCTCCCGGAAAGAACAAGGCGGAATTCTATGAGGGAATAGGCCGGACGAAGATCGAGCTGACGGAGTATTTGAAAGAGAAATACAAGGAAAGCCACGAATTGGACAAGAAGCTCAACGAAGCCAGCGTTATTTTTGAAGAGGAAATAGACAGGATAGTTCACCGGAACATCCTTGATTCGGACAAACGGCCGGACGGCAGAAAACTGGACCAATTGAGAGAATTAAGTTCCGAGGTCGGTGTCATACCCCACACTCACGGCTCAGGCCTTTTCAACAGAGGCAATACCCAGGCATTATCAATGCTTACTCTTGCCGCGCCCGGCTTTGAACAGTGGATAGAAACAATGGAAATAGAGCTTACGAAAAAGCGCTTTATGCACCACTATGTTTTCCCGCCCTATAGCGTCGGCGAAGTCGGCCGTTTAGGCGGCGGCGGAAGGCGCGATATCGGCCACGGCGCTTTGGCGGAGAGGTCTCTTAAACCGATAATCCCCGACAAGGACAGCTTTCCTTATACCATTCGTCTTGTTTCCGAAATATTATCGTCAAACGGCTCGTCTTCGATGGCTTCGGTTTGCGGTTCGTCTCTGGCGTTGATGGACGGCGGCGTGCCCATCAAATCCCCCGCTGCCGGTATCGCGATGGGCCTTATGTTCGATGAAAAAGGTGAAAAGTACAAAGTATTGACGGACATCCAGGGACCGGAAGATCATCATGGCGATATGGACCTCAAAATTGCCGGCACCAGGGAAGGCGTTACCGGGATGCAGATGGACGTAAAAATTGAAGGCATAACGGTTGAGATAGTTGAGAAAGTCCTAGAGCAGGCAAAAAAAGCCCGTCTTGAGATCTTAGATGTTATTGAAAAGACCATTGCTTCTCCGCGTTCCGAGTTGTCTCCACACGCTCCTCGAGTTGAAACGGTAAAGATAAATCCCGCCAAAATAGGAATGCTTATAGGTCCGGGAGGAAAGGTTATAAACGGCATAATTGAAGAAACTGGCGCCGAGATCGACATAGAAGACGACGGCACGGTGTTCGTCACTTCGGCTACTCCGGAAGGGATGAAAAAGGCCTTGGCCCTTATCCAAGAAGTTACTTATGAACCGAAAGAGGGCGACGAATTTGACGGCACAGTTGTTGCGATAAAGGATTTCGGCGCGTTCGTGGAGATAACGCCCGGCAAAGACGGCATGCTTCACATATCGGAGATCAGCCGCGAAAGGGTCAATAAGGTCACTGACGTTCTCAAAATGGGTCAGAAGGTGCACGTCAGGGTAAAGAGCGTTGACGAGGCGACCGGGAAGGTTAGTTTGACGATGAAGTAGGTTGTACACAACTTGTTTTATTCGCTGTGTTAGAATGATGATAGTTAAAAGTTCATCAAGTTCATCAGGTTTGTAAGGTTAACTTTAATAACTTTATAAATTTTATGGACTTTATACTATCCTCATGGCGGATCAAGACAAGGACCAAAAACCATCTACCATAGACGACCTGGTAAAACAATTATCAAATCAGCCGCCCCCGAATTTACCGGGAGTTAAGGTTCCCGCTGCCGAAATTGACAGGAGCGTTAAGCCGCAGGGACCGGTTCCCTCGCCTCAACGGGAAGGCAATATCGGCACAGGGACGCCAACTCCGCCAATCCCGCCTCGACCACAGCCGACTTCTCCCATGCCGCCGAAACCTTCACCGGTCCAGGAGTACAGATCCTCAATAAGGACAATGGGTGAGGATATTACAAGCTTAAAGTCGGGACAGAAGCCGTCAGGGGTTGACGTTCCGAGAAGGGTGGCTCCCGAAGCGCCGAAAGCGTCTTTGCCGGGAGCTCCCGCGGCGCCTGCGCCTACTGGTCCTATGTCCTCTATCGGACTTGGAAAGACAGAAAAAACAGGATTATTACCGGGATTACCCAAACCGGCAGTCCCCTCCGTCTTTGCCGGGAGCTCCCGCGGCGCCTGCGCCTACTGGTCCTGTGTCCTCTATCGGACTTGGAAAGACAGAAAAAACAGGATTATTACCGGGATTACCCAAACCGGCAGTCCCCTCCCTAGGCAGGCCTGGGCTGACTCCCGGCCTTGGACAAGCCGGAAAAACGGGGCCTCTGCCAGTCCAGCCCGCTCCTGAAAAACCATCCGGGCCATTCAAGGCGCCGGAGATCCAGCCGTCGATAACGGTACCCGGCGAGAAAAGGAGGATCAGCATGACATTTTATCTGATTATAGCCGGTGTATTGGTTGTCGGGGGATTTCTCTACTGGTTTCTGGTCCTAAGGGTTGCAGAACCGGGAGTTGTCCTGTCTCCTACACCGACTCCTACCTCCACTCAAACCGTTACTCCGACGCCGTTAGCCAAGAACTTAAGCGATATATTTGAAGGCGCCCCGGTTAATTTCGAAGTTACATTAAGCGAAAATTTAGGCCAGGATTTCAAAACATTTGTGGGCACGTTAAGCGTTGTCAGGAACGAGTTTTTGAAAGTCAATTTGGTTGAGGATGTTGATGGTACGCTTGCCCCTTTGAATTTCCTGGATATGCTCGATATGGACCTGACGATATACCCCGCCGCTTTAAGGGATAACGTTGTTGATTCAATAGTTACCGTTTACGGCCAGTCGGAAATGTTTAACGAAGACGGAAGCGTGAACCTCAGCACTCAAAACCTAAAAAAGACGGCATTTGTGGCAAGGGTCAAGGATATGGCCGCAGTTGAACTAATTATGAAGGACTGGGAATCTACTATTGCCGGGGACTTAGCTGACTACTTACTGGTTGCGGATACATCGAAAGAAGAAAGCGTTAACTTCCTGGACAATGCATACAGAGGCGCTTCGATAAGGTACAAGAACTTCCCGTTCCCGGACGTTACGGTTGACTACGCGGTTGTTGAAGCGGCGGGCCAGAACTACCTGGTTATCGCCGGTTCAAGAGAAACAATGTATGCCGCAATAGATGCTTTGCTAGAGCAGTGAACGGGTTGTGGATATATTGGTGACACCTAACTTTGAGGAAAAAATTAGTGTCACCACCACCGATTAAAAATTGGCCTAAAATCTACAAAAAGTGGTGACAAATGTCACCACTTTTTGGTGACACGGTTATCAACAACTTTCCCATTGACTGTCACCACTCGTGTCACCTATAATGAGAATAGATCTTTCGCTGACAGTTCGACACGCTAGTGGATTGTTGGCAAAATCATTTTTGACCCTTTGGGGTCGCAAGGCGCAGAACTCACACTTCACATTTTATTTAGGGGTGCTCTGCGCCTTTTAAATTTGACACATGTTTTTCATTTGATACACTAAAGTAGCTTTTTGAGATTACTACGGGAGTGCTCAATGAAGAAGTATTTTGCCTGGGTATTCTTTGTGCTTGGGGCCGTTAATATCGTTAGTAAGGGTGCTACCTACTGCGACTAGTAAAGTGCCATTACTTTTTGATTGGCCTGATGGCACAGTAAACACATTGTTCTTTGTTGGATTTATTTCATTGTGTTTTTTCCTCTGGAATAGGTGGAAGTAATCTTCTCGTTGCCCCGCCATGGCGGGGCGTTATTTTATAATTGGCAGTGAGGATGAAGGGAAGCCTGCTTACAGTTCAGCCGAGCGAACCAATTATACGTAGTATAATTTTACACTGTCATTTTTCATTTTGATATTTTCATTTTACATTTTCGACAGCGTCTCTGGACTATTTTAATGGATTGGTTAATATTATTCCTATGGATAAACAAGAACTAGAAAAATTAGACAAAGACCTTGAAAAAGAAGAAAAGAATTTAATAGACCAGCTCAACAGGATTGCCAACAAAAACCCCCTAGTTAAGGGCGATTTTGAGGTTAGGGTGCCTAATTATGGCGATGAGGATGAAGATAATGCTCGAGAAGCCACCGATCTTGATAAGAATTTTGCTTTAACGCAAGAGTTAGAAACGAAACTAAACTCTATTAAGAAAACAAGAGAAAAGATAAAGAATAATACTTACGGCAAATGCGATAACTGCGGTTCGGAAATACCAACGGAACGGCTGAAAGCAATGCCAGAAGCCCATAAATGTATCACGTGCGCCGTCTAATAAGTCCAATCTCTAAATCCTAAACCCTAAATCCTAAACAAACCCAAAACCCAAAATCCCAAATTCAAAACGTTTTGGATTTAAATGATTAGAATTTTGAGATTGTTTAGAGTTTAGAAATTAGGGTTTAGAGTTTAATCGCTTGAGGGGGCGATAATTGAATGCCGGTTAAAATATTCTCCGCTTCTGTTGTAGGAATAGACGCTCAACTTGTTGAGGTCGAGGTTGACTCAAGCCCCGGCCTTTTCTCTTTGAATATCGTCGGTTTGCCGGACAAATCGGTGAAAGAATCAAAAGAAAGGATAGCCGGAGCGATAAAGAACAGCGGACTTACCCCTCCAAGCGGAAAACACAAGAAGATCATCATAAATCTAGCCCCCGCCGATGTTAAGAAAGAGGGTCCGTCTTATGATTTGCCCATCGCTCTTGGTTGTATTCTTGAGAGCAAGCAGGCGAAATTTAGTCCCGAAAAACGGCTTATCGTGGGTGAAATATCTTTGGACGGTTCAATACGCCACACGAGTGGCGTATTGTCGGTGGCTATTTTGGCTAAAAAACTGGGCTTCAAAGAGCTTATAGTTCCTAATGTAAATGCCAAAGAAGCATCGGTTGTGGGAGGAATAAACGTTATAGGCGCCGCTACCCTGAACGATGTGATAGGACACGTTACCAACCTCTCCCCTATTACCCCGTATGCTTTCAGCCAGCAAGAGTCAGAAAATGATACCGGCGATGGCGACTCGTTAGTCCACATAAAAGGCCAAGAAAGCGCCAAAAGGGCTCTTTTTGTGGCCGCGGCCGGCGGTCACAACATACTGATGTTCGGTCCCCCCGGCTCCGGCAAAACGATACTGGCGAAGGCCTTGTCGGAAATTCTGCCGCCGATGGCCCTTGAAGAGTCAATAGAGGTTGCCAGAATTCACAGTTCCGTTGGCTTGATCAAGGACTCCTACCTATCTTTTAAGCGGCCGTTCAGAAATCCCCACCACACCACCTCAGCCGTTGCGGTTATCGGTGGAGGAGTATTGCCAAGGCCCGGAGAAATAAGCTTGGCTCACAGGGGTGTGTTATTTATGGACGAATTGCCGGAATTCGCCAGGAACGTCCTGGAGGCGTTGAGACAGCCGTTAGAGGACGGAACGGTCAGGATATCGAGAGCCGCCGGTTCTATCGCTTTACCGGCCAAATTTATGCTTGTAGCGGCTATGAATCCTTGCCCTTGCGGCAACTACGGGGATAATAAACTAAACTGTATCTGCTCCCCTATCAGCGTTATCAGGTATAGAAAGAAAATATCGGGGCCGTTGTTGGACAGAATGGATATTCAGATAAATGTTTCGCGCGAAACACCTCAGGACGAAGCCCCGAAAAAGCCGGTAAACGTCGAGGAAATGAGAAGACATATAACTATAGCTAGGGAAATACAGGCACAAAGATTATCCAAAGCAGATATCTACACAAATGCTGAGATCAACTTTAAAAACATAGATAAATACTGCATTCTTGAACCGGAAGCTGAAAGAATGCTCCAAAATGCCATCACTGCAAAGAACCTTTCAATGAGAACCTATCACAAAGTTAAAAAGCTAGGTCGCACAATGGCGGATCTGGACGGCTCAGAGATAATCAGAGAGAACCATATTGCCGAAGCACTTGCCTTTCGTGTTAATGAAAGCATGTTTTCAGAACTTGCCTAGTGTTTCGGGCGGAACACTATTTAACTAGAGGGTTTTTGGCTCCGTGGACTTCGAAGTGAAGATGGCTGCCCGTTGAGCGGCCAGTTGACCCCATTTTGGCTATTTGTTGGCCTTTTTCCACACTTTGACCCGTAACTACCAGCACCTTACTTAAGTGGGCATACAGAGTATCCGTTCCGTTGGGATGGGATATCTTTACGAATAAGCCATAACCGCCGTTATAACCGCTTACAGCAGTGCCGACGATCGTACCGCCAGCTGCTGCATAAATGGCGGTTCCATACGAGTTGGCAACGTCTATGCCGTTCCTGCCGTGGAGCCACTGGCTTATTCTGCCTAATCCGTTTGTAGGGTGGGCGAAATAGTTGTCCAGATTAGGCAGGTGAGCGAAAGATATAGCTGCCGGTGTATATCGTGTGCCTGCCGTGGCTATTTTCCCATCCGGTATTATCAGCTCGTCGTTTATCTGCAGTTTTCCTTCTAGGGGCAGGGCGTTATAGGCAATGATATTTTCGGCATTTGCGCCGTATTTTTTGGCTATTGTGCTGATAGTATCCCCGCTTTTGACCGTGTGAATAACGCCTGATATTGGCGGTATTTTCAATATATTTCCTTCCCTTATGCTATTTGAATCACGAAGGCCGTTGGCCCACATTATGGATTCAATGCTTACGCCATAGTCGCGCGCGATGAATGACAAACTGTCGCCGGGCTGGACCGTATATTCGGCAACACTAGTTCTTTTTCCGGCAACCGTATCTGCGTAGTCCGTAGAGGGTGGATTGTGCGCAAATACTGCGTTTTCTTGCACGGTCGTCGGTTCAAACGCGGGTCCGTCAGGACCGCCGGCTCCGTTTTCCCATGCAGTTAAGTTGCTTATGTCGGCAAGGTGATAGCCGGTGCTTGACTTGTTTGGCGATAAAACAGAAGCAGACGTCTCTACTATTGTTCTTTGTACGAATATGCTAAAGAAATTCCCTTGTTCGCCAGTGCCCTTGATCAACAGGATGGCAATAGCCAGTAGGACCGTTCCATACAAATGAAAATTAGGGCTTTTAGGCAAGTCCTTGAGTTTTAACAACGTTCTTAATTTATTTAAATGAGTACTAATACTTCGTATAATCTGCTCGCCCGGACAAAGTAGAAATAAATTTCTACTTTGCTCCTTACCTCGCGATTATAGAGTTTAAATTAAATTCTAGAATTTAGGCCAAAAAACACG
>Ga0209542_10018867_pt1 | contig 11125 bp, 11 predicted proteins | sample RifCSPhighO2_01_FD_184028 | JGI IMG/M metagenome (GOLD analysis project Ga0209542, IMG submission 184028) | Soil microbial communities from Rifle, Colorado - Rifle CSP2_plank highO2_0.1 (SPAdes) (version 2) | ecosystem: Environmental > Terrestrial > Deep subsurface > Rock core/Sediment ...
TTTTTAAATGAGGAAAAAATGAAGCACGCATACAAGGCCGCCGATTTAATAATATCGCGCTCTGGATCTGGTTCAATTTTTGAGATTGCGGCAAACGGCAAGCCAAGCATATTAATTCCATTGCCCCTAGCTGCCAACGACCACCAAGCAAAAAACGCTTTTGCCTATGCGCAAACGGGAGCCACAATGGTAATGGAACAGCAAAACCTAACTCCAAACTTTTTTATGGAGAACGTCCAACTTTTACTCCTAGACCAAGAAAAAATTAATAAAATGAAAAAGGCTGCTTTAGATTTCGCTAAACCGCTTGCAGCCAGAGGAATTGCCCGCGAGATTCTGGAATTTTTAATGCTAGACTTCGGCGGTAAATAATTATATATGGTAAAAAAAATTGAAAAAAGGAAAATAAGAACCAGGATCGCACCTTCTCCAACCGGAGCGGCGCACATAGGAACCGCTAGAACTGCGCTATTTAATTATCTTTTTGCAAAACAAAATAAAGGAAAATTTATTTTGCGCGTTGAAGATACTGATTTGCAAAGATCAGAACAACGGTGGACCGACGAAATAATTGAGCAACTAAAGTGGTTGGGGATTGAGTGGGACGAAGGTCCGGATATAGGCGGAAAGTTCGGTCCGTATAAACAATCACAAAGACTGGATATCTATGAAAAGTATTTAAAACAACTTTTGGAAGAAAAAAAGGCTTACTATTGTTTTTGTACGTCCGATGAACTTGAAATTAAGCGACAAGAACAGATGGGTAGGGGAGTAGCTCCAAAATATGATGGAACCTGCGCTCAATTATCTGCCGAAGAGACAGAAAAGAATTTAGCAAATGGAAAAACATCCGTAATAAGATTCAGGGTTAGCAATAAAAAAATAAAATTTCACGACTCAATAAGACAAGATGTAGAATTTGACGCCGGCCTTTTGGGAGATGTTGTAATCGCAAAAAATCTAAAAACGCCGCTTTATCATTTTGCAGTTGTTGTCGATGACTTTTTAATGCAAATAAGCCATGTAATAAGAGGCGAAGAGCATTTGTCAAACACGCCGCGCCAAATATTGTTACAGGAAGCCCTTGGTTTTTACCAGCCCATTTACGCTCACTTGCCCTTGATGTTAAACCCGGACAGAAGCAAGCTTTCCAAACGCCAGGGAGATGTAGCTTTGTCCGATTACCATAACAAGGGATATTTACCCGAAGCATTGGTTAATTTTATGGTTTTACTGGGATGGAATCCGGGAACAGAAAAAGAGTTATTTACCTTGCCACAATTAGTAAAAGAGTTTTCAATTGAAAAGGTGCAGAAGGCCGGTGCTATTTTTAATCTTCAAAGACTGGATTTTTTAAACGGACTTTATATCCGGGAAAAACCAATAGAAAAATTAACAGAGCTTTGCGCGCCATATTTAAAAGAAGCCGGGATTTTAGTAGCGGGACAAGCTTCGGAAAATAAACTGGAAAAAATTATTGAGGTTTCCAGAACAAGGATGAAAAAACTGTCGGATATTTGCGAGCTGTCAGATTTCCTCTTTAAAGATAAACTGATTTATGATAAAGATTTATTAAAATGGCAGAAGATGGGGGATAGTGACATAAAAGATTCTCTGGCTTTTTCAGAAAAAATGTTATCAGAAATAAAAAAGTGGGATTTAAAAAATTTAGAAAAAGAATTATTGCCAGCTTCCGAAAAATTTAATTTAAAAAAGGGTTATCCTGGAAATAACAAAGGCTTCTTGTTGTGGCCATTGCGCGTAGCGCTCTCCGGAAAGAAAACATCTCCGAGCCCATTTGAAATAGCTGAAATACTTGGTAAGGAAAAAACCCTAAAAAGAATCGCCGACGCAATAAAAATTATCTCATAATTTTTATTGCTTTGCCCTTCCGAAGCCTTGGCGTAGGAGGGTGCGACAATATCTTAGATAAAAGCATCCACCCTGATGCTTTTGTTTTGCTTGACACGATGTATTATATATGTTATAATGAACAATACTGGATGACATGTCTAAAAAGAAAGGAAATGGCATGAGCACAGGGAAGATGTTTCTGGTGTTGTTGGTAGCGACGGTTGGGCTCTGCATTGGGGTGTGGGCAATCGGCAAAACTGCCCAAATGCAGGGCGATCATAGCCAGGGTATTTCAAACGCCCTGAAGAACGCCGGCATTCCGCCGGCAACATCGACCTCACCGGCACGGTGAGAAGACAAGGGGGGATCTGGCAGTCAGATTCTCAAGGGCGACCGCATCCGCGATCGCCCAATTTTTTTATTGTGCGACAAAACATGAGTACAGAACCGGAAAAAGGGGATTCTTGACTAAAACGTGCCTAGATGTAATAATCTAGACAGGTTTAGTTGGAGCATAACCCCAAACAGGAGAAACCGGATGCCGAACATTGAAATTCATGGTGTGATAACGGGAAGGGAAACTTCCCTGAGAGCTCAGATTTTCGAACTGCTCAAGGACGAACCCTTTGCCACCGACGTGGTCGTCAGCGTCGAATGCACCGCCACTATCACGGAAGACTCCTCGCGCGAGAAGAAACCATTCCTTCGAGTCTTCGACAGCGACGGCGGACGCGCCTACAAGATTGGAGCACTTTTGTCCGGCGCACTTCGGATGGATGTTGAGACGATGCAGCTTCGAAGTTTTCACCACGCCTAAGACCAGACAACCTCCACCACTATAGGTGTCCAGGCCAGCACATTCCGCGTGCTGGCTTATTTTATTGTGCGACAATCATAAAAAACGCCGTACTGCATGTTGGATTATCATGGGCTATATATTATAATGGATATAATAATTCCTTGAATAGTTTTTTATGGAGACGCAAGCAGGATTTATAAAATATATTTTAATTATAGTTGCCATATTGGCCGCTGTTTTTTTGGGTCAACAGGCCCTTATTAGGGGAATTGGGAAAAACGTTATTTCTGGCGCCAGCGATCAAGTTAAGATATATATGGCAAAGGGATCTGATTGGGCAACCTCCGCCATCATTTCACCAATTAGCGGGGGAGTAGGGCAAGGGAAAGAAGCTCTGGCGGACGGGATTTCACAGGAAAAAGAAAAAATTTCTGAAAATATTTTAAAAAAAGTTGAGAATTATTTTTCCGGAATAGCAGACAGCGTAATGGGGAAAGATAATTCCGGAGATTGTCAGGCTCAGCAATCTACAACCGAATCTCAAGCCGACCAATAGTGCCGGTTTTACACATTGACAGGCGCCTGGGGGACGCCTTATTATAAATATAGGGCATGTCGCAAAATGTAGGTAAACCGGCGTTGTATAAGGGGGTCTCTTCAGAAACTTCTAAAAAATGGAAAACTCAACTAAACCAATTAAAGAACATCTGCAAGATTTTTTAGATTTTTGTGAAGTTGAAAAAGGTTTAAGAAAAAATACTCAGGAGAATTATGAAAATTATCTGCAGAAATTTTTTCATTGGCTAGACCAGGGCAAATTAAGCTCTCTACTCCCCCATCAACTGACATCAGATCACATTTGGACCTACCGTTTATACCTTTCCCGCACTCCAAGCCCCGCCACAGGTAAATTGCTGTCTAAAGGCACCCAGAACTACTATTTAGTGGCTTTAAGGGCCCTTCTGGGCTATTTTGTAGCCAAAGACATACAAAGTACCCCTCCAGACAAAATAGCCCTTTCTAAGGCCGATAAATCAAAGCAAACCGTTAAATTCCTTACTTTAGACCAGGTTAGCAAGCTTTTATCATCTATTGACCCAAAAGATGATATAAGTATCAGGGATCGAGCCATTTTAGAGGCATTTTTTTCAACCGGACTTAGAATTGCCGAGCTCACTGCCTTAAACCTTGAACAATTTAATAGCTTAAAAGACAAAAAAGATATGGAGCTTGGGGTTATCGGTAAGGGTGGTAAACCACGCGTAGTTTATTTTTCCGAACGCGCAATAAACTTTATAAAAAAATATCTTGAAATAAGAAATGATGTCAAGCACGCCAACCAAAAAGCTTTGTTTATAAACTTCCGCGACAAAAAAGATAATACAAATGCCCGCCTTACACCAAGGTCAATTGAAAGAACGGTAAAAAAATATGCCCTGCTTTCAGGCGTGCCAATTTTTACCACTCCCCACACTCTCCGCCACAGCTACGCCACCGATTTATTAAACCAGGGCGTTGATTTGCGCAGTATCCAGGAATTTCTTGGCCACAGTAATATCGCCACAACTCAAATCTACACACACGTAACCAACAAACGCTTACGAGACATCCATCATCAATTTCATTCAGATCCCGACAAAAAACAATAAAAAAATATTATGCCAAAAAAACAAATTTCAAATGGCGTAGTGCACAATGTGCCGGCTGATTTACGAAAGGCACTTACAGCAGACCCAAAAGCGCTAACGGCATGGGAAAATATCTCTCCACTCGCGCGCAACGAATGGATTTGTTGGACTGAATCAGTCAAAACAGCCGAGACAAGAAGCCTGCACATTAAACGAACACTTTCAGAGCTTAAGGAAGGAATACGCCGTCCCTGTTGCTGGCCCGGTTGCCCTCATCGCACAAAAAAGTAGGGCTTCTCCCCTACTTTTTGACTTGCCCAATTTGCCTGCACTGAGTTTGCCGAAGTGTCGCACAATAAAAGGTGGTTTTAAGAGTCGCGATATTAAGCTTTACCTAGAAATAAAATTATTACGCTTAAAAAAAATACCACACCAAATACCTTAAAGGTGCTTTCGGCAATTCTGCGCGATACAAACATATCGCCGACATAGCCCTTTTCGTCTCCGTATTTCTTTGCAAGGCTAGTAAAAGGACACTCCCTGCCGTTTACAAAAAAGACAATCCCCTCAAGCGCCACAAGGATAATGCAGAAAAGCAATAAATAATTACGCGTCGCTGTTACAGCGCAAAAAAAGGTATAAAACACCGCCGCCACCATTATAAAATAAATTACGGTATGAATGCTTTTAGTAATATTTAACTTTGCTCTTTTATCCATAAAAAATAATACACTGAGGTGTCGCACAATAGACAACCTTATCTCAATTAATTTTTGATTGAAATTCTGACAATGCAGATGTTTTAATTAAGCTACCGTGATAAACCTTGCTCCGATAATAAATGGCAATTCCAATCGAAGCACAAAACAATAAGCTAAAGGCTATTGACGTCCAAAATAATTGTCCGATTTTAGGGTTAGCAGTAAAATATGATGTCCAAAATCCAACCGCAACCGTAGCCAACAAAGACGCAGACCACAAAAAAATTTCGTAGTGTCGAAGTTCGTTAGCTTGCACTAATTCAATTTCAATTTTTTCCGGGAAATGAACTTCTACTACGGTATCGTTTTGTTGGGATGGATTTGGTTTAACCATATTATTTTTCTGGTAAACTCTCCACAAAGCGTATTCCAGAGTTAGTTAATAACCACGCAGTAAATTTATCTTTTTTTTGTTTCGCCTCCATTACATAACCTTTTGAGATATTCTGATTCACCTTATCATTTATATTAGCTGGAGATTTTTCTTTTGCTCTTTCAAAACTGCCGATTAGATCCTTTGCGTTAAATGCCGTTAACCCGTCAAATTTTTCTAAAAAATAACCGACAACCAATGTTTTTTGATTATCGTCTTTTGGTTCTTTATCTAATATAAACTCATTTATTGATAAATTTTTCGTTCCACCGTTTCGCACTTCAGCGGTGGTAGAATTCGCTTCAATTTTAGACAGTCGTTTTTCTATTTCTATTATTTTTTGCTCTAAATTATTTATTTTTGAAATTTCGTCTTCCATATTTATTTTGTTTGATTTAATAATATTTTAATTTGATAGTTTGGCAAATAATATTTGCTATTTTCTGACTTAATAATTTTCTCGTCAAATAATTTTTTAAGTGTCCCCTTGACGCTACCTAGTGGCATTATATCTAAATCAATAATTTCAGAGGGTGACATTTTTTCTTCGTCTCCCAATAATTCCTTCCTTGCCTTAGAAGCAGCGAGCAAAATAAGAATTTTAGCTTCATTTTTTCGCTCATAAAAATCCGGCAAGAATTGAATACCGTGAGACGATTTGTCAATTCCTACAAACGGTTTTAATATTTCCGCCAATTCGGCTAAATTTACGCCTTGGGATTCGTCTATTAGCAAATTCTCTAGTGGATTTTTGTTTTGATTATTCATACTGGTTATAGTTAATAGTAAAAAGATAACCTTTTGCTCATTATACTCTAACAAGAGCCATTGTCAAGAGTGTTTTTCTTTTTCTATCAAAAAGAATTGGTTTTTAATAAAATAGTTAGATAGCGCTACAAAATAAAATAGCCCTAAATATGGCTATTCTAATGGTTATTAATTATTAAGAAAAAATAACTCTCAATTAATTTTATTATCTATTTTATCATTAAGAATTCTAATTTTTTCTACCATTTTCAAAAAAATATCTATTTCATTGTTTATTCTAGTCGATTCATCAACGTCTATGTTTCTAAGATTATCTTTTATAAAATCGTATCGTACATCTACTAAATCCTGGATAATTATTTCTTCACCCTCGACTATTTTTATCTTATATTCAACAAAACCAGCATCCTTTTTTGTTTGAATATCCTTTATATTTATATCCTTTAACAAACTACTCGAAAGCTCTTTAGACAATTTTTCAAGATTATGATGTTTAATACCTTTTAATAAATCCTTTCTGCTTGTAATATTTCTATTCAAAATTACTCTAGATTTTAAAATTAATTCAAAATTAAAGGAAAGTAAGATATATATTGATCTTGAAAAAGCCGCGTCAGTTCCACCCCTGTGTATTTTAGTAAGACATTCTCTCAAAAAATATAATCCTGTTTCGGCGCGACCAATTGCCCTACTTACAAGAATATTTTTTTCTCCCATTTTTTATTTCTCAATTAATTTTAATAAAATAACCGGGGTTGCCCGGCTTGGATGCTTTGAGAGTATTCGAGTCGAGACTATTTGTCCCAAATTATGACTCTAATATAGCATATTTTAGATAAAAAATCAACATTTTCAATTTCTTTTACCAGTCAAAGACTACTTTAAGTCCAAAAATTTCCAATCTGTAAGGTTGTTTAAATCATATTCATATTTTTTATTATCATTATACCTCCAGCTGCCTTTGTCCGGTATTACAATCCCACCGAACAGTTGTCTTCCGCCTTTGTTTTCCTTTATTATGTATCCAACTAAACCTTCTGCCTTTTCTTTTGCAGTCTTCGCATAAACACCCCCCTTTGTATCAAACAATCCAATTTGGCCATTATTTAACATGACTATAAAATCAACATAAAAAGGCTTCGTTATTCCGTTTTCAACGTAGGGCACTGCAAAATATGTTCTGTCTGATTTTCCGTTTTTAAACCACCATTTTACCTGCTTGGATTTTTCCAAGTACTCAATAAAATCCACTTCTATGTCGCTGTCCTCTTCAAACAAAGATAAGTTATTGTTGCCTTTGGTTTTTGCATAGTATGGTTGGATAATGGATTTTTTATAATTCTTTTTAACAAAATTCAAATTATAATTTATTACTCCCGGCACGTTCCACGGCTCTTCATTTTTTAAAATTTCATGTTTCCCCTTTCCGACTATTTCCTGATAAAGCTCCTTCGCTCGGTTAATCGCGTCCAAAACACTCTGCCTATTTTCTTCTGCCAAAACAACCGCCTGTATCACTGGCCACCTATCTTCTTCTCTTTCTGCGCCAAAAAATTTATAAATAGAATCGTTGATTCTCTTTATAGAACGCTTCTCTGGGGCAAAGGGAGAAAGGCTTTCGCGAGCAAAAGAATCAAATGCATTTTGCAGCTCCACCTCGTTTTTAGGAATATCCAACGTACCTTTCTTCTCAATGCTTTTTACTTCTTTGTCGATATCTATTATTTTACCGCTTGCGATTATTTTTGTATCGACGATACTGTGTTCTGACGAAATTTTATCTTTTAGTTTTAACTCTCTCGCAGCCTGCAAAAATACGGGAACAAAATCAGAAGATAGTCTTGTCTCTTCGCGGAAACGTTTTGAGTGATAGGAGATTAAGTCTAAATCCTTATAATCATCCCCGCGTACACCTTCAAAAACAGTTATGTATTCCTTTGCGATGTCTTCTGCTATGCCGATGTCGCTCAAGCTAGTAAAAACATAACCCAGATTCAACTCCTCATTTTTATAATGTCTATGCTCGGGCATTCTCATTATGCGCCCGATTGTTTGAATAGAAAAAACCATGCTCTTCCATTCCCTGAATAACACCAATATCGCCGCTCGAGGGCAATCCCATCCGACTGCAATGGCTTGCTTAAAAATCATAACCTCAACCTCGTTTTCGTTTTTCTCTATGTTTTCAAGGTTTATTTTATTGTCCTTTTCAGAAAGATAAATAGCTAATTTTCCGTTTTCCGTAGTAATGCCATATTTCTCAAGCAATCGTATAACTGAATCTTTTTTGTCTATCAATCCGCTTCTTGAGTCTGGTATCTGAATAAGCATTAACGGATTTATATTTGACCCATCCCCTTCATATTTTTTGGAAAGTTCTAATCGCTTCTTTAACCCAGCTTCGACTACAATCTCATCGGCTGTTTTGTCGGCTAATTTTTTATCTAACTTAAAATTTTCAAACCCTGGATTTATTACAATTTCCTTTTTTATCATTCCTTCAGTTCTTACATCTTTCAGTTCTACCTCTACTCCCCGGAATACTCCCTTTAACTGTGGAGTGGCAGAAACCTCAATTGTAACCTTCGGGCCGATGTCTTCAATCAACTCTCTTGATTTATCCGTCTCTGCGTTTCTGTGGCTTTCGTCAATTATTAAAATTACGATCCTCCCTTCTTCTCGTGTACGCGCTATTATGCTTGTAAGGTTATTATCTCTCTCATTTTCCCGGACATAAAGATTTCCTTTCTTATTTATGCTGGCCCAATTTAAAAATAAAATTTCGTTTTCTTTTATCATCCTATCTTCCAAATCTTCAAAATAAGAGCATCTTAATCCCACTCCGAATTGGTCATAATATTTTTTCAAACTATTTCTGCTTTGATCGTGTAATTTATTTACTGCAATCCAAACAAAAGAGAATTTTTTGCCATCTATTCTTGAGTCAATAAGTCTTTTTAAAGATTCTGCAACCATCAAGGTTTTGCCGGACCCTGTGGGAGATTTAAAAATACAAATTTTATTTCCTTCCACATCTAAAAGCTCATTGATTTCCTGTTTCAATTTTACAATAGCTTTTTCCTGGTAATCTCTAAATTCAATCCACATAATTTTATTTGAAAATTTCTCGGTAAACCTTAAGTATTACTTCCGGGATTGCACAAAGCGTCACCTTGCCCTTCACGTCTACAAATTGTTTTTCATGAGAATCATCTCCCAGTGAAAAAACATAGGTATTAAAATGCCCGTCCATCTTTTTAATTGCCTTTTTAAAATCGTCTATCGCCTCCTCATAAAAAACAATACCCAGGTATTTGTCGCTATTTTTAAAAATCTTAAAATCTTTTTCGTCTTTTATTAACTCAAATGCATCTTCTTTTATGCACAACATCTCTGTTGATTCATTCACGAGTTTCCTCTTATTTCGATCTGTTGGCTCCGCTTCAACAAAATCGCAAGTGTAGTATTTAATATTTCCGCCTAATCCGGCTACGTTTTCTTTCCTGCTATTCTTATATCCGTTTACAACCTTCTTTATTCTCGGATAACAAACCTCCGTACAAATATTATTCTCATTGTTGGTGCATAGGATAAATTGACGATTGCCGCTGTCCTCTTTATTTAATTCCATTACGGCATGCCCAGTAGTTCCTGAGCCGGCCATAAAATCCAAAACGATTGAATTTTTTTTGGTTGCGAGCCTCAAAATATGCTTTATAAGACCGACTGGTTTTGGATTATTAAACACAACGTCATCATTAAAAAATTCTTTCAATTCTATTGTCCCTTCTTGATTTGTAGAAATATCATCCCACCAAGTATTAGCAATAATTCCCTTTTCCATTTTTTCATTTAAAAACAGCTTATATCGGGGTTTACCGTCTCCTTTTTTTGGGAAAACAATTTTTTTATCCTTTAACAATTTTGAGAATGTTTCCTTCTTGAATCTCCACTCGTCTGAATATTTCACTCCCGTAGGAGTAATAATCTCATATTTTGATCCACCTTTATTTGTGCAAGGCATCGTTACGTAGGATCCCCGTGGATCATTGTCATTATTGATAAAATCACCTTCGTTTATATTGGGTGTTAATTTATTTAATAACGTTTCGGGGCTTTTACCATAAATGAGCAAATATTCATGAATCGGGGAGATATTTTTTGCAAGGTTTGCTTGAGACCCACGTCGCTTTCTTACAACCGTTCCGATAAAATTACTTTCATCGAATATTTCGTCACAAATCATTTTAAGCGGAGCTTGTTCGTTATCGTCTATACTTATAAAAATAGCCCCCGTCGGCTTTAGCAAATTTTTTGCGAGCTTAAGTCGTCGCTCCATGAAAGAAATCCATTTACTGTGCCTGAACGGATCATCGCTTTTCACATAATCGCTCTTCATTTTATCGTTATAAATAAAATCATCGTTGCCGGTATTATATGGCGGATCAATATAAATTAGATCAATGACTTCTTGGTGCGTAAAATTCAAAACCGCAAGGGAGTGATAATTGTCGCCTTCAATAATTAAATTTACGGGTTTTGTTTTATCTGTTTTGATTTCCTTACCTTTTGCCTCTCTCAAAACTGGGAATGGTTTGCCCGACATTTCGTTTGGGAACATTTCGTTTGGAGTTCGTGCATCTGGATTGATAAGTATGTCTATTTTCTCCTCCGGTAAATCTCTATGCCAAACAAGACCGTATTTAGTTTCCTTAATGCGGCGTAATTCTTTTATGAGTTCCTCTTTTGACCACTCGTCGTAGTTAATTTTTCTGACCATAATATTATTCTATTTTGCATCCTTTTTAAAAAAAATACAATTCTTGCGTATTAAATCATCTAAAATCTGACTATACGGGTGTCGGTTGAATCATCTAATTTCTGACCGTAATTTAACGCGGTAAAATGAGTGAATTAAACTCATTTTATCTATGATGAACAT
>Ga0209542_10018868_pt1 | contig 11125 bp, 14 predicted proteins | sample RifCSPhighO2_01_FD_184028 | JGI IMG/M metagenome (GOLD analysis project Ga0209542, IMG submission 184028) | Soil microbial communities from Rifle, Colorado - Rifle CSP2_plank highO2_0.1 (SPAdes) (version 2) | ecosystem: Environmental > Terrestrial > Deep subsurface > Rock core/Sediment ...
AACTCACGGTTGTATCGGATAAGGGTCAGGCAAATATGTTATTCAAATTAAAAACTGCCGTAAACACATTACCTCCTATAACTTTAGGTGAAAATCTGGATCTCACCACACAAGATCTGGATAAATATGATTTAAACGGAGATGGAAAAATAAACTCTGCAGACAATGCCATCCTACTACAAAATTTTGGTAAAAATCCTACGGACAAAAAAACTGATTTAAACGGAGATGGGGTGGTTGATCAAAAGGATTTAGATTTAATGGCCAAACAAATTAACCAGTAAACTTGTTTACCAATGAAAATTCTGCTTGGGATTTTTCAAGTAATCCACTTTTTATTTTAAAATCAATTTCTAAAATATCGTTATATAAATTTGTTATTTTTCCTTGAGTAAAATTCTTTCTTTGCCTAATAAGTTTTTCCTTAATAAATGATTTGGCATTTTTGGGGGTAGCAACCAGGTTTCTTAACAAATAAAAAACCATGGTAATAAAATAATGAATATCAAATCCCGCCATTTTTAGTTTTTCTATTTCTAAAAAAGCTTTTTTATCTCTACTAACTAAATAATCTAAAAATGGAAAAACCGAAACTTCCTTGCTTTCCGGGAAAAATAATATCTGGCCGTTTTTCTTAGCCCACTCCATGATAGGTTTTTTTTCTGAAACCTCATGATCAAACCAGAGAACTAGGGTAAAGGGTAAAGGGTAAAGGGTAAAGTTGGTAAAATCTTCAGGCGGATTTTCTAAAATAATAAGTTGTGGCTCAGAAAAAAGAGATGGGGTAGCTAAATTACCCAGCATTGTCTGCACATCAGAACCTTCCTCAAAAACAACCACGCTATTTGTATCAAATTTTTGTTTGATTTCAATAAGTTTTTTTCTTGAGGCAACTTTAGCGGGTCCGTGCAGCAGCAGTAGCGTCATACTCTGTAATCTCTCCTTTAAGAATCTTTCTAACATATCCTTGGACAATAGAAAAGTCATCATCTTGTGAGATTAAAACATAAGCACCGCCATAATCTGTGGAAGAGGGGTGTATCAATAAAGAAGTCCTGCCTGCCGGCAGGTTAGCCTTTGGAGAATCATCTAAAACAAAGTTGGAAGTTTTAGCCAAATTTTTTGATAATTTATAGAATTCTATGGCCTCTTTTACAGAAATATCCGTGTCAATACTTTTACCTAATGCTTTAACTAAATCCCCAACTTTTTGAGGGTTGGCTAAAGTTTCTAAAGATAGAATTTTATTTCTTGTTGCCTCCAAAACCTTTTGCTGTCTTTTTGATCTTGAGAAATCCGATCCTTCTTCATTTGTACCGTGGCGTGAGCGAACAAAAACTAAAGCAATGGCTCCGCTCATTTCCATCTCACCTTTATCGAAACTTACATGTTCATATCTACAACTAAAATATTTAATTCCTTTATCTTCTTCTGCGCTGTCAGTGGCAATTTTCCCATCAGCAGTAATCAATACTTGTTTTTTGCCTGGTTCTATATTTAATTTTTTAGCCTCTTCTTCATTAAAATCCATTTCCTTTTCTTCATTTCCACACAAATCATTTTCTTTACCGGCAATTGGATATAAATAATCATCAAATGATCTTTCTACCTCAACATCTATTCCATCTATGGCATCTAAAGCTTTTACAAATCCTCTAAAATCAACTCTTAAACCGTAGTGAATTGGTATTCCCAAGACATTGCCCATGATAGTTTTGGCAAGACCTAAGTCGTTATTTTCACCAGAAATCAAGCTTTGCTTATTTTGAGACCGACCAATTTCATATACAGCATTGGCTTTACTTTTTAATGAAGGTAACCAAAGATCCCTTGGTATGGAAAATAAATATACTTGGTTAGTCTTTAAATTATACGAGGCAACCATAATAGTATCAGTCAGATTACCTCCGTCATGCATTCCACCTGCTATCCCCAAAAGCAATATATTTACCCTACTGCCGCTTGATTTAAGATTATTTGAAGAGAAAAGGAACAAGTTCTTTCCTTCGGAAATGAACTCCACAACAGAGCTAGAGCCGGACAAAGTTGTCAAAAAAATAGCCAAAGAGGTCAAAACAGCTATTACTAAAACAAACGGTACAAGTTTTTTGGGATTGTATTTCTTGCTTTTGCCAAGTCTGACTTGGCTTTTGCCTAATTTAAGGGATTTGAATTGCATATTTTGATGAACTCTTCTGCGTCTAAAGAGGCATTCCCTACTAGCACTCCATTAATATTCTCCTGAGCAATAAAAGCCTTAATATTTTGTGAATTAACACTACCTCCATATATTACCTGCAATTGACCTCCATATTTTTGCTTAAATAGATTTGCTACTTTGTTGGCATCATCTGGAGTATCTGCTCGACCAACTCCAGGAGTATTTGTTAGACCAGTACTGATAGCCCAGATTGGCTCATAAGCAACCATCTGACAATTTGAAGGTATAGGAGTTTCTTCCCCCTGAACACACACCAGTGGGATGATTTTATTTTCTAAAGCCTGTGCTACTTTTTTTGTTACCATTTCATCAGTTTCGGCAAAATTCTTTCTTCTTTCAGAATGACCAAGGATTGATAAACTAACTAGATCCTTTAATAGATTTGCTGATTCTTCTCCTGTATAAGCACCATCACCAAACGGTGATAAATCCTGTGATCCAACTAGTAAAGGATAGTTTCCTACAGTGATGGCCTTTTTCACCTCAGACAGAGCGCTAAAGGTCGGGCAAACAACTACTTTTAGGTTATTTTGCTTAGGTATTTGCGGTCCAACTTTAGAGACCCAATCCAAGGCTTCAGCTATTGTTTTGTTAGACTTCCAGTTTGCTATAATCCAAATGGTTTTACTCATAAACTTCCGCTTTTAGGACTTTATCTTTGAAATTCAACTTTGCAGTAAGGTTAAAAGATCGGTTTTGCTGATCACACCAATTTTTCTGCCTACTTCTTTATCATCTTTTAAGACAATATAGGTGGGGATACTCATCACCCCATATTTCTGGGCTTCCTCCGGCTTCTCATCCACATTAATCTTAATAATTTCTGCTTTACCAGCAAGTTCTTTCTCTAACTCCTCAATAATAGGAGCCATAATCTTACATGGGGCGCACCAGGCAGCCCAGTAGTCCAAAAGTTTAACAGATGCCATAGTAAATCCATCCTACCAAACAAACCCCCAAATTGTCTAGATTTAATTATGTTCTATAAAAGCCTTATACCCTACTATTTGCTTTTTATCCCCTTTTCCTGAGTAAATATTTTTAGTACCAAAAGTTAAGAAAAGATCGTCTTTGGCATAAGTTATTGTAATCCCTTCAGGATTAATAGAATTTAAGGTTTCTTTAAAACCTCTATCTTTAAACTCCCCAAGATAGTAGTTAATAAAATCCTGTGGAAAAGCAGAAACTTGTGCAGATTCTAAATAGACTCCTTCCTGCTCTATCTTTCTTTTTCCAGAAGTAAAAATTAGAACTCTCTTTTGAGTTGTTACCCATTCCAACCCTGAATAAAGAGCAGGTAGTCCAGAGGGATTAGAGGGGGTAGATGGATTAGAGGAATTAGGAATAGTTAGGGTATTTAGGGAGGTTGGGGAGGTTTGAGGAAAGATATCTTGGGAAATAATCTCTGATACCTCAACCACGTTAGCTTCTTTAGTCAAATTACCTTTAACTGTGACTTGTTTGTCTAGATAACTTGCTAAATCCACAGCAGAATTTTTAGGTTTTAAGGTCCACAGATTATTAGGGGCTAGACCTGAAGGTTTTTATGGGCACTTTATGCCATTTTATTCACTTTATAAGTCAGAACTTCTTGAGCTTGCCTCTTTTTTAAAGATTCCTACTTTAAAGATTCCTACTAATAGCTTACCGACTTACCAAGGCTTAACTTATGACAAGTTAGATCCGGTATTATATTTACTAACTGAAAAACAACTTAAAGTGGAGGAGATTCACCAACAATTTAATATAGACGTAGACTGTAATTCTCCTGATAGTCGAATTATAGATTTACTTTGGCTAAAGAAACTAAAAATACATATTGATAAACAGCTTTTTCAAACCACCCCCAGCCAATTCATAATTTGAGCGAGCAGTCTATAATTTAAATGTGCTAATATATGCCACATCTATGCCCAATCTCCTAGATGATCTAAACTCCATACAACAACAGGCTGTTCAAGCAACTGAAGGACCAATACTAATTTTGGCCGGGGCAGGCTCTGGAAAAACTAGAGTGTTAACTTATCGGGTAGCTTTTCTGATCTCTGAAAAGAAAATCCCTCCGGAAAATATCTTAGTTTTAACTTTTACCAATAAAGCCAGTGGTGAGATGATTGAACGAATCAAAAAACTGGTTGGTCATTTATCTACCCAGCCTGTGATGGGTACATTCCATTCTTTCTGTGCCAAGATTTTAAGACGTGAGGGTAAAGTTTTGGGATTACCTCCAGGATTTGCTATTTATGATGAATCAGATGCTTTGGATGCTGCTCGCGAAGCGATGGGAAATTTAAATATCCCCACCCAAAAAACTTCCCCTTCTGCAGTAAGAAATACTATCTCCGGGGCAAAAAACGAGCTAATTTCCTCTTCAGAATATCCACAATATGCCCGTGGTTTCTTTCAGGAAACCGTGGCTAAAATTTATCTTGAATATCAAAAGATTTTAGAAAGAAATCAGGCCTTAGATTTTGATGATTTACTACTTACCACCATCAAACTATTCCAAACAGAACCGACAATCCTAACCCGTTATCAAATCCAGTTTAGATATATTTTAATTGATGAGTATCAGGATACAAATCCTGCTCAATATTTAATTTCCAAATACTTATCAAATCGCCATAAAAATATTTGTGTAGTGGGAGATGCCAGCCAGAGCATATATTCATTTCGCAGTGCAGATTATCGCAATATTGTCAACTTCGAAAAAGACTATCCTGGAGCCAAGATTTTTAATTTAGAACAAAATTACCGCTCTACTCAGAATATTTTAGATGCAGCCCATGCTGTAATTTCTAAAAATAGATCCCACCCCATTTTAAAACTGTGGACCGATAAAAAGGGTGGCGATAAAATTGAGGTTATAGAAACAAGAAATGAAATTGAGGAAGCACTGTTTATTATTAATGTCATCCTGAGCGCAGCGAAGGATCTAAAAACTGTAGAATCAAGAGATTCCTCTCCGGCAAAGCCGGATCAGAATGACAACTGGTTATTATCCAATTTTGCAATTCTTTATAGAACTAATGCTCAATCAAGATCTTTGGAAGAACAATTTTTAAAGACTGGCATTCCCTATAAATTGGCGGGCGGGGTGAGCTTTTATCAAAGAAAAGAGATTAAAGATGTGTTGTCATATTTAAGATTATTGCAAAATCCTAAGGATTCTGTATCTTTAAAAAGAGCTGAAAAAATTGGTAAAGGCAGGCTTGCCAAACTGATGGAACTACAGACTGTCATCGCGAGCGAACAAAGTTCGCGTGGCGATCTTGATTTAAAAAAGATTGCCACGTCGTCCACGACTAAAGTCGGGACTCCTCGCAATGACGAGAGATACTCCACTCTGGAATTTTTAGATTTAATCTTACAAAAAACAGGTTATTTAACATATTTAGATGATGGCACTGATGAAGGCAAAGGCAGAGTGGAAAATGTTAAAGAGTTAAGATCTGTAGCTGAAGAGTTTCCAAGTTTAGTAGATTTTTTGGAAAACGTGGCTCTAATAGAAGGAGGCTCTTCAGGTAAAAAAGAAATCCGGCAAGATGCTGTAACTTTAATGACTCTGCACTCTGCCAAAGGTTTAGAGTTTCCGATAATTTTTATGGTAGGAATGGAGGAAGGTTTATTCCCTCATTCAAGAGCTATGCTTGACACCAGCGAACTTGAGGAAGAAAGAAGGCTTTGTTATGTGGGCATCACCCGAGCCAAAGAAAAATTATATTTAACTTACACCAGGCAAAGGCTATATTTTGGTACCAGATCTCATAATTTAGTGTCCAGATTTTTATCTGATATTCCGGAAAACTTGATTTCCAGTAATGCTAACTACCAAGATCAGGACAGTTTTTTGGATGATGTTAGTAGCAAAATTGATAAAGATGATTGGCTGAATGCTTAAGTTCCATCTGTCATTCCCGCGAAAGCGGGAATCTATATCAATAAATGGATCCCGGATCAAGTCCGGGATGACAGCAAATAATGTTAGAGAGATATCTTGGTATTATATTAATAGTTGTTGTCACCTTTTTTGCCAGGAATTTTTGGCAATCCCCTGCGGTTTTGGGACAATCTTCTCCCTCTCCTACCCAGACCCTACCAGTTAACCAACCAGTTACTACTGAGTCTTCCTTTACTGAAAAACTGCAAGAGGAAACGGAAGTTTTGTCCAAAAAAGTGGTTTATGAGGATGACCCGGAAATGGAAGCCGGAGAGGAAAAAGTTTTGGAAGAAGGGAAAGATGGTAAGAAAGTAAAAATTGTTAAAATAACATACTACAAATCAGCCAGCACCTCGGGGGAGCCAGAACCCACTCCCGAGGTGAAACAAGGTGAAGAATACTCAAGAGAAATTGTATCTGTGGAAACAACTCAACCAAAAGATAAAAAAATCTTAAGAGGCACTAAAATTGTTTGGAAAACACTTGATACTCCAGACGGAGCAATTAGATACTGGAAAAAGATGAGAGTGTATGCTACTCATTATGATTCCCATTGTTTAGGTTGTGATGAATGGACAGCCATAGGTATGAGACAGGGAAAAGGGGTCATCGCTGTTGATCCAAAAGTAATTCCCATGCGAAGTAAAATCTATGTTCCAGGTTATGGTATGGCCATAGCCGGAGATACCGGGGGAGCTATCAAAGGAAATATTATAGATTTAGGTTTTGATGATGCCAAAACTGCGGGCTGGAGTGCCAGGTTTATTGATATTTATTTACTTTAGATTTTACACGGAAGTGCTATGCTATGGCGCAGTGCTGGGTTGTGGGGTTCCTGTCCTCTTTGCATTATTTAACTCTATGTGGAACCACAACATAGGATTGACTGAACCAGATTTGTCTTTGCACCTTTTTGGGAATAGCTTTTCCTAAATCTTTTAAGAATTTAGATGCTCTAAAGATATCAATCATAACAGGTTCTCTATCTTCTGCTACACTTACAATATTACCCTCCTTAGTCTCATAAGAATCATCTATCTTCTTATCAGAAAGAACTAGCATCAAAATATCTTCATCTTTATCATAATGTACTTTCATATCTTCCCCTTCTTCCTATATGGAATGTGATTACCTTAATTATATCACTTTTCCGATCTACAACTATTCTAATAATATGTTTATTACCAATTAAACCAATCGCTGTCTCCTAAGAATAACGAGTAACACCTTTCCATTTGGGATTTTTTATAACCTGTATAATCTTTGCTTTAGTAATTCTCCGACCTGTTTTTTCTAATTCTATAAATTTTTCTTCTGCATGTTTTGTATAAATAATTTTCACTTTGAAAATTTAAAAGTTGAAAGAATCTTATCCCCTTTCTCGCCAATTATTCTAAACAAATACATTTTTTTATCTTTTGATAAATAGACAAACTTTGGTTTGCCAGGTTGGTAGTCAATCACCCCTGCTTTGCCTATTTGCCCTGAAATAGTAGCGTCCTCTTTAGGAGCTAAATCAAATTTTCCTTCAGAGGTAAAATCTCCCCAAACAAATGGATAATACCAAAAGTCATGATGCCATTTATCAATACTTAACTGCTTTGGATTGTCAAAAACCCAAACAGTAAAAGGATTAATATCAAAGTTTAAATCTTGCTCTAAAACTACTACTGCCCCTAAAAATTTACCCGGTTCATACCCAACATATCCCTTAAAATTCTTTCTAAAATCACCGTTGCCTCTTTGATTAAACTCTTCCTCAGAATCTTCTTTAACTGTTAAATCTTTAGAATATTTAAGGGAGAGCTCTAAAGATTGATCTAGGTAATCTTTAAAGTTTGGAATATTAGAATTAGAAGAATCAGGGGAATTAGGGCTATTTAGGGAAGTTGGGGGTTTAAGATTTTGGTAAAGGTAAACTCCACCACCAATAAGTATTAATAAAACTACAGTGATTATTAAAATTGAGGCGAAGCCCTTCGACTGGCTCAGAGTTAAACCTTTTTGCATAACTTAATCTTAAATAGACGTGGACTATTTTACAACTATCGTCGTAAAATTAGTTCTTGCTAAGAAACAACCAGTTCTGTTATCATCATCCAATGGCTGAAAAAACTCAAAACTCAAAAATCAAAAGTCAAAACTTCAATGTACTTCCTGGCGGAAGATTAAATAATTTTCTAAATACTTTTGTGGGAAAATTGGCAAATTTCAAATCCTCAAAAAAGTTTTATTTAATAGCTTTGGTTTTAGGTATCCTGCTCTTAGCAGTCTATAAAAAATCCTGGTTTGTAGCAGCTATAGTAAATGGTGTACCCATAATTAATCTGGAGTTGCAAACCAAACTGAATCAACAATTTAGAACCCAAACTTTAAACCAACTAATAAATGAGAAAATTATTATGTCGGAAGCCGGTAAAATGGGGGCTGTTCCAAAGGAGACAGATATAAACCAGAAAATTGCAGAACTTGAGACAAACGTAGGCGGTAAAGATGCGCTTGATTCTCTACTATCTCAACAAGGACAAACAAGAATCTCCTTAACGGATCAAGTTAGAGTCCAACTTGCCATAACCAAGCTTTATGAAAAGGAGGCTACTGTCTCTGCAGATGAAGTCACAAAATTTATCGAACAAAACAAAGATCAATTAAAAGCCACTGATTCGGCTACTCAAGAAAAGGAAGCATATGATGCCATTAAAAACCAAAAGCTGTCTCAAATATTTTCCCAAAAATTCCAAGAACTTCGACAAAAAGCCAAAATCCAGATTTTCTGATAAAATTATCAGATGGATTTACGGCCAATCACTGACAAACAAAAATCCCAATACAACCGATTAGTTACTCATGTGATTCAATCTTTTGAATGGGGAGAAGCAAGAAAAAGTTTAGGAGTTCCTGTCTTAAGATATGGTATTTTTGAGGATGGTAAACCGACAAAGGTTTTCCAATTAACCTTACATAAAATTCCTTTTACAAGTAAGTACGCAGGTTACTTACCCAAAGGCCCTTTCCCGGATGAAGAACTCGCGCAAGCTCTCGAAAAAATCGGTAAAGAAAAAAATTTAGCTTTTATAAAAATAGAGCCGGATATTATAAAGAACACCTCAGGGGAGTCAAGGCCCACCCCCGAGGTGGGTCAAAGTTTTATCTCCTCACCAAAAGCACTCTTTACAAAATATAACTTTGTTTTGGATCTTACCAAGTCAGAAGAAGAACTGCTGAAGAATATGCATCCTAAAACCAGATATAACATCAGGGTTGCCCAAAAGCATGGTGTAAAGGTAGAAGAAAGAGTAGATGATAAAGCTTTTGAGATTTATTTAAAACTATATTTTGAAACATGCAGAAGACAGAACTACCATGGACATAATAAAAAATATCATAGAAAGGTTTGGCAGACACTCCGCGATGCTGGTATGGCACATCTCTTGATTGCTTTTTACCACGAACCACAAACCACGAACTCCGTACCACTTACTGCTTGGATGCTATTAAATTTTAAAGACACTCTTTATTACCCTTATGGGGGTTCATCAAAAAACCATCCAGAAGTTATGGCTAACAATTTAGTTGCCTGGCAAGCTTTAAAATTAGGCAAGAAATTAAATTGCCAAAAATTTGATATGTGGGGAGCTTTAGGATCTGATGCCAATTCAAAAGATGCTTGGTTCGGTTTCCATAGATTCAAACAGGGCTTTGGTGGAAGACTGGTGGAATATATTGGTACTTATGATTTGGTTTTTGACTGGCCAATCTATATGCTCTTTACAGCTATCGACATGGTAACCCCATTAAAAGTTTTTCTGTTAAAATTAATTGGAAAATAACACGAATTTCGCAGTTGTCATTTTGTTCACTCAGAATGACAGGAAGTGCGAAACTTGTAAATAATTCTATGGGATCAACGTTAATTATATCCGGCGGAATATTACTTGGCTGTGTGATAGCTCTTTCCTGGTTTGCCGGATCTGATGCCCCATATGTCCCAACCAAAATGGATCAGATTAGAAAGATTCTGAAACTGGCTGGGGCTAAAAAGGGTAAAAAATTTTATGAGCTAGGATCCGGTGATGGCAGGGTAGTTTTTGCTGCGGCAAAATTAGGTGCACAGTCCATTGGAATAGAGCAATCCTGGCTGCGTATTTGGTATTCAAGATATCAGGCCTGGAGATTAGCTTTACACCTGAAAGGTGTAATCGTAAACTTTTATCATAATAATATCTTTAATAGAAACTATACTGACGCTGATATTGTCTATATTTATCTTTTACGAAAGGGTGTTCAAAAATTGGAGAATAAATTAAGGAAAGAATTAAAAAAAGGAGCTTTAGTTATTACTCAAACTTACCATTTCTCAAACTGGAAACCATTTAAAAAAGGGGGGGATTTTTGGTTTTACCGTGCTTAAAATCCTAATTTCTCTCCCACAAAAATTACAGTTACCCTACCTGGTGTTATTTCTCTATTAATAATCAGTAATTTAGATACAAAACTACCTGTTGTAATATTGTAGGCTTTATTTGCTCTTGCTGATTCTAGAGGCAGCACATATTCATAAATTCTTTTCATTCCTTCATCCATATTTTTAACAATTTTTTGTGTTCCCACTACCCAAATAACATGTAGTGCCGCGTAAGCATAAGCTGGCAATTGACTGCCAGTGTTGGATGCAATTACTACGTGACTATCTTCTGTCACTGCGTGAACACTGCCCAAAGCATATTCTGGTGCTGCACCCAAACGATTCATTTCTTGAACTTGTGTTGCCCGATCCATAGAGTAGAGTTTATCCCTGACCGGTTTAAATTTACTCCCCTTTTTATTTATCTCTTCAGATAAACCAATGGTGTCTAGAGTAGTTGATGACATTGTCATGACCTCACTGCCCGCCGGAATAAGTTTTAATACTAATTCTTTTGCTTGTTTGCCAGTTTCAACAAACTGTGCTTCAATGCCGTTGG
>Ga0209542_10018869_pt1 | contig 11125 bp, 12 predicted proteins | sample RifCSPhighO2_01_FD_184028 | JGI IMG/M metagenome (GOLD analysis project Ga0209542, IMG submission 184028) | Soil microbial communities from Rifle, Colorado - Rifle CSP2_plank highO2_0.1 (SPAdes) (version 2) | ecosystem: Environmental > Terrestrial > Deep subsurface > Rock core/Sediment ...
CCATCTCAGCAGCTGTCTTTGAAACTATAAATTGATCTTCCATCTCTTTGTGTTCCAAAGCAATCAGTACAACCATTACCTTAACCAAAGAAGCAATTGGCAATCTCTCGTGAACGTTTTTAGAATAGAGCACTTGTCCATTTTTGGTCTCTATAAAAAATCCAGCCTTTGCAGTGATCTGGGGAGCATTTGCCTGATTACTTAAAACTTGCGAAGGGAACCACTGATTAAGACCTAAAACTTTTTCCCCGCTTAAAATAGGAGATATTAGATCTGTTGGTTTGGTTATTATATTAAAAATAAAAAAAGAAAGTAAAATTACCAGGACAGTCAGCAAAACTGTTAACTTTTTCATGAATTATTTATCATACCAGAACGCTCAGAATGACAAGAGAGAGAAAACTGCCTCTTGACGTATATATTCAGTTTGCCTCACAATTAAATTGTGCTAAGACGGAGCACAAAATTTTATATGCTGCACCGTCTACTGCCAATACTGCTCATAATAGCTGTAATTCTTTATGTTAGTTTTAATTTTCAATCAATCAGACGAGATTTGGCTTACAAATTTCAATTTGATGGCGATCCAACAACTTCCTGCTGCAGCGAAGACCTAACCTTGAAATCAGATGGTAAGTTTGATGAGAATGCCTCAATTGCCATTTTCAATAGCCAGGTAATTGACTATCCGAAAACCTCACTGGCTTATGCTTATTCGGGGTCTTTGCCCCAAAACTTGGATAATGAAGTAGTCCTAGGTACTACCACTGCTGAAGGTGTGGAAAAATGGATTGAGGTTGCTATAGATGAACAAAAACTGCGGGCTTGGGAAGGCAATAAATTGGTGATGGAATTTCCTATATCTTCCGGAAAATGGTCACCTACCCCTAAAGGCACTTTTAATATTTGGCATAAAACCAGATCTCAAAGTATGATCGGGGGATCTCAAGAACTGGGAACTTATTACAATCTTCCTAATGTACCAAATAATATGTTTTTCTATAAGGGTTATGCCCTACACGGAGCTTATTGGCACAACAATTTTGGCCAACCAATGAGCCATGGTTGTGTGAATGAACCTCTGGCTTCTGCTGCCAAAATCTTTGATTGGGCAGGCCCGGTGCTATTAGCTGGTCAAAATGTAGCTCATGCAACTTCAGAAAACCCTGGCACTAGAGTCTTAGTACACTAACCTTCATGGATGTTGGAGGTAGTCTGATGAGGAACTTTTGAAAGATGTTCAGCCACCCTTAAAGCCGCTTTGGCCCCCTCGCCTGCTGCAATCACAATTTGTTCTCCCCAAATATCATTCACATCTCCAGCCGCATAGATTCCGGGTACAGAAGTTGCGCCATACTCATCAACTTCAACCTCTCCGCTATCATTTTTATCTGTTAACTTATCAAAAGAGGTTGACGGAGTCCAGCCAATTTCTATAAACACTCCAGAAACAGGAACTATTTGTTCCTCACCTGATTTTGTATCCTTTATCTTAACCCCCCCTACTGCCTGATCCCCCAAAATTTCCAAAGCTTCGTGGTTATTCAAAACTTTAACTTTAGGGGAGGAAATAACATTTTTCATCAAGATTTCATCCCCGGCAAGTGAATCTGTAATATTAATAATAGTGACAGAACGGGCAACTTTTTGTAAAGAGAATGCTGCGTCTAAAGCAGAATTTCCTCCTCCCACCACTACCACATCTTTCATGGCATAAAAAGGAGCATCGCATGTTGCACAAGTCGCCACCCCTTTGCCGAAAAACTCCTTTTCTCCGGGGATATTTAACATTTTAGGAATCCTGCCTGAGGCAATAATCACTGTTTTGCCATGATATTGACTTCCATCAGAAATTTTTACTACAAAACTCGGATCAGCTCCGATCAACTGCGTCACCTCCACTCCTTCTTTTACCCAAAGTCTGTTCTTTTCAAATGCCAGAAGCTCTTCCTTAAACTTTTTTGCCAAATCTGCTCCGGTGATCATGGTAAATCCAGGATAATTTTCTACATCTCCAGAGAGTGCTGCTTGCCCTCCGATATTTTTAGTCAGCATTAACACTTTTAAGTTTTTGCGGACTGTATAAATTGCCGCAGCAATCCCAGCAGCCCCGCCACCAATAATTATTGTGTCAAAAGTCTCCGGCTCCATACATTTTAAAGTATAACCATAGCCATCAAAAGATAGATAGTAATACTCACAACATCCTGTAATGCAGTAGTAAAAGGACCGCTGCCTACTGCCGGATCCTTACCCAAAGATTTTAAAACTATCGGAGTAATACAGGCCAGTACCGCCGCTATTGTCATTGCCAAAAATAACGACAAGCCAACCACTACTGCAACTGGTGACGAACCTGATAAAATAAAGGCAAAGATGCCGGTAAAAAGTCCTATGACTGATCCCATACTTACCCCTACCCATAATTCCCTAAAAACATATTTGGCAATATTAAACTTTAGATCTGTCAAGGCTCTTATAAAAATGGTTTCTGTCTGATTGCCAATGGCATCAGACATATAAGCAATCACCGGTATAAAAAAGGTTAAGGCAATATTTTCCCTCAACGATGTTTCAAAACGGGACACTATAACGCTTGCCAAAAGTGCACCAACCGAACCTACTACCAACCATGGCAGTCGAATTTTGATTAGTTCAGAAAACCGAGCATTAACTAACTCTGCTTTCATTAAACTGTCATGATGAGTAAGGTGCATAAGTTAAATCACTTAAATCTATGTTAACATAAATTTATGCCTCTTAAAAATGACCTGCAAAAACTTATCAAAGGTGAAGTTTTAGATGATGATCAAACTTTAACAACTTACTCAACCGATGCATCCATTTTTGCGATTAGGCCTGCTGTAGTGATCTTTCCTAAGACTTCCGAGGATATAAAATCCCTAGTTAAATTCATTACCCAAAATCCAAATAAAGATCTATCTATCACAATCAGGTCTGCCGGTACTGATATGACTGGTGGGGCAATTAATGACTCGATTATTTTAGATGTAGGGAAGTACTTAAATAAACTAATCCGTATTAGTGAAGCTTCTGCGCAAGTTTCACCTGGCATGTTTTATAAAGACTTTGAGGTAGAGACTTTAAAGAAGGAATTACTTTTGCCAACCTTTCCTGCTTCTAGGGAAATTTGCTCCGTAGGAGGAATGGTGGCAAATAACGCCGGAGGGGAGCTGGAACTAACCTATGGTCCAATTAATAAATATGTTAAAAAATTAAAAGTAGTGCTGGCTGATGGAAACGAGTATATTTTTCAACCTCTAACCCAAAAAGAATTAGACAAAAAGAAAGCTTCAAAAGATTTTGAAGGAAAAATTTATGCTCAAATTTTTGATCTTGTCAAAGAGAATGAAAAGCTTATAAAAGAAGCTGAACCTAAAGTTTCCAAAAATTCTACCGGCTTTGACCTATGGGATGTTTGGGATGGTCAATTTTTTGATTTAACTAAACTAATTATCGGCTCACAGGGAACCTTAGGAATCATCACAGAAATTGAATTTGGGTTAATAAAACCTAAAGCGCATCAAATACTACTGGTAATTTCCTTGCCTGACCTAACCCAACTTGATAAAGTTGTTGAAACAGTTTTGCAGTTTAAACCGGAAGCTTTTGAATGTTTTGATGACCAGACTTTAAAACTAGCATTAGATCATACCTGGGATCTATCGGCTAGTTTTAAACACAACAGTAGAATCTTAGCTTTCTTAAGTTTAGTATCAGATAAATTTAAATCCTTACCTAATTTAGTGCTGCTTGCTAACTTTGCCTCAGATTCAAAAGATGAAGCCTTACAGCAAGCTGAGAAAGCAAAAAATTCTTTAAAATCCTTTAATCTAAAAGCGGAGATTAAGCAAGAAGAAAAAACTCAAGAAAAATTTTGGCTAATTAGGCACAAAAGTTTTGGACTGTTAATGAAATACTCTCAAAATACGAAGGCTGCCTCTTTTATAGATGATATTATTGTAAAACCAGAGTATTTACCGCAGTTTTTACCAAAACTGAACGCCCTGATTGCTCCATATAAAGACAAGATGGTTTATACATTTGCCGGCCATATTGGAGATGGGAATTTTCATATTATTCCTTTGATGGATCTGACAAAAGAGGATGTTAGGACTATTATTCCTGAGCTTATGGACAAAGTTTTTAAACTGGTTTTTGAATATCAAGGCTCTATGTCTGCAGAACATAATGACGGATTAATCAGAGGACCATACCTTCCTCAAATGTATGGAACTGATGTTTATCAATTATTTAAAAAAGTCAAAAATATCTTTGATCCCAAAAATATCTTCAATCCTCACAAAAAGGTAGATGCTACTTTTAAGTATTCATTGAGCCATATGATTAAAAATTAAATTTCTTTGGTCACAATTTTGGAGTTTTCTTTTAATTTTTCCTGTATTTGATGGTAAGTTAAAAGGCCGGCCTGGGGACCGATTTGTTCCACCACCGAAGCTCCGTTGGCTGCTCCCCATCTCATGGCCTCAGCTGTAGTATGACCATAAAAAAGTCCTGCCAAGACTCCTGTGGCAAAAGCATCTCCGGCTCCGGTCATTTCTACTAATTTTGCCGGAAAAATTCCTAAATGATAATACTTTTGGCCATCAAACCCATAAGACCCATGACTACCGTCAGTAATCACTACCGTCTTTGGACCTAAATCAGATAAGCTTTCTAATAATTTTTTGATTGGGATATCTATCTCATCTTTTCCTACCAAAATTCTTTTTGCTTCCTCCAAATTGACAATAAAAGTCTCTGTCAAAGATAACAGTCTGGGATTTTTCTTAACCCCTGCCTTGATCTGATAAGTTCCTGGATTATATAGCAATTTAGAGCCTGTTCTTTCAAGATAGACTTCCAGCTCTTTTAATAAATTAGACTCAGTAAAGGATGAGGAAACTGAGGTGAAATAAATCCAACGGGCTTTATCTAAATCAGGCAGCTGATATTTCCACATCTGATGATACACCAGGATGGTTCTTTCACCTTTAAAATTTATCACTGTTGACAAGTTAGACTCCAAACCTTGATTAATTACTACATACCTGGTACTGACTTCTTCCTCCTTAAGTTTTTCCACTATTTGTTTACCGGCAGGATCTGACCCAATATTGACATAAATGGCTGTTTTCATTTTCAGTCGTGATCCACCCACCGCATTATTGGCAGCATTACCGGCCACCAGATGAGTTAATTTATCAACGGAAATTTTATCTCCATAGTCCATACAAAGCTTGCATTCAGTTTTATTCAGATTACACTTTACTTCCGCATCATGGATTTGCACAAAATTATCAATGGTGGCATCACCAATAGAGATTAGATCAAACATTTTGTTAGGGTCTAGGGTATAGCGTAAAGGGTATAGCTTTAAAAATCAACTGGTTTGGCTGTGTAGCCGGATTTTTTTATAGACTGCAAAATTTTGTCACCTGCAACTTTATTATAATCAAATTCTATCTCGGTCTCTGCTTTTGCATAGCTGGTTTTAGAACTTTTTACTCCCTCCAAATCCTCCAAATCCATATCTATGGTTAAAGCGCAAGATGCACAATGCATGCCTGTAATTTTAAATTTCTTTTTGATCATAATAGTAGATCCTTCGACTTCGCTCAGGATGATTTGACTTTGTCAAATCACCTCAATTACCCCCGAATACATTCCCATAGAACATGTCCAAATAATTTTACCAGGCTGTTTTGGAGTAAAAGCAACATATTCAATACTATTGGGAGATAAGTTTTTACTAATTCCTAAGGTAGGGATTCTGAATTGAGAAGTACAACCAAAACCTCCTGCTGTAGTAAGGTTTAATTTTACAGGAGTGTTATTTTTTACTTGAATATAATTTGGAGTATAGCTGGTAGGAGAAATTATTATATCTGCAACCTGAATGCTCCCTTCCATCCTCACCAAAGATTTTTCATACTTGTTCCCGCCGCTTAAATCAATCTGAATAGGTATAGCATCTCTTATTGTTGCTAAAGTTATCGGTGATCCTGCTAAAATTAGCCCTCCATTGAGCGTAGTTATTCCAAGATATATAACTAAGACACCGGCCAGTTTAAAAAATCTTGTTCTAAACTTATCTCCCAAGATAGTTGTTAAAAATCCCAAACCTAAAAATAAGGGTGCTGTCCCCAAGGTAAATATTCCCATTATGGCTGCTCCTAAAAACGGACTGCCTGAAGAAATAGCAAAAGCCTCCATGGCTAAAGTCGTTCCGCAAGGGATAAAGATTGTCAAAAATCCCAGCAAAGCCGGAGCAAACAAATCTTTTCTCTTGGTGGTATTTCTAACCATCTTTGTCAAAAATCTGGGAGGCTGAATGATCGCGTAACGGAATATTGGATGAATGTTCAAAAGGTCCAAAGCTATCACTACCATATAAACTCCTGCTACAATCTGCATCACAACTCTAGTACTATCGGAAATAGATAAAGCAGAACCAAATGCTCCTAAGATAAATCCTAAAATTGAATAGGAGATAAATTTGGTTGACAAAAATGCCAGTACCGGAAATAGATTATGTTTTCTTGTATACCCCTCTTGAAAATCCTCTTCCTCTCTTACGGCAATAGTAGAAGCAAGTAAGCCTCCTTGTACTGCCAGACAAGTGAGTCCCCCAACAGTTAAACCGGTTAAAAATATAAACCACAAATCCATTAGATCTTCACCTTCTTTAAAAGCAAGGAATTACTAACTACTGATATTGAACTCAAAGCCATGGCTGCTGAGGCAAAAATTGGATTGAGTAATATTCTAAAAACAGGATATAAAATCCCCATAGCCACAGGTATTAATATTATATTATAACCAAAGGCCCAAACTAAATTCATTTTGATAGTCCGCATTGTTTTTTTGGAAAGTTCTATAGCTTGAGCAACTGTTTTTAAATCCTTGTTAATTAATGTGATATCCCCTGCTTCAATTGCTACATCAGTTCCTGTCCCCATTGCAATACCAACATCAGCAGCAGCCAAAGCCGGAGCGTCATTTATTCCGTCCCCTACCATAGCTACTTTTTTACCCTCAGCCTGAATCTTTCTCACTTCAGCTTCTTTTTGATCAGGCAAAATTTCTGCTAAAACCCTTTTAATTCCTGCCTGTCTGGCTATAGCGTTTGCTGTCCTTTGATTATCACCTGTTATCATTACCACTTCTATGCCCATTTTTTGCAAAGCTTTTACCCCTTCTTTGGCAGATTCTTTTACTGTGTCAGCAACAGCAATAAGTCCAATAAGTTGAGATTCTTCGCTTCGCTTAGAATGACGGGAGGAGGTGGCTAGCATCATGACTGTTTTTCCTTCACTTTCTAACCTCTCAATGTCATCCTGAACTTGATTCAGGATCTCTACTTTTTCTCTTTCCATTAATCTTCGATTTCCCAAATAAACTTGTTTACTATCAACTTTTCCTTCAACACCATGCCCGGCAATTGCCTGAAATTTAGTTACAGGTTGCAGCTTAATCTTTTTACTTTCTGCTTCACTTACGATAGCTTCAGCGAGTGAATGTTCTGATCCCTTTTCAATTGATGCCGCTAAACGTAAAACGTCATCGCGAGCGTCAGCGTGGCGATCTTCCGTGGTAGATTGCCAGTCCCCACTTTTCGAGTGTGGGCCCCCTTCACTCCTCGCAATGACAGAAAAAGGGATGACATCAGTCACCTGAGGTTTTCCATGAGTTAAAGTCCCGGTTTTATCAAAAATCACAGTTTTGACTTTGTGGGTAATCTCTAAACTCTCTGCATCTTTAATTAAAATTCCATGCTCTGCCCCAATTCCTGTCCCAACCATAATAGCTGTTGGTGTAGCCAAGCCCATGGCACAAGGACAAGCAATAATTAAAACAGCAATGGCATTAAGCATAGCAAACAGAAAAGCAGGAGGCGGTCCAAAGATATACCAAATGACAAAAGTAGCTACAGCAAGCATTATTACAATCGGTACAAAGTACGAAGAAATCAAATCTGCCAGTCTTTGAATAGGGGCTTTACTGGCTTGAGCCTCTGCTACCAGCTTGATAATTTGGGAAAGCATGGTATCTGCCCCCACTTTGGTAGCTTTATAAAGAAATGTGCCTGTCTTATTAATAGTTGCTCCCACAATAACATCTTTAACACTTTTTTCTACAGGAATACTCTCACCAGTCACCATTGATTCATCAATAGATGAGTTTCCCTCTACAATCACCCCATCAACTGGAATTTTTTCACCTGGTCTGACCCTGATAATATCTCCCGCCACCACCTGTTCTATAGGGATATCTACTTCTTTGCCTTCCCTTACAACACGGGCAGTTTTAGCCTGCAAACCTATTAATCTTTTTATAGCCTCTGATGTATTTATCTTGGCTTTAGCTTCAAAGTATCTGCCAAGCAAAATCAAACCAATAATTATGGTGGCTACATCAAAATAGGGTAAAGGCTCTACACCAATTCCTTGGATTACTTGAGGAAAGAGTGTTACAAAGGCAGAATAAGAAAAAGCAACAGTAGTACCCAGAGCTACCAAAGTGTCCATATTGGCTGTTCTATGCCTTAAAGCTGGAATTGTGGCCCGGTAAAAGGGGAGACCAGCCCAAAATTGAACTGGAATAGCAAGAATGAGTTGTACTACAAAATTTTTTAAAATACTGGGAGCAAATTCCATCAACCCCGGAAAACTGCCAAATAATATTAGCGACCCCAAGGTTAAACTGACAATTACTCTTGTTTTTAAATCTCTTAACTCTTTTTCTTTAGTCTTTTTTTCATAATCTTCTATCTCTTGATTTTCTTCTTTTAAAACTTCATAACCCACACTTGATACAGCAGAAGAAATTTTAGCATCATCAACGCTTTTAGAATCAAAAGTGATAGTAGCTTTTTCTGTAGCCAAGTTTACATTACAAGAGTTTACCCCTTCAATCTTGCCTACTGCCTTTTCTATAAGTCTTACGCAAGAGGCACAGTGCATACCTTTGATTGATACTGTCTTAGTTTCCATAATTATTTAACGATAATCTTGCCATGATACATATTCATCCCGCATGAGTACACAAATTCCCCGCTTTTTTGGGGAGTAATTTCTATACTCACCGATTTGTTTAAAGGTAATTCTCTCCTGATTTTGAAATCTCCCAAAACTACCTCTCCCAAACAATCAGTAGGATCTAATCTTTTGAAATTTATCTTAGTCAGTTTTCCTTTAGGAATAGAGATGACCTCCGGGTTATAACCACCTTCAACAATAATATCTACTGAATCAGAAACCGCTACTTCCTTTTCCTTTTTCATTAAGAAAAACCAGTAGGTAAAAGCTACACCTGAGATTCCTGCTATAGTCACTATTATTTTATCCATAGATTAACAATCAAGGCACATAAATACCTCCTTAATATATCTTAAATATTTTATAGAATTTTATCTAGTTAAACGATTGTATAAAGTAATAGTTGCGTAAGTTGTTATCCAAGTAAGGCCTGTTGCACTGACCAGTCCCAAAAGCAACGTACCTATATTTGGGCTAAAAGTTGCTTTGACAGACTCAAGATTAACAGTATGCATCCATGATTGAGCTATATTAAAGAGCAAATCAGGCACTATATACGACAATAAGGCGCAACCAACTACCCATACAGCCATCACAACTGTAGCTGCATTGGCAAAAGCTTTTGCGTCTAACATTTTTCCTCATCTCCTTTCTTTTTATATTCCTTAATGCTTATGATGATCCTTCATCATAAAGATCATCATTAATGGGCAAATCAAAAACACTGCAAACGGTAAGATAGCAGAAAGATTATTATTTCTGAGTATTAATAATATCCCAAAAACCACTGCCAGTACTGCCCATATCTGCCACATAGTTAGATATTTCTTCATAATTAATCCTTTTTTATTTCTTTTGAATTAGCTTACAACTTTTTGGCAATCAGATAAATAAACAAGACAACAATTGCTGCGAATCCTACATTCAACCAGATGCTATTTCCTAATAATTGATTCACATCTCCTCCAGTATTCTGGATAAATTTTGTGAAACCTTCCATGCCTTCTGAAGAAAGTTGCCCGGTTCTTAGTAAAAACAAAGCTGTAACTCCTGTGATAAAAAATACTATTGAGGCAACTATATTCCCTGCTAAAATCGGATAATTTTTATTGAGCATTTTTAGCTCAAATACAGGTTTTCTAAGTATGGTAAATTTTGGCATCTTATTTGATAAAAACAGGGATATCATAAGAAGCGGTGTCACCATTCCTAACACATATACTCCGCCAACTGCCAAAGCTCCAAAAAAACTGGGTGATAAAAAAGTCAAAGTTAGAATTCCCACTAGTACCGGAGCGCAACAAGCACTGGTAATACCCGAGACTATACCTAGGGTAAAGATAGACAATGCATCAGTTCTCCCGGCAATGTTTACTACCGGCAAATTTGGCATGGGCATTTTTATTCCTAAAAAGGTAGTAATTGAGGCAGCTATCATTACCCATCCGCCTATCAGGTAAATAGAATCATGGTATCTGAATAAAGCTTGAGATATTAAAGCAATACCCAAAACAGCAGGTAGTAATACAACAAAAATCCCCAGACCAAAAATTAAAGTCATCAAAAGCACTTTTTCCCTTTCTTTAAAAACTGATCCCAAATATGCAGGTAGTAAAAAGGTGATACAGCAAGGAGCAAAAAGTGCTACCATCCCGGCCACAAAAGCAGCTATAAGCGATGTTTGAAAGAGAATATTTTCCATCTACACACTGCAGCCTCCTCCACCTCCGCCTACTCCCGGAACATTTTGGATAGACTGCTTAATGCGCTGTGCTCCTTGAGCCGATGAATAAGCAGAAGAAAGGGCCAGTTTCGGATCAACATCTTTCCATTTTGTTCCTTGTTTATCAAAATAAACTGCCATCTCCACATAATTTTGCGGAAACCAAAAAGAATTAAAAACCAATAAGTCTTTGTAAATTTGTTGTTCGCTCAAACCATTATAAACTGCCCACTCAATATAACCTAAAGCTGCCATGCCGTGATTACAATCTGGAAAGCTGGTGGCATTCCCACAGCAAGGCCTGAATACATTTTCCGCAATCTTTTTCACTAGCTTTTTG
>Ga0209542_10018870_pt1 | contig 11124 bp, 8 predicted proteins | sample RifCSPhighO2_01_FD_184028 | JGI IMG/M metagenome (GOLD analysis project Ga0209542, IMG submission 184028) | Soil microbial communities from Rifle, Colorado - Rifle CSP2_plank highO2_0.1 (SPAdes) (version 2) | ecosystem: Environmental > Terrestrial > Deep subsurface > Rock core/Sediment ...
CTGGAAGCGGAACTGTAATTGAATGTGATTCTCCGAATGATTGCACAGAAGGATATGTTTCAATTATAAATTTAGCTATAAAAGCTAAACAAACTTCCTCATCTAGTTCTTCTAGTTCTAGTGGAGGATGCAGAACAAACTGGAAATGCAATGAATGGAGTTCTTGTATTGGTGGAAAACAAATAAGAACATGCAGTAAAGAAAATATTTATTGCTATGCAGATCCTAAAGACAAGCCTGTTGAAGAGCAGACTTGTAGTGTTGAAACAATAGAACCAAAACAATCAGAAGAAATCCAGAATCTAAATCCTGAAAACAATGAAAATCAAGGAGGATTATCAAAAATTACAGGAGCTGTTGTTGGAACATTAGGAACAGGGTGGCTGATTGTTATCATATTTATTATTGGGATATTAGTTTTATCTTTAATTGTTAGATTTATCAGAAATAGGAAAACAATTACAGAAACTATTTAATAAATTATTTCTAAAATAAAAAAAATAAAATGAACACAAAAAATCCATTAGATGAAATTCAACCAATTGATAATTATGTTAGAAATCTTCTAGAACATGCTGTTAAAAGCTATAATATTCAAGTTGATTTAAAAAATCCAACAAGAAGTCAAAGATTAGAAGCAGCTTTGGCAATGAAAGATGATGGTTCTAAGGGCTGGAGTTCTATTGAAATAATGGTTGGTAGAAGAGTTGATGCTTCTGAATCTGCTGCTCAAACTTATGGTTTTCTTATGATAACTCAAGCAACTTGCCCTCAAGATCCAAGAAAATTTTATGATGGGTTTGCCCATATCTATTGGCCTGAAGAAAAGAAAGCTAATACTAAAAGCAAAAAATAAAATGAAAAATTCAAGAAAAACCCTTATTTTAATATTGATTTTGACAATTGCCATGTTAGGCTTGTTTGTTATAACTCAAATTGCTGATATTCTCAAAATAAATCTTACAACTTATTCTAATATTATTAGCGGGTTGAGATAAAAATGGATAAAACATACGGATTTGCTGAAAATAATATTAAGCTTGATTCTCATATACAAGAAGATGCTGAATTAGAAATTGGTGATGAAAAGAAAGAAGATATTGCTTGATTGTTATAGCTTAAATTTTATATATTATTGATACAAACCCCAAAAAAATTATTCCTTTTAAGCAGGAATAATTTCCTGAATTCTTATTGAAATCTGTTTTTTCTGATCAAGAGTTAATCTTTCATCTAACATAGGATAGAAATATCCATTTTCAAAATCCTTATGAGTAATTAATACTTCTTTTAGCCTGGACAGATTTGGCCTTATTTTCCTTTTCAGCTTATCTTCTAGGTCATTTATCATGCCAACTATTTTAACATGATCACTTAGAAGACGAAATGTGTCTGTTGTTTCTTTTCCTGAAATACTGACAAACATACTGAAAATTACTTTTTCTTCTACAAAAAAATGCTTTTCTAAATTCCATTTAAATTTGCTAAAATTCAGTTTTGTCTTGTCATAGTAGTCTATTTCTTTTTCAAGCTGTTCAAGAAACTTATTTAATCTCTCATGCTCTTTAAGCATTAGGGTTTGTATCTGTCTGGGCATGCTTGATTAAATTATTTCTATTATATAATTGTTGTTGTAATTCTGTTAGTAATAATTAATAACTAAGAAATATGTAGCAATTAAAATTTTAAGCTAATTAAACATATCTTAATCTCCTCAATAACATATTAAATTGTATAATACATTACTAGAAAAATAAAATAAACAATAATTTATTTTTGTCAGCTTTAGTAACAAATTATTTTCTATTTGTCATAATATATTTTATAAAACCTATTTTTTCATTACTGATTTTAGATTACAAATTTGTTTATAAAGGATTACTAAGAAGTAATAATATGAAAAAAGAAATAGCCTTAAGTATTATCGGATTATTAAGCTTTTTTAATATAGTTAGTGCACAAGAATTAATTTGCTTAAGAGAAGGCGAGACAATACATTTTTCTGAGTGTAATCCAGATATATCAGATTATACTTGTGATGTAACAAAATGCCAGTTATGTGTTAATGAAGTTTCTAGCGGGGTTTATTGTCCTACAGGAATTGATGCTTGTAATGATATAAGTGGCGGATGCACTTATTTATATGAAGAACCCTTGCCTCCTCCTGTTGACTTGCCTGTAATAACCTTAATCAATCCTTTGGATAAATTTTCTGTAGAATCTAAAGACCCCATAAAACTAGAATTCACATTTAAAGTTACAAAAAGTGCTGAAGTTCAAAAATGCGAATTAATTGTTAATGGAGACAGTGTTGCAACAAAAAATGCACCAATAGGTTCTACCACACAAAAATTATATTATACTGCAGCTCCTGGAATCTATATATGGAAAATAAAATGCACACAAAAATCTGGTTATGGAGGAAACATAATAATTTCAGATTCTAGAAGCTTTACAATCACAGACACAAGCGGAACTGGAGATCCTGGAAATACAATAACATTAACCAGTCCTGCAGATGCTTATTCTGTTACAGGACAGCAGGATATAGGTTTTGCGTTTAGTATTTCTGGAACTTTAACAGGAATAACTCAGTGTAATTTAAATTTAAATGATCAATTAACAGCAATAACAAGCATAAATGCTGATAATACAATTACTCAATCTGTTGCTGTTGGAAGTTATACCTGGAAAATACAGTGTATAAAAGGAACAAGCACTATCTCATCTTCATTAAGAACACTTACTGTCAACGTTGCTGGCGGGGGTGATGGCGGCGGGGGCGGTGGAGGAGGTGGAGGAGGAGGCGGAGGTGGAAGCACCGCAACTGTTTATGTTCTAACCTCTGAACAATTAGCAGCTGGAGCAACAAAAGATTTAACAAAAGGAGCAAAATTCAATTTTAAAATCGCAAACCAAACTCATTACTTAACTTTGAATGAAATAACGAGCTCTTCTGCTAAAATGACTGTATCAAGCACTCCTCAGACATTTACTCTTAACCTAGGAAATGAAAAGAAAGTAGATGTTAACAATGACAATACTTATGATATACTGGTTAAATTAGAAAGCATAACAGGCAATAAAGCAAAGATTACAATTAAATCAATTTCAGAGATAGTTTTAGGAAAAACAGGTGAAACTAAAGAAACCGAAGATAATGCTGAAACAGTAGAATCAACTAGTGAAGATCAAACCAGTTTATCTGGAATCACAGGAAATGTTGTCGGATTTGCAAAGAATAATAAAATACCTATTGCACTTGGTTTTGTTATTGTTATTGCGGTTCTTGGATTAATCTCTTATAATTATAATAAGAAAAAATAATTTTTAATTTTATTAACTATTTTTGGTGGATTAATAACTATTTTAATCATTGGCTCCTGTTCATCAAGCTTATGATGCTCGCTCTATATTAATTTTTGTTTTTAATATTATTAATATAAGAATTACTTTTTTCATCAAAAAAAAGTAATTACAAACCGTATACTTAAGAAAGTATATTTTTCTATCTGGGAAACAAAAAAATATACTTTGAATTCTAAAAGTATTTATAAAGAAAATAATTATGTTTTATTTAATAAGTAGTAATAAAAATGAGGGGTGATGGTTAGTAAATAGATAAAAAAAATATGCCATCAAAAGGGGATTATAACAAGAGAGGATTATTAATAATTTTAATTTTAATTTTAATTTTAAATTTTATAGCTATTTCTGTTTATCTTTCAATTCCTAAATCTAGTGAGGATAAAATTGATGTTTTAAAAAATATAAAAACTGATGTTTCTTTATCTTTAGACAAAAATAATTTGCTGGATAATAGTCTAGATGCTAGTTCTTTTGCAAAAGTTTTAAGTACATCAAGTTCATTTAGTTCTTCTTATAGTTCCTCTTCTAGCTCATCATCTAATGGCAATTCTTGCACTGGTAACTGTGGAATTGGTTCTCCTGATGAAGAATGCAGAGACTTTGGATTTGATTTTGGTGTTGCTAAATGGGAGTGTGAGGGAGGGACCTGTTGTGGCCTTGAAGGAAGCTGGAAATTAGATGAAGAAAATTATCCAGGAACTTTGGTAACAGGATGTTGTAAAAACGCGACATGGAATGTTGGAAGCTCGCCTGCTGATGGAATTGTTGTAAAATCTGGAAATATTGAGCATGAAGGATATTTTTATGCTGTAAATGGAACAAGCGGAACTGTAATATTACCTAAAGATATCAGCCATATTACTTTCTGTGGATATAATGAAACACAAGAATATGAATGTGGGAATGGAATTAAAGAAGAAGATGAAGAATGTGATTTAGGAATTAATAATGGGGTTGAATGTACTCCTGATTATGGTGAAACATGCACTTATTGTTCTTTGGATTGTGAAAACAAGACAAAAACCGACGGATATTGCGGAGATGGAATAATAAATGGAGATGAAGAATGTGAAGAAGATGGTGATTGTGAAGCAAGTGTTTGCCAGGATAAATGTATTGGAAATGATTATTATGAGTATAAAATCACAGAAAATGAATGTGATGATTGCAAGTGTGAAGAAAATGAATGTGATGTTAAAAATATAAGCCATAATGATCCTAGATGTTTAAATGAATATTGCGGAGATGGAATAATAAACGGAGATGAAGAATGCGAACCACCTAATACAACCACTTGTGATGCTAATTGCACGACAATAACTTGTGATGAAAATTCTGATTGTGATGATGATGTTTTTTGCAATGGGCAGGAAAAATGTATTGACGGAGAATGTAAAAACGGAACAGATGTTGATTGCAAGGGATTTGATTTATGTTTAATAGGAGAATGCAATTATACAGACGATGGAAATCCATTTACATGGGATTATTTTCCTGGATTTACAAGTGTTTGTGATGAAAGCTTGGATTCCTGTACAGTTGGGTATACTAATTTAACGCATGAATGTGATTTTGACTGCGGAGCAGAATGTATTGATGCCGGCGATTGCCCTGAAAAATGCACTGCAACTCATAAATTATATACTGAAGTGAATTGCAATGAATGTGAATGTGATTATTCCAAATATAAATGTATAATAGGAAAATGCGGGGCTGTTTGTGACAGCAACGACGATTGCACATGCCAGCAGGATTATTGTAATGGCACAACTCGTTATGATTATCCTGAAAACAGCACTTGTGGAACAGCGGGGAGTGAAGCATGCTTATGTACAACCTGCACTGCAAATGTTATTTATAATTCAACAGAATGCGGATATGCCGAGCCTTATTGCGGTGATGGAAATTTGAATGCGGGAGAAGAGTGCGATGACGGAAATGATAATAATTTAGATGAATGCAGGAATGATTGTACGCAGCCTTTTTGCGGGGATAATATAATTGATGAGGGAGAGGAGTGTGAGCCACCAAATACTACTACTTGTAATGCTAATTGTAAGTTTAAAAATTTAACTTGCATTGAAGCTAAGAACCTTGGATTGTTAACAGGAACAATTAATGGAGGACAAGGAATTGCTATAAATAACTGGCATCAAAATTATGATGTAGGACTAGCTGTTTATGAAAAATTTGATGAAATAATTGACAATCAAAAATTATTTGATTACGATACTGGAAATGTAAATGGAAATTCAAATTTAACTTTAAATGTTGATTTGCCTGATTGCAAATATCAGATTGATTTATTTTGTGGGCCTGTATTATTTTCATTAAATGGAACAAGATATGGAAGCAGGCTTCTTGTTGCAAAAACCGGGGGAATAGAATACTGTAGTGAAGAACCCGAATGTGGGAACGGAATATTAGAAAATGGAGAAGAATGCGATGATGGAAATAATGCAAGCGGAGATGGATGTGATAGTAATTGTAAAACTGAAGAATGCTGTAAAGATGGAGATTGCCCCGGAGACTCTTATTCTGATAAATATTGCTATAACGACGATGTTCACAAAAATCTTACTGATAATTTCTGTAAAAATGGAGAATGCTTATTTAATATAAGTAAAACATTTGTGAAGGATTGCGGGAGTAATTATTGTGATAATTGGGGAAGTTATTATTGTGAAGGAAAGAATAGAACAAGACAGAGAACCTGTTATGATAAAGGATGTTCATCAGGAGAGTGTTTTAATAATTCTAATATAGAAAAACAATCAGAAGAATGTGTATATGATTGTGTTAATGGAGAATGTATTGAAGAAGAATATTGCGGAGATGAAATTGTGAATGGAGATGAAGAATGTGAATTTGATTATCAATGTAATAATCCCTGCTTATTCAGCTTTTGTTTTAGTACTACAACTGAAAAATGTGTAAATTGCAAGTGCGAAGAAGTGCAAAAGCCATATTGCGGAGATGGTGTTGTAAATCAATTCTGGGAGCAGTGTGATAATGGAAATTTGATTAATGGAGATGGATGTGATAAATACTGTAAAACAGAAGGATGTGTTGATGAAGATCATGATTGTGTTTGTGATAATGAGGATTGGTGCTTAGATTCAAAACCAGGAGAGCCTGTAACTATCCATGGATGTGACCCCTTTCAGTTCTGCGGACAACTTGCTTGCGGAGAAGATTGTTATAAACTAGATTTTATTCCTAAATATTTAAACTGTGAACCAATAGAAAGTGAGGATGAAGGACAATATCCGGGAGATTGCACTTTTGTTATGGTGCTAAATGAAGGACAAACAGAACCAAAATGTCTTCCTACAACCTGCGCTGATTAATCTTATCTCCTCTTTTATCTATAGTTTATTAACGATTTTACTCAGGAGCCTCTGTTGATTAAGCTTTATGATGATTGCTCTTGCTTTAGGATTTAGAGATTATTGATAATAGCTTGACTCTTATTTTACTTAATATACTTCTTAATATAATAATGTTTAAATATGAAAAAAATGCTGTAACTTCATAGTAATCCTATAAATTTTATATATAAAATGAATAAAAAAATAGTGTTTATTGCAGGTTTGTTTATCGCCTTGGTTCTTATTGGTAATGTTCTTGCTGCTCTTAATGTAAAAATCGGAAGCGGAATAATGATATTAAGAGCAGAAACAGGTGATGAAATTGAAAGATCTATTCTAGTGATAAATGATAATGATTTTCCTGTTAATATTGAATTAACTGCTTCTGGAGATTTAGCAGAAGACATAACAATCAAAGATGATAATTTTACTTTGCAAGCTGGAGAAAAGAAAAAAGCTTTTTTCACGATTTATGTAAAAAGGGCTGGAAAAACAGAAAGCAGGGTAAATGTACAATTCACTCCTATTGATGGAAAAAATAGGGGGGTGTTGTCTAGCAAAATAACTGTTGTTGCAGCAGGAGAGGATGTTAATGTAGATGAAAATGTAGATGAAAATACCGAAACTGAAGATAATTCTTCAAAAAAATCGGTGTCAGGAAGCATTACTGGGAATATTGTTGTTGGAAAAATAAATAAGAATATTATTGCCTTTGGAACAACCTTGATTCTTGCCTTGGTCTTTATTGTTATACTAATCATCTATTATATTAAGTTTAAGAAAAAAACAAAAGAAAGTGAGGAGACAAAAAAAGAGGTAAAAACTAAACTAAAAAAGAAAGTGAAAAGGCGTGGCTAAGAAATCCTTTTTAGTTTTATCTGCATTTTTATTGTTTATTTTTGCAGTTAGTTTTGTATCTGCTGCAAATATTGGTTATGTTGTTAAAACTCCTTCTCCAGACCCAAATAATTTAGATGAACCTGCAATTATTGATATTTTAGAAGAAAATGGGCATACTGTCACATTATTAGATAATGTTTTATTTAATCCAAACCCCTATGATATAATTATTGTTGGAGAGGATGTAACAAGCATATCTGGAATATTTGACAATAAGAATCATAAAACTATTTTTTTAAGTCAATCTGCTGCTAAAAATGCAGGACTTGCAAAATATAGCGGATATACTACAAATAACAAGATAACAATCTCAAATAATAATCATTTGATAACAGAGGGGGTAAGATTAGGGGATTTAACAGTTTATGACAGCATAGATAATGTTGGTTATGTTACAGGATGCAAAGCATTAAATTCCCAAAGCCTTGCTTACAGAAGTGACACTTCTAACAGTGCAATTTTAATCTTAGAAAAAAATGCATTGCTGCTTGATGAAACAGAAAGCTGCACAAAAAGAAATGTTCCTATATCTGAAAGAAACATGTTTTTTGGATTGCCAAAAGCAAGCTTGTGGAATGATGATGCAAAAACTTTATTCTTGAATTCAATTGGATGGATTTTATATGGAGAAGACAAAGATGAAGATGGCTATCACTATGATGATGATTGTGATGATAATAATCCTTATGAATGGGAATATTTAGAAGGTTATTCAGATAATGATAGAGATGATTATGGAACTGGGAGTTTATTAGAGGTTTGTTCTGGTTATAGCCTTCCTGCTGGTTATTCTGAAATTAATGGAGACTGTGATGATACTGATGAAACAATTAACCCCGATGCAGAAGAAATGCAATATGATAGTATTGACCAGAATTGTGATAATACAATTGAATTTTTATCTGAAATACCAGATATAGAATGGAATGAGGATGAAATAAAAAGTTTTAACTTATCATCTTATGTCTGGAATCCTGGAAACAGTGAATTATTATATTATATTTACGGCACTTCTGAAGATAAATATATTGATGTTGATGATGCAGAAAGCGGAATATTTAATTTTTCATCTGACGAAAATTGGTATGGAAATGATTGGATTGTTTTTGGGGTGCATGAAGAAAGCAGTGATACTGACTTAATGTCAAATGAGGTTGCATTAATTGTTAGTCCTGTAAATGATGCTCCAAGATTTATTGGAAGTATTGATGACATAAATTTTGATGAAGATACAGAGTTAACTAATTATATTAATTTAAATGATTATTTTTATGATATTGATGGAGATGGATTAACATTCGATGTTATTGGAAATACTTTTATTGATGTTATAATTAATAATGGATTGGTAAGCTTTATTCCCACTCCTGACTGGTTTGGAACAGAAAGTATTATCTTTTCTGCTAGTGATGGAAATGGAAGTGTAAATTCAAATGAAATCAATATAACAGTTGAAGATATGAATGAGCCTCCTGAATTTAATGAAATTGATTGTTTATCGGATATTGATGAAGATATTGAGTATACTTGTTTGTTAAATGCAAGTGATTTTGAAAATGATGAATTAGAATTTAGTATTGCTGATGAAGATAATTTAAATTGTGAGATAGAAGGAAATGAATTAACTTATTATTCTAAGCTGAATTATAATGGAGAAGCAAACTGTGAAATTGAGGTTAATGATGAAAATGGATTTGATAATTATGTTTTTTCTGTGAATATACTCCCTGTTAATGATGCTCCTGAAATCAGAGGCCATAGTCCTACTGAAACCCCAAAATTAATGAAAGGTACTGATACTTTATTCTCGGTAAATGCTTATGATATTGATGGAGATGAATTAAATATTAAATGGTTTGTAGACGGAAATGAATCTGAAAGTGAAGAAGATTATGTTTTTAATAATGTAAAAGGTAATTATGAGATTAAAGTAGTAGTTAGTGATAATGAATTTGAAGATGAACATACTTGGAATGTGTTTGTAGGAGATATTTCTGACTTTACCTGCGAAGAAGTTGAGGGTTATTCAATTGCAGATAATGAGGTATGTTTAGGAGATTTGCTTCTAACTTCTGACTCTAATTTAATTACGTGCTGTTCAATAGCAGGACAACCAAAGTTTTCAGATGCGGGCAGATGTAAAAATATAAGCGATAAATTGAGATTAAAAATTGAAGAACCAGAGGAAAATTATGAATTTAAAATTGGAGATACTATAAGCGGAGGGATAAAAATAGAAAATGATTTTGATGAAGATTTAGATTTTGATATGAATGTTTATTTATATGACCTAACAGAAGATAATGAAATTGAGAATTATGAGGATTCAATTGGTGTGAATAAAGATGAAAGTGAAAATTTAGAATTTGAATTCACAATTCTTAGTGATTTGGATGAAAAAGATGATTACGCTCTTTTTGTAAAAGTTAATGATGCAGAAGGGAATTATTGTAATGAGGATTATATTCCTATAAAAATTCAAAGAGAAAAGCATGATGTTGTCATCCAAGAAGTTGATATGGACAGCAAATCTGCGTGCGGGGATTATCTTGATTTTAAAATAAAGCTTAAAAATTTAGGAAGCAAAGATGAAGATGTTTATTTAATTATTGAAAACACAGATCTAAATATAAGTGAAAAAAGCGAGATTTTTGAATTAGAAAAATATGATGAAAATGATCGAATAACAAAGGACATGCAGATAAAAATCCCTGAGAATGCGGAAGAGGATTATAAAATTAAAATAACTGCAATTTTCGGGGAGAATGAAAATTCAGTAACTAAAGATCTATCTGTTGAATGCAAGCAAATAGAAGAAATAACAGAGGAAATAGAAAAAATTTCCTTGCGGGGAAGCAGTGCAGAAGCCAAAACTGATAATACGAGCAATAAATCTAGTATTGTTATATTAATAATTATCATGCTTCTTGCTCTTGTTGCGATTATGATTTTATTAAAATTTGGTTTTAATAATAAAAAATGATAATAAAAACAAAATATAAAACAAGAAATGGGCCAAGAAAAGTAAAAAATCATGTCCATATTGAAGAGATTATTATTAATGAGAATATGATAAATCCTAAAAATGAGAAGTTTGAAATAGGTTTTAAAAACAATTCTACATCAGGATTAATAGAATTCAGGCCTGATGAAATTGACAGATTAATAAGAACTGTTAGAGATAAAACTAATTTGATAAAAAGTGTGAAGATTATAGGTGATTAAAAATAATCTGATTCTTAACTTGTTTCTATCAATAATACAAATATACTAATATAAGCAGGGGCAATCTCACATCAAACTTAATCTTCTCATATCCACATAAAAATCGTTTAATAGATTATAAATTTATGAATCGTGTGTAGGTTCATGACATTTGTTACCTCCTAAAATAAATATTCTAAACTTGGTTAGGAGGTATGAAAAAAGAAATTATTAGAAGAGAAGCTATCAAGTATAAACTAAAAGGAAATACTTACAAACA
>Ga0209542_10018873_pt1 | contig 11123 bp, 15 predicted proteins | sample RifCSPhighO2_01_FD_184028 | JGI IMG/M metagenome (GOLD analysis project Ga0209542, IMG submission 184028) | Soil microbial communities from Rifle, Colorado - Rifle CSP2_plank highO2_0.1 (SPAdes) (version 2) | ecosystem: Environmental > Terrestrial > Deep subsurface > Rock core/Sediment ...
GAAGGCCAAGTCTTTGCCTCAGCTACTTGTACGAGCCGTTTTGCGCCAGCAACGCCGATGGACACGTCGTTATGACTGACTTTTAACTGTTGTCTGAATCGGGGCATAATTGTGGGGATAAGTCGATCTTGATCAAATGGCGGATACCTGTTAGGATCAAGTTATGGTCAGAGCGAACAATAGCAATCGAAAAAGGAAACCGCAACAACCTCTTCGAGTTGTGGAACTTTTCGCTGGAGTAGGAGGATTTCGACTTGGCCTTTGTGGCATACAGGACCGCTCCAAGAACTATAAGACGGTTTGGTTTAATCAATGGGAGCCGAGCACACAGAAACAGCATGCTCACGATGTGTATAAAACAAGATTCCAAGAAGGAGCGGGCGAAGAAACGCGGTTAACGAATGTCGATATCGCGGCGGTCGTGCGCATGGCGCAGACTAAGCAATTTGAGATTCCGGACCACGATGTACTCGTTGGTGGATTCCCTTGCCAAGATTATTCTGTCGCTCGTACATTAAGCCAAGCAAAAGGTATCGCGGGTAAAAAAGGCGTTCTCTGGTGGGAAATCAGAAATATCCTCGACTTGAAACTCAAGCAGGGAAAACCGGTCAAATATCTTTTCTTAGAGAATGTTGATCGTCTATTGAAATCTCCTGCGACGCAACGCGGCCGGGATTTTGCCATCATTTTGGCAACGCTTGCTGACCTTGGCTATGCAGTAGAGTGGCGCGTGATAAACGCCGCTGATTACGGGATGCCGCAACGCCGCCGTCGCACATTCATATTGGCTTACCACTCTTCGACACCGCTCCACCACTCTATGGAGAACGCAGAGGCGTGCACCTGGTTATTGCGTAAGGGTGTTATCGCGAGTGCATTTCCGGCTGAACCGAAAACCCTCATTCCCTTCTCAGGCAATCTGATTGGAAACTTCGCGGACATCTCTGAGACGTTCAACGCAACTACTCCCGACATAAGCCCATTCCACAACGCGGGAATGATGCGAGGTCGCACTTTTCACTCTATAGCTGTGTCATCTTCATATAAGGGACGTCCGGCTACGCTCAAAGATATACTTATCGACGAAAAAGATGTGCCCGATGAATACTTCATAAAAAATGATGCTCTGAAATATTGGAAGTATCTGAAAGGCGCTAAGAACGAATCCCGCAAAGGCAAGAATGGTTTTACCTTTGCCTACACGGAGGGTTCAATGGCTTTCCCCGACCCAGTCGACAAGCCATCTCGTACAATCATTACAGGCGAAGGCGGCACCGCGCCATCGCGATTCAAACATGTCGTGGAAACAAAAAGGGGGTACCGCCGACTGACACCCGTCGAACTGGAGCGACTATGCATGTTTCCTGATCATCACACTGCGCTAGATGGCATATCCGATACGCGTCGTGCATTCTTTATGGGAAATGCGCTTGTCGTTGGCGTTATCGACCGCATCGGCAAAGCTCTTGCTAACGCTCACAAAGACTCAGGCAATGGCGGCGGCAATCCTCCTAACCGTAGCATTCCGTCCCCTATCAGTATTAAGTCGGCACGCCCAAACCGTCACCGTTCGCCATCCAAGGCGTCTTAGGTCGCGTACTTTTTGCATATCGCGAAGTCTGTTGGTCTCGATTTTGTTTTTCCAGAACGCTCGATGTGTCTTCGGTAACTTGAGTTTGCAGTATCGGCAGCCGTGCCAAAAACACCCGTGAACAAAAACCGCCACTTTCTTTTTCGGGAACGCAAAATCGGGTCGCCCGGGCACGTTTTTCAAGTGCTGTGAATACCCTCTTATCCCGTTCGATGCAAGTAACTCCCGTACCAACAACTCAGGCTCTGTATTCTTCGCGCGAATCGCACTCATTGTTCGAGAAGTACAATCACTCCCCGGAATCGGAGCTCTGCCATCGCGAACATACAAAGTGTCACTCAATTTCTTCATCACCGTCAGGCCCAATTTCCGCAAAATACTCTCTGTACTTTGCTATTGAGTTCAATAATAAAGTAACGCTGTTTTTTGCTTGAGCTTCGGCCTCAGAATCGTGGGTCAGCGGTAAATCGTGAGCATCTATGTTCCTTTCTGGAAGAACGAAGTTCAAGTGGTTGATAATATTCTGTGGGCTAAGGGTGCCGATTTCAGCTCTGGCCTTGATAAACAAATCGTTAACAATGGGGTTCAATAGAAGAGCTCGAATATTTCCCAGCGAGAGAAAGTCTGATAGTTTCGCCAACTTTAACCTGTGAGGGTCGCGGTTTGAGAAGTTCTTCTTCAAAATCTGATACCCGCTTGGATCAAATCTTTGAGGACATGTTCGCGATAGCCAAACATCGAAACTCTCACCGTTTCCATACCTATCGAACAACGAGCCAATCCACTGTCTCAACTCTCGTTCTAGCTCTTGGAATCCAGGTATCTCCTTCGCCAAGCTTTGACTTAACAGTATAAATTGTTGGTCCTTGCTCCCCTCTGCAAGAAGTCCTAAGAGTTTTTTCGTTGCATCATCCTTTAAAGCTTCTCCTGTTGCCTTTCGTAGTTCCCCGATTAACCTTTTATCTATATGTTGTTTTAATATGGATAACCAACTACGATATTTCTGCCTCCTAGCCTCAGAGTTATCTGTTAATTTTATATTCACTGTCGTCAAGGAAAATAGAGCGACCAGTATCTCTATGGCGGTACTATTCAGCACTATATCTTCGAAAATTTCCGTATCCAGTTCACTCTTCAAAGACTCGAAATAATCATCGAGCGCCGCCCGTACCGCTTGAGCACTCAGCACCACGTCTTTACTTTTGAAAAAGGGGTTCTTATTTTCAGTGACCCACTTAACTCGGTCTTTCATTAGGCCGCTCTTTATAATTGCGCGACAGAGCGCAGATAGGTTTATTGGGGCGCGATTTCTCTTGGCAGGGATTTTTATCTGACCTTGTAACGGCCCTTTTTCGTCCAGAGCTTTAACCAGATTTGAAACGGCACCTTCAATTGTTTCAGGCTCTATGTCTCCTTTGATATCCCAAATTAAATTTGCATTTATAGTTTTCTGTTTGTGGTTTATGTCAACGAAGAGTCTCATCTGCTCTGTCTGGGGTATTTGTTCAATCATCACGACCGGAACAGTTGCACCCGCCCTGCTTAAATCATTCGCTGCTGAATAGCCAAAAAGTCGGTGTTGGCCATCAATTACCCAGAAACTTTTGTATGAGAGGGGAAACTGAAGGATGCCAATCTCTAAGTTATAGGCTGAATCACCGAGTCTTTTTATCAAATCGTCGTTCGCAACCTCACCCAGGTAGTTATGAATTGGAGTGAAGCTCAGATTCTCTCGCCCAATAATCGGGTCATGCGCAACAATGATGTTGTTAATGAATGACCCTCCTTTGTTTATGTAGTCTGCAACAGAATTTAAACGCGAGGAGTCGATAATTCGCTGATAATAATCGCTCTTTCCCTGCTCTCGTCGAGCAACATAACAATATTTTATTATTTCTGTAGGAGCAGCAGAAAATGAATAGGCATTGAAAGCCTTGCTATGTACCTTTATGAGTGTCTTAAAGGCAACCGCTGTGTGAACAGCCTCCGCCGGTACAGTGGCACCCAGGTCGGCTAGTATGTTATGGAGAGTGACCTCTCTAAGGATTGTCGGCTGTTTCTCATAGTAAGACCTATACCGCTCGCCCCAAATAGCGATATCTAAATCCTTTGCGTACTTGGAATTAGATTCGGAGACAATTACCTCCTTACCAACCGCTAGTACCAAGAATACATTCTTATATTTTTTGTATTTCGGATGGGCTCCGAGCACCTTGGTGTACTCGCCCCTGCGACCATTCATGAGCGCAATCCATTTTTTGATGTCTTCTGATGGCCCGGTTACCTCTTGAGTTCTGCACTCAATCAACAAAACATTGTTTTCACTTCCGCAAATTACGTCAATCTGACACCTGCTATCTTGAAAACGAAACCCCTCAGGGTCATGGCTGACATCGGAAAACCCTAGTTTTCTTACGAACTCTTCGATTCTCTTTTCAAATAACAACCAATTTTTAGTCTTTTCCATAGCAGTTATAGTTCTCCGAATCATCCCACAAATCTTCATTTTGCCTAGCTGCCGGCAGGCAGGCCGAAATTCCCCCCCCCTCCTTCTCTTTTCTCAATCCCCCCTCTTCCCCACCCCTTTTTTTTCTTATGCTAGTCTTTTGCAAAACACTAGCATAGCAAGGAGCGCACAAATCTTCATTTCGTGGAAATTTGGAGTCTATATATTGAATATCCACATGACTAACCGTTCACTTGATTTTCAGTTATAAATACCTATACTATCTAGGTCTGTCGGTTTTCCATATAAACTGACAGGGTATTACATCCAAGGGTGGCCCTCCGCAAGGAGGGCCATTTTGAGTTAAAAATTATGCTATGTCAGCTCTGCGAGTCAATTCCCTTCCCCAAATGTCTTCCGAGATCATCAGCACGTCTATATATCCATCACCACCCGTCTTTAACTCGTGAGAAATATTATTTTTTGAAGAGAATATGTGGACTTTTTTCCCTCCATTTCTGAGATACGTGACGAGAGACAAAAAATCTGAATCTCCGGTAAAGAAAACTGCTGTATGGAAGTTTGCCTTTTGGTGTAGTGCGTCAATCGTCATCTCAACATCCATGTTTCCCTTTTCCTCAAACGCGTCGCCAATATCTGTATGCACAGCGATTCGTTTCAGCTCTTTCTTTCTAACTATAAAACCAAGGCGTTTCTTTAAATATGTGAGGAACTTGTGTTTTCCATCAAGACTATAACTACGTGTTCCATCTGCTGGATAAGCCGTGTAATAGAAGAACTTTATCTCGCTAGCAGAAAATTTAGTTTTTAGATATTCTCTCAATTTTTCCCAGTCAAAGAAACGACCTCTTGCCTTTTGTGCTTGCCATAGGTTCGAAGCGTCAATGAACACGTACACTACATTTTTTCTGCCTAGAAAACTAACCATAAGAACAAATCATCGCACAAATCGTCGTTTTGCCTAGCTGCCGGCAGGCAGGGGGAATGAGAGAGAAAACCGGGAGGAAACCGGGTCGGGCACCTCGACCCCCTTTTTTTATATTTTCTTACCCCTCTTTTTTCTCAATCTTTTCCCCATTTTTTCTTCTTTCCTTTTCTTCTCCCATTCCTATCCCCCACCTTTTCTCCATCCCCACTCCCCCATTTCCACCCCTCAACTCATCCGCGACATTCAAACGTTTTGCAAAACATTAGAATGACCCTTCGGTATAAATCCTCATTTTTGCGAATGGGGTCGCATACCTGAATATCCACACTGGATTACCTTCACTTGAACTTAACCTACCGGCAGGTTATAGTGTGGATAAGATCACCACGAAAAGCGCCCTGCAAGGTTCCGTCCTTGTGGGGTTCTTTTCATTCTTAGGCCTTCTTTTTGTACTCTAGTTTTGTCCTCAAGTCCGACACGAAAGCTAAATACCCAGAATCGAACCGTTTTAAGAGTGCGGAATACTTCATTTGATTCGGGATCAAGATCTTTTCAAGTTTCTTTTGTTTTATGAGGTAGTCCACAAGGCAGTGAAAGTCGCCATCACCAGTCACAATGACTGCTTTTTCATATTCAGAAAAATCTATCATCGCCTGCAATACTAATTCAGCGTCACAATTTCCTTTTGTTTTTCCGTCTTTGTATTTCAGAGTCGGCTTGAAAATAAGGATGTACCCTTTTTCTTGCAACGACTTGTAAAAATCGGCGTGCTCTTCAAGAAATCCGATGAAGAGATACGCTTTCTGCACGTTGTACTTTTCCTGCAAGTACACGCGAAAACGCCGCCAGTCTATTTTCCAACCGAGCAGCTTTGTAGCCAAATTGAGATTTTGGCTATCAATAAATGCGTAATTGCCCTTCTCATCCGACATACACAAAATCATCCCACAAATCTTCATTTTGCCTAGCTGCCGGCAGGCAGGCCCAAATTACCCATCCACCCCCTTCTCTTTTCTTAACCCCTTCTCCTCTTTTCTTAATCCCCCTCTTCCCCCGCTCCTTTTTTTCTCCCCCCACTTTTTTTCTCTCCCATTTCTTCTTTCCTTTTCTTCTCCCATTCCTATCCCCCCACCTTTTCTCCATCCCCACTCCCCTCATTCATTCCAGCATTTTGCAATATTGCAAAACGCTAGAATAAGGATGCATCAGCCGGCTCCGCAAAGCGCGATGGAATTAGCGCGGCTAGGATCGGATGTCGAGCGTAAACACAATCGTGTCGTCGGCAGCGATTCCCTCGGCACGACGCACCGCGGCCTTGAGCGGCAGGAGGTAAGTGCCGGAATGGGAATCGGGAAAGATTGATGTTTCCCACTTCGTCTTTCCAAGTGTCACCGCGACGCGTATCCCGCCGAATCCTCTTCGCGGTCCCCCGTCGCGCTTTTTGATGAGCGCTGATTGTTTTTTATCAACGTGCGCAAAATGCCACGCACCCTGCGCCCCGGGCCAAAGCACAACCCGTGAAGTTACTTTGTACCGAGTGGCCATGAAATAGCTCTATTTAGACATGAAGTAAAAGACGGTTGCAGAGCCGACGACAAGAACAGCGATAACGATGATGATAAGCATGCATAAATCATCCCACGGATATTCAGTTTGCGGAATGACGCGAGAAGTCCGGAGGCAGCGGCGCAATAAACGTCTGCGGCTGACCGGCAAGGTCGAGCGTGATGCTATATGCATGTAGCGCCGGGCGCGTAAACCCCAGCGATACCATTTCTCTTTCCTCGCCACCCCTTCCCCCATCCATAATCATTCCAGCTTTTTGCAAAATGCTGGAATGGTTGTAGACATGGTCGCCGATGAGCGGGTGTCCGATTGATGCAAAGTGAACGCGAATTTGATGCGTGCGGCCTGTGACGGGCTGTGCCTCGATATATGCGACAACTTCATCTGTCGCGGAATCCGCGAAGTTTTTCAGCAAGCACCAATTCGTCACGGCCGCACGCTTATCTCCTTCCTCGCACGGTCGCGCATACCAGTGTTTCGGCGGAGAGGAACTGCGCATGATTTCGGCGACAATCTTCCCTTTCTTTTTTTCCATATGCCCATGCACGAATGCGCGATACGTTTTATGCACGCGCCTTTCTTTAAATGCCTGTTTCAACTCCGCATACATTTCCGGAGTTTTAGCGACGAGCATGACTCCGCTCGTCGTCCTATCAAGCCGATGCACAATGCCGGGCAGAAGAATTTTCTCGCCCTGCGGCGACACCCATGGCTCGCCCACATTCGCTAGAGAGGGATAATGAGCGAGAATCCAATCGGCAAGAGAGGGCTCTTGTGTGCGCCCGTCACTGTGCACGATAAGCCCCGCCGGTTTGTCGAGCACGAGTATCGAATCATCCTCAAAAATCACCTTCACCCCCATACTATTTCTCTTCATCATTTCTCATACTAACGTTTTGCAAAACATTAGAACGTCGTTGGCGCGCCGAGTGAGCTTATGCCGCACGCTTCGACCGTCGTTGCGCTTCATAACGAGACCGGCAATAGCGAGTTTGCGTACGTGGTCCGATGCATTCTCGTATCCAATCTTAAGGCGCTCGGATATGTCTTCCACCGAAAGTTCGGGTTCTCGCTGCAATAGAAACAGTATTTCAATTCGCCGGTGATTTGCGAACCCTTTTACGATTCGCTCGAGTGCACGAAAATTCATTTTGCCTCCTGTCATTACCCTATTCTAGCATTGTCATTGCAATCTTTTGCAAAACGTTTGTATGACTGCGTTCGAGAGTGCGGAGGTGCCGGCGAATCCTCTTGTGCTCGGGCACCGCGCGCTCTACATGCTGCCAAAATCGGTCCGAATGGTTGAATTCCGCCAAGTGGCACAGTTCGTGGACGATAATGTAGTCGGCGATTTCGGACGGCAGGAGTACGATTTTGTAATTGAAATTTAAATTCCCTTTTCCCGAGCAGCTCCCCCACCGTGATTTATGATTTTTTATGAACACTTTCCCGACGCGTAGCTGATAGCTCGCGTTGAAATATCGTATGCGTTCGTGCACAAACGCGCGCGCATGCTCGCGAAGTTTCAAATACTGATGGCGGTTCCTGCGCGAGAGCAACATCAGGACATTTTACTTCCTCTTTGCGGATTTTATAAACTTCAGCTTTTTCTCTCGTCGCCAACTTTTTATTTCTGCCTCGCGTTTCTGCGCCGCGCTCCTGTTTTTGGCCTTTTCCGAATAGACAAACCTGCCCGCCTTTTTCGAACGAGTATAGCTCGCGCCCTTCCCGCTCCGGTGCTCGGTGAGCCGGCGCGCGAGGTCTGTCGTGATGCCGGTATACAGCGACCCGTCCTTGCACTTCAATATATATACGAAATACACAAGCTATATACTGATTACTCCGAAAATCTTTCCGATTCCAAATGTGATAAGCATTGCGAGCGCTCCTCCTGCCACGACTCGTAATGTCGCCCTCATTTTGTTTGCGCCGCCGATGTATGCACTGAGCGAGCCGGTGATAACGAGAGCGACGAGAACGGCTGCAAAAGTGACGGGCATGCGCGCCGAGGTTGGCGCCATGACGACCGCGATGAGCGGTACAATCGCACCCGCCAGGAAAGAACCCGCTGATGCTAGAGCGGCGTGCCATGGATTTGTGAGCGCAGACGGGTCGATGTGCAGCTCCGCATCGACATGCACAGCAAACGCATCCTTCGCCGTCAATTCTTCTGCGACTTTCTGCGCGGTCGCATCCGATAATCCTTTTGCTTTGTAGAGCGTGGTGAGTTCGGCCAGTTCGGCCTCCGGTTCTTCGCGGAGCTCCCGACGCTCTTTTTCGAGGAGCGCCATCTCGGTATCACGTTGCGTACTTACGGAAACATATTCACCGACCGCCATCGAAAGTGCTCCGGCAGTGAGTCCTGCAACACCGGCGGTCAGGATGAAGCCGGAAGAATCGGTTGCGCCCGCAACACCGACGATAATCGAAGCGACCGAGACGATGCCGTCGTTCGCGCCAAGCACCGCTGCGCGAAGCCAGTTGAGCTGGGTTCCCGAGCCCGTTGTATGAAATTCATTGTGCAAAAGCATATCTCTCGTTCAGCACTATGGCCACATGCGCTGCATCACCGAGTCTTTCAGGATGAGCCAGTGATAGAGCGCTGCGGCAACGTGTAAGCCGACGATAGTCAGAATAAGACCGCCGACAAAAGAATGTACTCCTTCAAAAATCTCCGCGAGTCCCGCCTGTGCGGATACTAATTGAGGGATATCAACCAATCCAAAAAGCGTCACTTGCCAGCCCATAGAAGACGCCCACAGCCAGCCGGCGACAGGCATGACGATAAGGAGTGAATAGAGCGCATAGTGCGTGATGCGTGATAGGCGTTCCTGCCACATAGGCATGCTCGCTTCCGGCGGCGGCACCGCAGTGAACAAGCGCGACACAAGACGCACGAACATGAGGGCGAGAATCACGAGCCCGAACGACATGTGGAAATTCACCAGCGCCTCGGGCGTTCGTGCTTCTTCCGGCATCACGAGCGTAGACAGGTATTCGACAAGGACCGCAATCGCAATAATCCAATGAAACAATTTTGAATATCGGCTGTACTGCATTGGCATATCCTGATTGTATCACCGGGGAATTGGTGTCTATTTTTTTCCTAAATCGAGCGTCTCGTCGATTCTGATTTGTGCGACAAATTCCGGTACGTGCGAGACGAGTATCATCGCGCCTTCGTACGCGTCGAGTGCTTTTGCTATCACCGGAATGTGGCGGAAATTTATGTGATTCGTCGGCTCGTCGAGGATGAGCAGGCCCGGCCGCACGAGCACGAGCCGTGCAAACGCCACGAGTCCTTTCTGACCCTCGGAAAGATGGCCGATTTTCGTGTGCACGACATCCCCCGTAAGCTGGAAGCCCGCTGCAGTGTGCCGCAGAGTCTCTTCAAACTTCTTGTCCATGACCGCAATCAACTCTTCCATCACCGTCCGCTCGAAATCGAGGTTTGAGAAATCCTGACGGTAGTATCCGATTTTCACACCTTTCGTGACGACCGTCCCTTCGGCCTCGCCGTGTGCAATCGCTTCGAGCAGAGTAGATTTCCCGATGCCATTAGGCCCTGCGAGCAGCAGATGCTGATTCTTGCGAAGTGCCACTTTTTTCTTTTTTACCGACGCCTTGTGATTGTGAATTGTTTTGAAAGATGAAATATGGAGAATCTCACCAGAAAGGTCCGGCTGGCATGGAATGGTAAATGCCTGAATCGCCTTGTCTTCGCGGCGCACATCCACCATCGCTTCCTCTGCTTCTGCCGCCTGCGCACGCATGCGCTTCGCGACGAGTCGCATCTGGCCGCCTTTGTGCGCGAAGAAGTTGGCTTTCTCCTTATTCGCAATCGCCGTTTTCTTCAGCTGTGCGTTTTTCATGTTTTCCTTTTCAACCCGCACCGCAATTTGGCTAAGCGCATCAAAATAGTTGCCCACGTATTGTTCCACTTTCTTCGTGTGCACATCGAGATACAAAACCCCTTGCGTGAACGCGTTTAAAAAGTCTTCATCGTGAGAAATGACGATGCACGTCTTTGCATACTCGACGAGAAATTTGGTGAGATGTGCAATGCCCTCTTTATCGAGGTTGTTGGTCGGTTCGTCGAGGAGGAGGAGGTCCGGTTTCTGAATGAGCGCGGAGGCGAGGAGGAGCCGTGCTTGCTGACCGCCGGAGAATGTTTTTATGAGCCGGTCTTTCGGCGCCTGCAGGTTTACGATTTCGAGCACCTCATCTATCATCGGGTCGATTTCATAGATTTTCTTGGGGAATACGCTCTCAAAGAATTCCTTCACCGTGAGATTGAGTTCGGCTCGGGGTATTACCTGCCGTGCGACCGCGATAGAGAGTCCGTGCGGAATATTGATATCCCCCGACTCCGGGTGAACGGCTCCCGTAATAAGCCCGAATATCGTGCTCTTCCCTGCGCCGTTTTGACCCATGAGGGTAAGCTTCACGCCGCGACGAATGACAAAAGACGCCTCGTCGAGGATTTGTTTTTTGGCGTTGTATTCGTATGACACCTCGTCAAAGCGAACTAGAGTTTCATCACGGGACATTTCGGGTACACCTTACCTTAT
>Ga0209542_10018875_pt1 | contig 11123 bp, 10 predicted proteins | sample RifCSPhighO2_01_FD_184028 | JGI IMG/M metagenome (GOLD analysis project Ga0209542, IMG submission 184028) | Soil microbial communities from Rifle, Colorado - Rifle CSP2_plank highO2_0.1 (SPAdes) (version 2) | ecosystem: Environmental > Terrestrial > Deep subsurface > Rock core/Sediment ...
CCGAAAACGGGTATCTTCAGCGCCCACGCAAGCGTATTGGCGCACGTAATGCCTGTCCGAAGAGAACTGAATCCTCCGGGACCGGAAACGACCGCTATACCCCTCAAAGATCGCAGGGATAATGTATTTATTTTCAAGAAAACATCAATATTTTTTAAAAGCTCTTCCGAATGATGATTTTTTATTTTTATAACCTTTCTTTTTTTCAATGAATTTTTCTCGTAAATAGCAATTGCAAACTTTTCCTTCTGGCTTGTATCTAAAAATAAAATCATATCCTACTTTTTCTTATTATTATTCACCGGATTCGTCTTATCGATCATAACGATATTTTTCGTCTCTAGGATGTCGTACAGGAAACGGTCGGTAATCTCTTTTCTATATTTATACTCTTGGGGGGACATAATGGTATAATTTATTTTATGATTAAGCTCCTTTTCAAACTCTTCAATAATTTTTAACATCTTTTTCTTTTCCACGCTTCCAACTAAGAGCATATCTGTTTTTGACTTTTCCATTCCCACAAAAATACCCGTGAATAATAAGAGCTGCAGTGAAGAAATGATTTCAATTTTCTTTATAAAGTTTCTTTCGGCGAAAAGGCGCGATTTGAGGATAAGCGCCCTCAACTCATGGTACAGTAAAAAATTTTGATTTATTGCATAATATTTTTTCAGCTTCTCAATGTAGTCGGGTGTATTTTTTTTAATCTCTGGTTTCTGCCCTTGGACAAGCGGCGTTTCTTCCGACTTTTTTTCGTTATCATGGACCGCCTCAATAATCACTCCTATGCTTTTTAAATTATCTATCTCTCTTCTTATGGAGTTTAGCTGTGATCCCGTCTCTCTTGCGAGCTGCCGGACAAAAAAAGCTTTCTTTGGATTTTGGTACAATACATTAAGAATTTTCACTCTTGTATTTGAACCAAAAATGTGTTCAAGCATAAAATTTTTTGTTTGCCTAAAATAGATTTTTATTTTACTCCTTTAGGCAATTTACTTTAGGTTATATTTTATAGTATAATATAAAGGTTAATAAAGAGTCAATGTATTATCCAAATGGAGCATTTTTCCCATAAAATCTACAATCTCGCAATTGAAACTGAAAATTCAAAGCATGTTAAGAGTAAATGCTTTTCTTCAAAGCCCGTCAAAGAAAAAGATAAAAAACTAGGAAAAATTTTTGGATTTATTTCAATGCAATCAGAGGATGCAAAAATCCCCGATTTTATAAATTTTATCATTGACCAGATAAAAATAAACTACTACTCTTTCGCGAAAGAAAATGAAGACGCGGTTTCTGAATATAATATAGAAGAAGCGCTTGAGGGAGCCTTGCAAAAAACGAACATAGACATATTCGCTTTCTTGGAAAAAGAAAAAATTTCAATACTCCTGCAAGACATTCATATATTGATTGCCGCCATCAAAAACCATGGAATCAGTTTTTCTGCCGCGGGAAACATACATGGATATCTTTTTCATTTTAAAAAAAATTCTATCTACCAGATTATTAATGTTTACGAAAATATCGCATCAGCGGATAATCTTAATCCCCTCAAATTTTTTACTCAAACTATATCCGGACAAATCGCCAATATGGACTCAATGTTTTTCTGCACGTCAAATATTTTAGACTACCTGTCGCTCGACAAAATAAAAACAATCATAACACAAAACGAAGCTCCGGATTGCGCAAGATTCTTAAAAACGATACTTTCGCAAGTTAGTACTCCGAAACATTTTATCTTTTCCATTATTAGCGTCCAAAAAAATATTGTAGCCGAAAAACCGCTTTCAACCATTTACAATTTTGATTATGCGAAAGCGGCTTCGCGAGATTCAATAAAAAAACTTGCGCACACGGAAAAAACAACTGAAAGATTCCTCAATCCTTCCCTACGGATGACCGTCAAGCGCTTCGCGCGAACATTGCAATCTAACGTGTATGACTATTTTAAAAATCTCAAAGACGGCACCCTTTCAAAAATAATATTGAAACAAAAAAAAGATCAGCAATCGTTTAAAACCGAAAACCCCGCCTATGCTCAAAAAACATATACAAAGCGCATTCGAATCTCATTGCGCGCAATACAAGAAAATAAAATTTTTCAATGGGTTCTCTTCGCAATAAAAAGATTTTTCAAAACTTTTTTCAAAAAATTTGTAGAGCTCCCCCTAAAAACAAAAACTATCGCCATTATCTCTATAATGCTTACCGCGCTTTTTATACAAAGTATATATCATTTGGCTATCACCAATAAATATAAAAAGGAAGAGCAGCAATTCGAAACAGCATTAAACGATATAAAAAAACTGCGTGACGCCGCCGAGGCAAGCATTATTTATCAAGACGAAGATGCCGCGAGAAACCTTTACATCAAGGCGAACAATTCATTTGAAAATATCCCAAAAAAATACACAGATGATCCGAAGTCGCTGGAAGAAAAAGGAAAAATACAAGAAAAGCTACGCGAACTTCGACATATAGAAAATATTGAAGATCCCATTGTACTCGGAAATTGGAAAAATCTTGATCCCAAGGCCAGCATATCGCCTACTCTCATATACGCAAACTCAACACTCTATTCGCAAAATCTAAGCAATTCGCAAATATATACTCTTGACGTAAACACCCATATTATCGGATCTGTATACGCGAGCGCTACATTTCTCAGTGAGGTGAGATCCTCCACACTCCTAAAAAATGAAGCTCTTTTTCTCAATAACAAACAAACTCTTTTTTCTTTCAATATTCTAAACGGAAACATAAAGCCTATCCCGATACGACTTGATGGCGGCTCGAAAATTATCGCAATGGAAAATTATAATAACAAAATATATCTGCTGGACGCAAAAAACAATACAATAATCAAATTCACATATTCTTCTGCTGGCCTCTCAAATCCCGAGAACTGGATTAGAGATGATATAGTTGATATCACCGATGGGGTCGATCTTGCGATAGACGGCAATATTTATGTTTTAAAAAATAATGGAGAAGTGATAAAGCTTCTCAACGGCAAGCTTACGACCTTTTCGGTAAAATCCATTGATCCGGCGCTTGAACATCCAACAAAAATATTCACAACTCCCCAGTCCGCGTATCTTTATATTCTTGATCCGCCCAATAAGCGTATTGTGTTGCTCGACAAAAACGGAAAGCTCGTCCGGCAATACTTCTCGGAAAAATTCACGAGTCTCAAAAATTTTATCGTTTCTGAAAAAGAAAAAAAAATATATGTTTTGGATGGAAATATGATATCAGGTTTTAGTATAAAATAAACCTAAAAAAAATATTAAAACTTTATACTAACGAATTTCACGATCGTGAAATTCGTTAGTATAAAGTTTTGCAATATAATAGAAAAGTTACGCATACAGATAATAAAGAAGGTTTAAGATGGTTGCGATACAATAAAAAGCGAGACAAAGGATCTTCTGTTCCAATGGAACAATGATTCATGAGTCTCGCTTTTATTATATATATTTATTTCAATGTAACCTGCGCTCCGGCTGTTTCAAGCTTTTTCTTCATCACTTCGGCTTCTGCTTTTTTCACATTTTCCTTCACAACTTTTGGCGCGCCGTCAACCATATCTTTCGCTTCTTTCAATCCAAGCTGGGTAATCTCTCTCACTGCCTTAATCACGGCGATCTTGTTTGCGCCCGAACTTGTAAGTTCAACGTTAAAATCCGTTTTTTCTTCAACCGGCGCTGCGGCCACACCCGGCATTGCGCCCATTATCATTGGAGCGGCGGCGGAAACTCCGAATTTATCCTCAAGTATCTTCACAAGTTCCGCGAGATCCAAAACTGACATCTTTTCAATTTCAGATACCAAATTTTTAAACTTCTCCGGAACCACAACATCTTTTTTTTCTTCTGACATATGTTTTTAAGTTATTAGATATTAGTTGTTAGTTTGTAGTTATAATAATTATTATACTTTTTTTTCTGAAACTGCCTTTAATACCTGCACCAGTCCCCTCAAATTCCCCGACAATGCCCTGACAAATCCCGTAATCGGCGAATTGAGTGAGCCAACCAACCTTGAAAAGAGTTCTTTCTTCGTGGGCAGTTGTGATAGAGCGATAACCTTTGACTTGTCTATAAGCGTATTTTCTAAGACTCCCGCAATAGGGCTCAATGCCTCATTTGTCTTTGAAAACTCTTTTACGGTTCTTGGAGCCATTATTTCATCTTCAAATCCAAACACCGTTCCCACATCTCCTGCCATGCTCGCAGTATCAAACGAAAGCCCCGCTTCCTTAAGAGCTATATTCATTAAAGTTTTTTTCACAACCATATACTCTCCTCCGCTTTCACGGCATTTCTTTCGGAAAGCCACCGCATCTTTTACCTTTAAACCCTTGAAGCTCACGAATACCATGGATTTTGCCAATTTCGCTTTTTCAGAATACGATTGTACTAAACCTTCTTTTTCTTTTCTGGATTTTGCCATATATATAAATTAAAGTTGTTAGGTACTAGGTTCTAGTTTTTAGAAAAAATAAAAGCCTGTTTTTCACAGACTTATGATACGCTCATGCCTAGCGCCTAAAAGCTATGAGCTAGGAATATTCCTCGATAGGCTTCAATTTTCATTGAATTTAGGCCACTTTCTAATTTTGGGGCGCCTATTGTCTGTGGAAAATTTTTATGTATAAAAATAGTATATCACATTTGAAAAATATGTCAAATACTTATAAAATAAGAGATAGAGTGCATCAAGCGCCCTTAATATAACAATACAATATGAATATAGCAATCTTTGAAGCAAAGCCCAAAGAGGCTGAGTACTTTAAAAAATCAATTCATGGGCATAAGATCCGCTTCTTCCCTAAACCGCTTGATGAAAAAAACGTCCTAAAGATAAAAAATGCCGAGGCTGTTATTATTTTTATTTATTCCAACATAAATGAAAAAATTCTCAATAAGCTTCAAAGTCTCAAGCTTATAGCCACAAAATCAACGGGGTTTGACCACATCGATCTTGAGGCGTGCAAAAAAAGAAAAATAATAGTTTCCAATGTTCCATTCTACGGTGAAAATACCGTTGCCGAGCACACGTTCGCGCTCATACTCTCACTCTCCAGAAACATACATAAATCCTACGTGCGAACTCTGCGCAATGATTTTACCACGGAAGGATTAGAGGGTTTTGACATCAAGGGAAAAACACTGGGAGTGGTCGGCACGGGCCATATCGGCCTTCGCGTCATTAAGATTGCAAAAGGCTTTGGCATGGATGTGCTGGCCTACGATGTTATTCATAATGCATTTCTTGAAGAAGTCTTGGGATTTCAGTATGTTTCTTTGGAAAAACTTCTTGCTTCTTCGGATATTATCACGCTTCACGTCCCGTACAACAAATATACCCATCACCTGCTGAACGCAAATACCATAAAACATATCAAAAAAGGAGCCGTACTCATCAACACTTCCCGCGGAGGAGTGGTTGAAACAGACGCCCTTAAGCGCGCGCTTGATAAAAAAATACTTTTCGGAGCAGGCCTTGATGTTTTGGAGGGCGAGGAGTTTATAAAAGAAGAAAAAGAACTTTTGCACAACCCGTCTAAAACAAAAAAACTCTCAAAACTTCTGCGCGACCATATTGTTACAACGTATGAAAACGTCGTGTATACTCCGCACATAGCCTTTTACAGTAAAGAGGCGCTTGAGAGGATTCTTGATACGACAGTTCAAAATATCAATTCATTCGCACAAAATAATCCCATACATACCGTTTAAATTACCTTGACATGCGTCTTATATATAAAGCTCCAGATTTTCTGGAGCTTTATGCCTGATGTATTCGCGATAAAGTAACGAAACAATCAATACTCTACAGTGGTGCCAGAAAACTTTTTTCCATGCAAAAAATTTTCAAAATTCTTCAAATCGCTCCCCTTCATGACAATAAGCCTTTGCTTCCATTTTTGCGCAAGACGCGCCGCAACAGGATCAAACGGCACGTGCGCGCCAGGGTTCCATTTATTTCCAACAATTTTTCTTAGCTGGCTCCAAGTCATGGCTTTAAAATATTTTGCATTTTTGAATTTTTTCGGGTCTTTATTATAGACGTACATAATATTTGATAAATTGACAACCGCTTGAACACCAAACGTCTTTGCCGCCATCACGGCAACTTTATCCGATGAATAACCCCACCTCCATCCATGTCCGATAATGATATTTTTTTTAATTGTAATCTTTTTTGTAGGATCTGCCAAAAGCCTGCTTTCAGCATGACGATCCAATATTCCATGCAATAAAAGAGCGTTAATCTTTGTGATGGCTACGCCGAGGATATCCAAAGTTTTACGATCAACTCGATTGTTCATTATTCTAAGATGCTTCTGGTATATCCGAGACGTGTTCCCCCCACCGCATATTATTATCACCTTATTTTTCTTGGCATAATTCGTGATAATTTTTTTAAAACGCGTTAAAAAAGCGGTATCAATACCGTCTGGGACTATGAGCGAACCGCCTAAGGATATAACAATGGTCTGTTGTTTCATAGAAAAACCTGAAGGGGATATATAAATTAAGTTTAAAATTAAATAATTTCTAATTTTAAATTCTTAATTTCTAATGAATTTCAAATTTATAATTTTTAAACATTGAAAATTGATTAGAAATTGAAAATTAGAAATTAGAAATTCCACAAGTTTTACAAAATAAAACTTGTGGCTTTACCATCCAAACATCTTGCCAACATCTTCCGCTGTTTCGCGCTTGCGCGCTACAACCACATGTCCGTTCTCCGCGATAATCTTTAACGGCGACGAAAGCAGGCAGTGATGCGACGCGAGCGGATCCTGATACGCGCCCGAGTCAAGAAATACCAGATACAAGCTCTGCCCGCCGTTTCCATCATAATCAGGCAAGATAATAGAGCTTCCGTGTCCCGTGTAAATATCATCGGAATCGCAACTTGAGCCAGCGAGCCATATTTTTATAGTTTTTTTCTCTGCCTTGTCGTTGCATGGAATTACATGCCATTTTTGGTGGATTGCCCACGTATCAAGAAGATCATTCATAAAGCTTCCGTCAATAATGTACCATTTCTTCGCTCGGCCGTTTTTTGCCGGAATTTCTTTCACATCTATAACCTTATAAATAGTTATTTGTGCCGGCGCCACCATGTATCTCCCCCACTCGCACACAAGGTTTGGGTGGGGCATATTATTTTTTTCAGCCTCTTTTTTTAGCAAATCAAAAATTTTCTCCATGAGACTTGTGACAGAGTATCCCTTCACTCTGTTGTAGGGTATGGGCATACCGCCTCCGATGTTAAGCGTATCAAGCGTCGGGTTTATTTTTTTGAGCTTAAAATACACATCAAGGGCGTATTTTATGGGATTGAGAATATCTGACAAAAGCTCAATCTGCGAACCCACGTGATAATGAAGTATCTTGAGGTTTTTGAGCTTGCCTAACGCCAAGATTTCATTTGCCGAAAACCCAAACCTATCCACACTCTTGTCCCATCGGGATTCAACCTGCACGGGCATATCAAGGCGGATCCCCACGTCAAAACGCGAATAACGCAAAATTTTCAGCTCATTGGGCCCTTCAATGATTGGAATCACTTTAAGCCCTTTGTGCTGGAGATCGTCAATAAGATTAATATATTTTTCGGTTTTTGGCCCGTTGCACAGTATGCGGATCTTCGGATTAAAAGAATCCTGCTCAAGCATTTTTTTAACCAGCCATAGCTCGTTATACGATCCCGTTTCAAGATTCGCTCCCTCGCCCACCATCGCCATGACCACTTCCTTATTCTGATTTACCTTCATCGGATAATGATAATGGAATTTTCCCCTATACTGTATTTTCTTTATCAAGCTTGCGACAAGATCCAAGAGATCCTCCACTCGCTCTTCAACAATAAAAGGAAAAAAAATCTCAACGGGAGTGCCAAGCTTGTCAGCGAGATACCGGACATTATATTGATTATTTCCTTCTTTCACTATAAGATCACCTTCCTTATTAAAGTCAAAATACTGGGTATTAAAATCCTTTATCCCCAGCTTCCAAAATTTTCTGCGATTATGATTTTTTTCCATTTATTTCAAGAATTTTTTCTTAGCCGCGACATGCTCTTCAAAGTTTTTGCTGTATATTACCGCGCCCTGAGGCGTTGTGAGAAAATAATAATAGGAGGAATCTTTAGGATACACTGCCGCGCGTATGGCGGAAAGCCCCGGGTTATTAATAGGTCCGGGCGGAAGCCCGCGATACTTGTATGTATTATACGGATTATCCAAAGAAATGTCATCAAGGCTTGAGCGCGCCTTGCTTTTGCCGGTGATATAATTTATTGTTGAATCCGCCTGAAGTCCTATTCCCTCTTTTAGCCTTTTATGGAATATTCCGGAAACAATGGCGCGATCCTCGCCGCCCACCACTTCTTTTTCAATAATGCTCGCGAGCGTCAAAATCTTATGAATATTCATATTTTGCTCTTTTATATCTCTTCTCATCTGCGCGTCAATTTTTTTATCAAGATTTGAAATCATTTTCTTTAGTATATCATCAATGGATGCATTTTTAAATACAAGATATGTGTCCGGAAAAAGATATCCCTCCAAATCAACTCCCTTAGGCAGGTCCCAGAGCACCTCGTAATCATCCCACCAAAAACTCCTTTTTTTGAGCGCGTCTAAAAAATCATTTTTTTTGCTTACTCCTTTGTCCTCGAGATACTGTGCAATTTCCGTGTTTTCCCATCCCTCGATAATTGTAATTTTATTTTGTTCAAGCGCTCGCATCGAGCTCAAAATGCCGATAATATCTTTAATGCTGATATTTTTAGGAATATCATATTCTCCAGCGCGAAGTTTGTCATCTTTTTTAGTCTGCCACGCGTACATATTAAAAATAAAAGAGTTTTGAATAAACCCCTCTTCTCTTAGGCGCTTGCTGATATCTTCGGAGCTCTCGCCATTTTGAATTATAAATTTCCTTGTCTCGAAAGATTGAGAATTTTCCTTGTTTATCGCGCTGGAATAAAACAAATAACTCCCCAATATAAAAACCGCTGCCAAGAGTACAAGTATGCTAAAAATTCGTAATATCTTTCTCATGTGAAAATTGCGTATAAAAAATTTATTAGAAATTAGTAATTAGAAATTACCCGCCCGAGGCGGGTCAGCCCGCTTCGCTGAATCGAGGCGAGCCTTGGGCTGAGAAATTCCTATACTCCTCTCCATTCTTTTTTGACTTTTTCATACCTCTCGTGCGTGCCGGTGTCAAACCACTGTCCCTCTCCCTTATATCCATACAAAAGCCCAAGCTCGGCAAGTTTTGGAAATATATCTTTTTCCATCATAGCATAATCAGAGACGGGGATAAAATCAAAAATCTTATGGCTCAAGATGTAATATCCTGAATTAATGAGCCTTGATGGCGCTTCTTCAATTTTTGGTTTTTCTACGAATTGAACTATTCTATTCCCTTCAAGCGCGACCACTCCGTAGGTTGTTGGATCTTCTACTTCATGAAGAGCTATGGTTGCAACCCCATTGTGAGCGGAATGGAAATCAAGCCATTTTCTCGTATCAAGCGAAAAAAGATTGTCAGCGTTCATGACAAAAAAATCTTCTTTAATCTCTTTACCCATTTTTTTCAAAAGCATTAATGGTCCCGCTGTTCCCATAAGCTTGTCTTCTTTAAGATAGCTTATCTTTACTCCATGTCTTGCGCCGTCCCGAAAATAATCCTGAATCGTATCAGCCATATATCCTAAAGATAAAATAATTTCCTCCACTCCATGCTTTTTAAGTATGGCAAAAACGTGCTCAGTGAGATTTTTATCATCGATGGGAATGAGCGGTTTTGGAATGGTATTGGTTAACGGTTGGAGGCGAGTGCCCACTCCGCCCGCTAAAAGTATAGCTTTCATTACTTGAGATTAAAGATTAAAGAATAAAGATTAATGCTCTAGTTATAGTGAAGACCTATACTATCGGCTTAATCAAATGGGTATGAACCCCATCCCGAAAGCTTTCGGGATGGACTCTTTTTCTAAAGCTCGCTGCGGGGAATTAAACCAACGACTCGTCCTCCATAGCTTTAGCGAAGGAGGATTAAATAATCTTGAATCTTAAATCTTAAATCTATCCTTCAACCAACGGGACAAACACAAACCCATGGTAAATTCTTTCAGTATACTTTGTTTTTGAAATTTTTTCAATGAGCCGGATGTCATTGTTTTTTGTCGGAATCACCATCTTTCCGCCAATCTTTAACTGCTCTTTAAGAGCCCTGGGAATCGCGGACGCTGCGGCGGCAACATGTATTTTATCAAAAGGAGCATACTTCTTCAAGCCTTTTGTTCCATCTCCATGGATAATTTCCAAATTATTAAAATTATATTTACTAAGATTATTTTTACTAAACTCAACAAGTTGTTCAATCCTCTCAATGCCGCATACTCTCCCCTTTGGACCGACTGCGTGCGCGAGCAGTGCGCTCACCCACCCCGAACCAGATCCTACGTCGAGAATGGTTTCTCCACCAAGGGGGTTAAGAAGCTCAAGCATAAAGGCGACGGTGTAGGGCTGTGATATTGTCTGATCCTCAAATGTCGGCAATGCGCAATCGCGCCAAGCATCGCTTTTTATGGACTCAGGAACAAAATCAGCCCTTTCAATTTTATGAAATGCTTGGATCATAAGAGGGGTTTTAAGCACACAATCGCCTATAAGTTTTTGGATCAACGAGTTCATACAGCTTTAATTTTTTCGCAATTATTGATATAATGCGTATATTGACAGTACCATTATTCCAACTCCTAAGTCCATTAATATTACAATGCTAAAATTTTTTATGCCATACGCGCCAATACTTATTCCGATTATTGTTGCCGTGCTAACACAGATAATAAAGCTCTCCATTGACAAAATCCGTGGGAATCTTAATATAAAAAATATTTTTATCAGCTACGGAGGCATGCCTTCCGCGCACACCGCTTTGGCAGTATCAGCCACAACATTCGCTGGAATAGTAGAGGGGTTTGATTCTACTATTTTCGCGCTTGGTTTTATTTTTACGCTCATTATTATGCGTGATGCCGTCACTTTTCGAAATATTTTAGGCAAACAAGGAAAA
>Ga0209542_10018876_pt1 | contig 11122 bp, 8 predicted proteins | sample RifCSPhighO2_01_FD_184028 | JGI IMG/M metagenome (GOLD analysis project Ga0209542, IMG submission 184028) | Soil microbial communities from Rifle, Colorado - Rifle CSP2_plank highO2_0.1 (SPAdes) (version 2) | ecosystem: Environmental > Terrestrial > Deep subsurface > Rock core/Sediment ...
TGCTGAAATAAACGGCTCGCACCGCATCGGGCGGGTTTGCCAGCTGGCCCTGCGGAGTGAGTTCGATGTTGCGAATTTCTATAGCTGCTACTTCCTGCTTTTCGTCCTTCACCGTTTCTTCTTTCACTTCTTCTTGTATCATCTCTTCTTCCGCCACGACAGGAGTTTCTTGATCGGGTTGCCGCGGTTGCTCAGCAAAACGAAAAGCCATCCCATATCCGGTGAGAATTTCCGCAAACAAAATCGAAAATAAAAGAAAAAACCCGCTTGTATTCACAATACCCTGTTACTTACATGGAGCCACCTCGCGGATTCGAACCGCGGACCTTCACTTTACGAAAGTGCTGCTCTACCAACTGAGCTAAGGTGGCATTCTACTTGAGCGGGATACCGGGATCGAACCGGCGCCTCGACCTTGGGAAGGTCACGTACTGCCACTATACTAATCCCGCACCCACGTCCATGGCTTCCACCAAACTTTTTCTTCCCCCTTCTCTCCACCCGAAACGTTTTCAGCCCCCTCTTCGGCTGGCAACACGGTAACCACCTGCTCGCCCGGCTTTTTGTACAAGCCTTGCTCTCGCAGTATTTCCTCCTGGTACTCTGCGGTTTCCTTGTTCTCGATCTGGCCTTCTAACTCCTGTTTTTGCAAAGAAAGGTCGCCCTCGTGCGCCTGAAGCGAGTACAACTGTCCTTCAAGCTCCGTGCGTTTTTTTCCAATAACAACGTTTTGATACACGAAAAACCCGATTACCAAAACGCACACCGCCAAAAATACCACTGCCACGGCTACGTTCTCAAATACTTTTTTCCGCCTTTTGCCAAATTGGGAAACTTTTGCTACCATAGTGGAAACGAAGGAAAGTGAAATTTTGAAATGAAACTAAAATCAAAACAAATTGCCCGCGGAATCTGGATCTTCGTTGTCCTGCTCATCGTGCTCTCTATGTTCGGCTTTCTCTTGGCCCCCCTATTCGGCACCGGCTTATTCTAACCCACCCAGTACAGGCATTATAGCCATTCTCCCTCAAAAAGTGAAGGGGCAGCTCGTCCATACGAAACTGCCCCTTTAAAGAGCTGCGGATTTTAGCTACGCTGCGCAAAAGCCTTTGTGCGTTCCATTGCCCCGTAAAGAGACTCATAATCCAACCGATGCGGAATCTTGAGAGTTTGTTGATACCAATCGAGGTTCGCAATCAGCGTTATACCCGATGTGTAAAGTACACAGAGTACACGCTGATGACTTTCTTCGAGAGTTTTTCCTGTTTCCCTCACACATACGCCAAAACGGTAGTCGTGTGGAACGTGCGATTCTGCGGAACCAGAACAAGGTACAACTTCCAGAGTATAACCAAAAGTTTCTTTCAGTTCTCTCTGTGTAAGGCTAGGGTATTCACTGAGAATTGAGTCAGCAGTAATTACCTTCGTGGGAGCTCGAAGCGGATCGTCTTTACCGCAAAACAGTACAACATCAACATAGGGAGAAAGGGGCGCTTCCCTGTAAAGCCTTTTTTCCTCTCCGCTCTCCTCTACCCAATCGGATCCACAAATCCCCATGTCGTAATTTCCTCTCGCAACAAGTGCTGGAATTTCCCGCGCCCGCATAAACACGCCGCGACAAACTGTGGACTCTTCATTTGGCCTCTCTGCCCACTCCCATATATATTTTGCCCTTCTCTTCACCCAAAGAGGTCCGCCAAAAACATCTCTCAAGAGATCGTCCACATGTCCCCTCGCCAGAGTCAAATCACGTCCTTTTGGGAATGCAATTCGTAACATCCTACTTCCTCCTTATTTTGTTAAAGATCAACTCTTCTCAAAAGAAAACTCCCTTTTGAGAAGGGAGCGAGTGTGACTAAAATAAACGTCAAAGAATCACAATCATCCCCTTCTCACAAGGGTTTGACCATGATGCGTTTTTGCAAGGCGGTCTATCATAAGCTTGTATCCACCCATGCCTTTATTGAGCCAGCGGGAAACACGAGCTACCGTGGTTGAGCTTAAACCCGTTTCTTTTTCGATTTGCGAATAGGGTATACTTTCGCTTAACATGCGGGCTGCCTGCCAGCGCCTGCTAAATTCCATAATCTCTTGGGGCGTCAGCAAATCACGCAAAAACTTTTTTGCTTCTTGTTTGCTGCGCAAGGCAGAAATCGCCTGGGCCAATTCTTCAGTTGTTTTGGTATTCCATTTTTCCATACTTTTCTGCTTTATTATACTAAAGCACTTTAGTTAGCTAAAGTATAGCAAGGCCAAAGACCCCTGTCAATATCCCCTAGCTGCGGAAGACATCAAGGAATACCTTGGAAGGTATGTGCACTCGCCCTTTTTCGGCGAGTTCTTTTTTGCCTTTTTTCTGCTTTTCCAGCAGCTTGCGTTTTCTGGTAACGTCGCCCCCATACAAGGGAGCCGTAACGTCGCGCCGCCTTGCCCTTATGGTTTCCCTTGCAACAACATCTCCCCCCACTACCGCCTGAATGGGCACGGCAAACTGCTGGGGCGGCAGGAGGTCTTTTAATTTTTCTGCAATCGCTTTTCCTTCGCGATACGCTTTCTCGCGTGAAACCACCTGCGAAAACGCTTCTTCTTTTTGGCCCGCAATGTGAATTTCCAGCTTTACTAAGTGAGCCGGCCTCCAGTCTGAAATCTGGTAATCCATAGAAGCCATGCCTTTGGTGGCGCTTTTAAGCTTGTCGTAAAAATCTATGACAATTTCCCGCAGCGGTGTTTCGTACAACACCGAAAGCGAGTTTGCAGAAAGGTTATTGGTTTCCAGTTGCTGGCCTTCCAATTGCGCCAACAACTGGATTACCTGTGAAAAATAGTTTGTCGGGCAAACCACCTCAAGCCACACCCAGGGTTCCTGGACCAACTGAACCATATGCGGCTCGGGCCAGTCTGCCGCGGTCTTCACCGACATTTCGCGGCCCCTCGTATCTATAAGGCGAAACTCCACAGACGGGCGCGAAATTACCAAGGGCACCTGGTACTCTCGCTGCAAGCGCTCTGAAATAATTTCCGAGTGCAGCACTCCCAAAAATCCGCACCTGAATCCCCTGCCCAAAGCCTCGTGTGCCTCCGGTTCATACTCGAATGCAGGATCGTTGAGTTTTAATTTCCATATGGCGTCTTTAAGAGAATCAAAATCATTGGCATTTTGCGGGAAAAAGCTTACAAACACCACTGGACGCGAAGGCTTGTAGCCATGCAGCGGTTCTGCGTGCGAAGTCTGCTGCAATGTGATCGTGTCGCCAATACGCACTAAGTCTGGCTCTTTGAGGCCGGTGGCAATATACCCAATTTGTCCTGCCGCCAGGCTGCCGTCTGGCACTTCTTTGGGCGAAAAATGTCCTACCTCTTTTGCCGCAGCTTTCGCCGCGGTTGCCTTGAAAAACAAAGGGTCGTTTGTTTTTGCTTTTCCCTCTACTACGCGTACATACGCCACCACACCTTTAAAAGCGTCGAAGTGCGAATCGAACACCAGGGCGCGCAAAGGCTTTTCGGCTTCTTCTTTTGCCGCAGGGACTTTTGCGATTACCGCCTGCAGCAAACTCTCCACGTTTTGCCCGGTTTTTGCCGAAATGCGGAAAACCTCGCTCTCTGTAATGCCAAGCAGATCGGCAATCGATTGGGAAACTTCTTCGATTCTCGCCGAAGCTAAATCAACTTTATTCAAAGCGGGAATAATTGCCAGCCCCTGTTCTCTTGCCAGTTTCAAATTAGCCAGGGTTTGCGCCTGCACGCCCTTGGTGGCGTCCACCAGCAAAATCGCGCCCTCTACCGCAGCCAAAGAGCGCGAAACCTCGTAGCCAAAATCCGCATGCCCGGGAGTGTCGATGAGATTCAAAACGTATTCGCCGTACTTTAACCGAATAGGCTGTAACTTTATGGTAATCCCCTTTTCCCGCTCCAGGTCCATCTGGTCTAAGAACTGCTCTTTCATTTGCCGCTTTTCTACGGCGCCGGTCAATTCCAAAAAGCGGTCGGCCAAAGTCGACTTTCCATGATCCACATGCGCGATTATAACGAAATTTCGAATATTACCTGCCATAAAGTTTTCCTTTAAGCGCTTTCCAGAAATACAACATTTCGGGCGACTTTACAAGAAAGGCGCAGGCAGCAAAAGCCAGTATGCCCCCCATAGAAGCTAATAGTAACTGGCCCAAGACTTCTTCATACGTCGTTAAGAAAAACACGCCCCCGTAGAGACGCAAAATTCCATACGTAACAATCCCCAATGCAACAGAAGCAACTGCTGTTTTGGCCAAGGAAAGATACAAATCTTTTTGCAAAATTTCCCGCACATATTTTGCCAGAAATATGCCCAGCAGTATGGCCTGCGCCATGCCCGAAATCACCAACGCCAAAGGCAGGGCAAGCACGCGAATATCCTCGATTCCCTCGAGTTTCAAAAGCGCCACCAACACGTCGCCCAGCGCGCCAGGGACGGCAAGTGTTCGTATAAGGAACACCGCCAGCACAATATTAAACGCCACCGAAAACAAACTGATGACGGTGGGGGCTTTGGTGTCTTTTGTGGCAAAAAAAGCGCGCGCCAAAAAGGGAATGAGGGCCTGGAACAACACGCCAAAGGCAAAAATGCCAAGAGCGGCCGCGGTAAGCCTTGTATCGTCCCAGGTGAATTTGTCGCCGGCTCCATACACCAGCCGCACGCTCTGCGCCCGCAATAAAAACAATAGTATCGCCACCGGCATTACAAAAAAGAAAATCTGACGGAACGTGGTGGCAAAGGCTTCCTGAAAATCTTTTATGTTCTTCTTTGCAAAAGAACGCGAAAGCGAAGGAAACGCTGCCATTGCGAAAGAAACCCCGATTAAACCGATAGGAAAATACTGCACATCGTTTGCGTAGTTAAAAATAGTAATGCTTCCTGTCGCTATCAAAGACGCCAGGGCCGTAAGAACAACCAGGTTTACATGCAAACTGGCTGCGGCAATCGTTCGGGGCAAGGCCAGCAAAAACATTTTTTTCATGGCCTGGTCGCGCCAGTCAAACAAGGGGCTCCACTTAAAGCCAGAATGCAGCACGGCCGGCACCTGCACCGCAGAATGCAGCAAAGCTCCCGTTACTACGCCCAAGCCTAACCCCCAAATGCCAAAGAGCGGCACCAAAAACACAATCCCCGCGATAATGCCCACATTGTACAAAATGGGAGCAAGCGAGTAAGCGAGAAACTTTCCAAAGTAGTGCAGCATCCCGGAAAACACCGAAGAAACTCCGAGCAAGAGCGGGCTCAAAAGCATGAGCCTGGTAAGACTGGCTGTAGTTTCCTGTTGTTCTGTGGTGAAACCCGGCGTTATAAATTCAACCAAAAAGGGCGCAAAAAGAAACGCCAGAGCCGAAAGTACCAAGAGCAAAAGGAACAAAACGTTCAGCACGTTGCTGGTAAATTTCCACCCCTCTTCCCTGCTTGTATGGAAGTGTTCGGAAAACATGGGCAAAAACACGGCAGAAATTCCGCCCATAATTAAAATGCCGTAGATAAAATCGGGAATGCGGAAAGCGGCAAGGTATATGTCGGTAGTCTCCCCTGCCCCGAAACGCCACGACAAAAGCCCGTTTCGCACAATGCCCAAGGCCCTGCTTACCAACGAGGAAAGCACCAAAAGGCCTGCGGCAAAGGCAATGGTTTTGGTTTGAATATTAAAAAACTGACTGAATGTCATCTCTCTATTATACGCAAATTTTAATGCTTGACAAATGCGGAAAGCCTTGCTACAATAAGCGTGTTGGAGGAAGCTGGACAGTCGCTCCGCCTTAAACACGGAGAGGAAAGTCCGAACACTCACGTTCTAGAAGACTAGAAAGTAGCAGGGTAGCGGGTAACGCCCGTCTGGTGCAAACCAAGAGGTGCGAACAGTGACGGCGAGGCCGAAAGGCCGAGCGTCCCGAGAGCAATCGAGGGATAACTTTGCAGCAATGCAAGAGTGAAACGGCCAAATCCTTACCCGAGCGCAAGAGCAAAACAGAAGGACTGCAATTCATGTAGAACTTCTGTGAAAAAGTAGCTCGCATGACTCCGAGAGCAATCGAGGAGCTAGATAGATGACTGTCGTTTCGCCGGTCCATGGACTGGCGGGATACAGAATTCGGCTTATAGGCTTCCTCCAACACGAAAAACCCGCCTCGTCGGCGGATTTTTTGTTTGTAAGGCTCTTACGCCTTGCCGGTTTTTTCAAACTGCCTTACCCACTTTTTTACCGTCTCCTTTTCTTGATTTAACAGCTCCAAATTCAAAAACAAATCAACCAATTCCATGCGCGCAAAATCGTTCATATGGGGAATTTTTACCAACAGCGACTGTTTAGTTTCTTGGCTCAACCCAACTTCGCTTAGTAACTTTTGCAGTTGTGCGTCTGTTATAAACGTTTTCATGCGTTTTGTGCTGCAGCTGGTTTTTCTTTTGCTACCAAAGATTCAAATACCGCGGAAAGCAAAAAACCGAACACACCCATACCCCCTTTTTCTTTTTGCTCTTTCATTTTTTGAGCGATTTCCGCTCTCGAAGCCTCCCACAACTTTCTATCGCCAAACCCATATTTTGCGGCCATGTTGTACAGTAGTTCTTCGTCTTCTTCAAAGTCAAAACTTGCGCGTTCTTGAAAATCCTTTGCATCTGCAATAAGGTCTGCGGCGTCTATCTTGTTTTTTCTCAAGTGTTCAAATATCTCCTGCCCCTTTTCAGAGTCATCAATTTCCCCTTTCACAAACCTTCTTTCAAAATCTTTTGCTAAATCTTCCTGCAGCCGAGTATAGCTTTGCTCTATTACTTCTTCTGGGACCTGGGCACCCAATTCTTGCAAAAGCCTTTGTTCTTCGGCCGCCATGTTTGCTTCCCATTCTTCCTTGAGCTGGAACCGAGCTCGGTTTCTGGCTTCCGTCTCTAACATTTCTTTATGCCAAAGAACGTATTTCTTTGCCTGCTCCATGGTCTTCTTTTCTTTGGTGCCGTTTTCCCTAGGGAATTCCACTTTTTTGCGTAGCCACAAAAATCCTCCTGGTTTTGTTTTAATACCGTCTATACGAAACCCCTTATCGGCAAGCAGTGCTACTGTTGCCTTATCAACATCAACGCCTAAGAGCTCGCGAAGATGGGAGGCTTTTATCTCGAACCTTGTCTGCATGGCCTCGCGTTTTTTGGGATCTTTGGGAAGAATGCTGGCGAGCTTTTCTTGAACTAACTCCCGCTGCCTCACAAACCGGTGTTCGTCCACATACGCCTTTTGGCTGCCCACTTTTTCCTGAATGCGGTCTTGCAGATTTACTCCTTCGATTTTTTCCCAAAACTCGCGCAAAAGCTCCGGCGGAGCCCCACTTTGCAACAACTCTTTATACGCCACTAGTTTTACGTGCGAAGGCAGATCTCTGTCGTGTTCTCTCGATAAGTTAAACGAATCGCGCAAGTGCTGCGCTTTTTTCCATTCTGCGTGTTCGCCCAATTGAGTTTTGAATGCCTCGTTCTCATAAAGCAAATTCATTACCCTTTCCTTGGGTAATTCGCGGATTTGCCCTTCTCCAAGCATTTGCAATTCGGGAAAAACTCCTTTGTTGGCCACAAGGTATTCCTTGCCTTGCTGCGCAAAAATATCATACTGCCTACCCTCGAGGATGCGCTCTGCCATTTCGAGCTTTTCTTCTGCTATGCGAAACTTCGACTCGTCGTAAAACCTGCTGCGCATGCTTTCGAACGCCCTGTCCATACGATCCCTTTCCTTTTCTTTCCGCGTACCCTCCAAATCTTCCATGGGAAACTTTTCCCTTATATCTTCCGCACTCTCTGCCCCCGTTTCCGCAGATTCTGGTTCTTCCTCAAGCTGCTTTGCTCGATCCACAATTTGGCGGCGCACGTCGTTACCTAAATCGTCAATTTCGTTTGCTACTCGCTTTAGTTCAGCCTGAAAGCCTTTTTCTTTTCTATTTTTCTTTTGCCGTGCTTCTACCAGCTCCCGTGCCAACCTTTCAACTTCACTATCTGGTTCGCTCTCAACGGCTTCTGGACTGGTTGCGCCTTCCTCGTCTTTTGCAGATTCTTCGTCCTTAGGACTCTCCAAAGCAGGTTTCATGCCAGGCAACGCATGCCCTCGTTCCGGCCTTGGATATTCTTTGGTAAGCAAAGCAGCCATCTCTCTTAAGCGCGGCATACTCATTCTCGAAAGCTCGAACGCGTCTTCTTCTGGATTTTCAATTTGCTGTTCACCGACTAAAACTGCCGCCCGCCTTCTTTCTGCGGCCTCTTCTGGAAAGATGGTGCCGTCTTGCTCTAAAGCTGTAATCTCCTGTTCTACAAAAGCCAGAAATTTCTCTTTATTGCTTTCTTCCGGCTCGGCTTCTTCTGGCACGGCCCTGCCGTATTTTGCGTCGTCCTCTCTTACTCGTCTTCTCGATTCTCTATCCTCTCGTTCAGTTCTTTCTCTCGACGAAGCCTCATCTTTTTCAACCCTTTTCCGAGATTTCCTTTTATCTTCCTCTTTTCTTCCCTCTGATCCCTCTATATCGTTCGCCTGCCTCTCTCTCGACCCTTGCTCGTCTCTCTTAAGTTGTTCGGCAAACTCCTGGCCTTCGGAGCTTTCAAGCCATTCTTGGGGAGTCGGCGGTTTTTCGTTTTTTGCCATAGCAATAGAAAATTACGATATTCTTGCGCGTTCTCTAATTTCCGCCTCCACGACCATTTTTCTTCTTCCGTATTTTAACTTGGCTACTTCACGAATGGGTTCTGCCAGCTGGCGGTTGCCCTCTTTGGGCTTTATGGTTTCCATGCGGAAAGGCGCAAACACTTTGCCCTGTACCATAAGTTTAATCAACAAATTAAAGTTGTCCAAATTTACCAGGTCAAACTGCGAAAACTCCGGCTTAAAATGCTTTTCCAAAAACTCGGCGTCTTCTGCTCCTACGCGGAACGAAGCTATGCTCCCCACATTTCCCAACACCGCATTTTTAATCTGCTCGGTAAGCTGGGGCATATACTGGTGGGCAATAATAAGGTTTAAACGATACTTTCTGGCTTCAGAAAGAATGGTTGCAATGCTGTCTGTGGTAAAGTTTTGGAATTCGTCGATATACAGGTAAAAATCGTTGCGAGCTTCGGCGGAAGTCCGAGCCCGTTTCATGGCAGCCATTTGCATCTTGGACACCAGGATTAACCCAAGCAGCGAGCTGTTTATTTCCCCGGTAAGCCCTTTGGACAGATTTGCCAGGAAAATTTTCTTTTCGTCCATAATCGTGTTTAAATCAAACACCGAACGGGACTGCCCAATAATATTGCGCACCATTTCGTTTTCAATAAACCGGCCGATTTTGGAAACCACGTATCCTAACATGTCAGACTTGGTGGACCCGGTGGTTTGCTTCCACTCTTTCAGCCAGAAATCCCGCACCATAAGGTCTGAAACCTGGCGCAAGCGGTTTTCCATATATTCAGCATCCACGAACATGCGCGGAATTTCCACCAGCGTGCCCGGATTTTTGGGGTCTGCCATTAAGGCCAGCATGGCGTTTCGCATGTAGTGCTCAAACATGGGGCCGATAATCTCGGGCGGAAACAACTTTTGAAAAATGGCTATCATTTCCTGCACGGCAAAGTCTTTTTGCTCGGGGCTGTCGTATTCTAACATGTTTAACCCCATGGGATGTTCCAAGTCAAAAGGCTCAAAGAGCACCACGTCTTCCACGCGCTCTTTGGGAATATTTGCCAATGTGTCTTCGATAAGTTCGCCGTGAGGGTCGATAACGCCAACGCCTTCGCCGTTTTCAATATCCTGACGGATCATTTCACGCAGCATGCTGGACTTTCCCGTACCCGTCTGCCCCACAATGTAAAAGTGGCGCCTCCGGTCTTCCCTCGAAGCAAACGAAACCATGCGCTCTTCTCCCCGATACAGCACGTGCCCCACGGTGTTGAGGCCCTGGGTTGGCAGTTCCATGGGCGGGGGAGCTGTTACTCCCCTGCTCATTTTTACATACGGAGTTTCCAAAAATCTCGTGGGGAAATGATACAGACTTGTCAGCTCTTCCACGTTTAAAATCATTTTGTGCGCCGGGACAAAATTGCGAAAGCTAAAATTGTACACAAAACGCTTTATGTTTCTTTTGCGCACTTCTTTGAGTTGTAACTCCTGCAAGGCTGAAATGGAAAACTGCCCAAATGCTCCCACCAAATGCCCAAGAATTTCCTCTGCTCTCTCCCGTGTGCTTGCCGATGTGATAAGCCGCACATTTGTTTCAAATACCTGCTTAAACATTTTGGCCTGGATAGCCTCCATGGTTCGTTGGTCTACTTCAGGCTGCATGCGCATGTACGAAGACTCCCGTTTTTGCTTTTCTTCTTCCAGACGCGCCTGCGAACTGGCAAGCGTGCGCCCCACTTCGCTCATCGCTTCCACGGGAGCCGAACGGAACGACTCTCTGATGGCGCGGTGCAAAGGAACCCCTTCGCGGATTTTCATTAACAGCTTGTCCCCTGTTTTTTTCCATCGGGTTTGCGCCATGGGGCTTATAACCACCTGAATGGCGGCTCCCTCGTTGGCCGCAATTTTGCTTAGGGCGTTGGTAAGCTGGGCCAAAGGATCCTTTTCCAAGGTTTTATAGGTAGCTATGGGGAAAATGGGCGCGTGTCGCAGCGTAAAATAAGCGCCTGCCGAAAACCCATTGGGTTCAAAAATGGTATAGTCTTGCGGAATTTTCTCGATTACCGCGCGCGGATACACGCCCTGAATATATTTTTCGAATGCCGATTCCAAATATCGAGGGACCGCCATGTAAAACTCGATATCCGAGCCTCCGGTTTGCGAAGCAATTTCAAAGGCAACGCGCGGCATGCCCCGCAGAATTTTTTGGAATATATTGGGCCGTTTTAAGTACAAAAAGTTCACATACAATTGCTCCATGTGCGAAATGAGTTCTTTTTCCTCGTTGGGGCCCCCGCTCCCTCCTGTAGTGTCGTACTTTGGCATGACCACCAAAAAGAGCGCCATGTCAAAACTCCCCAGCAAACGCCCTCTTGCCGTAGCCCGCCGCAAAAAAAAGAAGCCGACAACAAAAAGCATGCCGGTAAGAATAAAAGAAATTGCAAGCAACATATTTATTCAGCCTTCAACATACTGCT
>Ga0209542_10018877_pt1 | contig 11122 bp, 8 predicted proteins | sample RifCSPhighO2_01_FD_184028 | JGI IMG/M metagenome (GOLD analysis project Ga0209542, IMG submission 184028) | Soil microbial communities from Rifle, Colorado - Rifle CSP2_plank highO2_0.1 (SPAdes) (version 2) | ecosystem: Environmental > Terrestrial > Deep subsurface > Rock core/Sediment ...
CAACCACTAACAACGGCAGGCGTCCGATCGCCCTTGGGGCGACCCCACTCATCAAGCCACCGCCTTTGGCGGGGGTGTCTGACTTTTACAGTCAGAACGTGCAGTATACTTCGTCTATATACATAATTAGTTCGCTTATGCCACCCAACCAAGAACCAGCCCGGTCCACATCATCGCAGTCCATTCAACCGACGCAGCAACCCATGCCGCCTGGGCGCAAGAAAAGTGGATTGAAATTTTTGGCGATCGCAATCGTGGCGCTTGTGGTTGTCGCACTGCTCATCGCCATTGTCCGCCCGGGCCTTGTCCGCAAGCTCTTTACAGGCGCGCCTTCGGCGGACCAAAATTCCGTGGCCGCGGTTGGTGGGGCAACTACCTCCGTGGGCGACTTGCAGTTTCTCTGGGGAGTGAGCGGCACGGGTCCATCAAACAACAACGAGGCCGACGGCGTCGCCGTCGATAATGCAGGCAATGTCTACGCCGCAGGTATTTTCAGCAACACGGTCGCCATTGGGGATGGATTGCTGAAGCTGACCTCGCGCGGTGTCGGAGATATTTTTGTGATCAAATTCGATAAGCGGGGAAAAATACTTTGGCACCATGAGTATGGCAGCACGGGGGATGATAATGCGTTTGATCTCGACGTTGACCGAGAGGGCAACGTGCTGCTCAACGGATGGTTTAGCGGCACGGTAGACTTTGGCGGTAAAGTCTTGACGAGCCTCGGGGGGCGCGATCAATTTCTCGTAAAAATGTCGCCAAGCGGTGATGTACTGTGGGCAAAAAATTTCGGAAGTACGTCAGAAGATGGGGGCAATGAGGTAGAGACGGACGACGCGGGGAATATTTATGCATCGGCGATATCAATAGGCGCTTTTGCCGCAGATTCATTCAGCTTCAAGAATTATGGCCAGCGGGATTCGTATGTGATGAAGATTTCTCCTTCGGGAAAGGTCTTGTGGGCGCGCGGCACATCGGGGAGTGGCAATGAGCGATTGCGTGCAATTTCTGTGGACTCTGCAGGCAATGTGTATGGCGGCTACGAATTCAGCGGCACGTTCAAGATGGGCTCCGCCACCTACACGGGCAAGGGTGGGCTCGAGGGTGCCTTCGTGAAGTGGGACGAGAGCGGCAACCAAATCTGGAGCAGCTCCGTCGGAAGTAGCGGAGACGATAATGTGCGCGGCACGGCGCCCGGGCCGGGCGGCAGCATATACGTGACCGGAACGTACGGACCGAATGCAGACGTATTCGGTAGAACCCTCTCCAGCGTAACAAGTGGCAGAGACACGTATCTTGCAAAATTTAGCGCCGCCAACAAGCTGGAATGGATACTGACGCTCGAGAGCAGCGAAAACACAAAGGCTGAAGGTGGCGGGGAGATAGACTCAGGAAGCAATGGAGTCGTGGCGTTTTCTACCGACGCCAAACCGGGTGTTGTTATCAAGCGAGATGGCGCGACGATCCTCACCCTGCCCTCTGCCGCAAAGCAACAAGTACTGCTTCTTCGCATCGACCCAAATGGAAATGTCCTTTCGAGCAGTCTGCCGTCGGCGCCGATCGAATCTTCGGGGCAGACGGTGGGCGTGAGCGCGAGTGGCGCGTACGTGGCGCAGGTCATCGGATTTGGCAACACGCTCACCTATGGGAGCCAGACTTTTACGGGAACCAAGGGGTACAAGAGTTTTATCATTGGCTTGTTTTCAACGAATAATTCCAGCGCGTCTCAACCTACCGTTTCCTCTCCTTCAGCGGAGCAGGGAAACGCAATCTCGCAGGAGACGACGGTGGTTCCCGCAAACGAGCCGGAGAACATAGTTTCGCCGGGGGAGTCTTTGGACGCTGCTCCGGACGAGCCAGCTAAAGAAACAAGCTTCTTTCGGAGAATTCTCCGGATGATCGTCGGATGGTTCCGAGGTCATTAGTGGCGGTTGCCAAGCGCCTGTGCGATCGTGTCGGAATCAGCATATTCGAGCTCAGAACCCGTCGAGAGACCGCGGCCGAGTGCCGTTACCTTGATATGTGTGTCCGAGGGCAGTCCTCGGTCAAGTTCCTCGCGGACGCGCATCGCCGTGGCGTCGCCTTCGGGATTTGCGGGGAAGGCGAGAATCACCTCTGAGAGGCCCCTTTCGATGCGACTTGGAAGCGAGTCGAGGAGCTGCTTAAGCCTAAGACCTTCCATTTTTTCTGAGGCAAGCGAAATCGTTCCGCCAAGTACGAAATAGAGCCCTCGATACGTACCGCTGCGCTCGAGCGCCGCAAGATCGGCGTCACTCGCAACGACGGCGAGCGTGAACACGTCGCGCGCTGGGTTGGCACATGTCGCGCACACCTTCCCGTCGGCCGCTGAAAAACGAAAGCACCGCGTACATTGCTTGACACTACCGGAGAGTTCACGGATGGCTTCGGTGAGTTCGCGACGGAGCGCGGGAGAGGAGCGGAGGAGATATTGCACGAAGCGCCCGGCTTGCCTTGGACCGATACCAGGAAATTTGACAAACAGATTAGTCAAACGTTCAATAGGATCCATATTGCAATAAAGACAGGTGCCCTTCCGTAGCTTTAGCGAAGGAGGGGCGTGGGCCGATGCCGGGGAAACGCTGAAAGATGGCGGTGAGTCGTTCAATCGAGTCCATAGAAATAGTTCGTAGTTGTAGACCGCCTGCGTTCTGTTTTCAAAACGGTGACTCGTCGCTCCCCACGACCGCTTCCGTGGGAGCAAAATCGCCGAAATCGCTCTTTTCAACTGATCTAAATGTCGTCTTTTCCTCGTCAAATCGCAGCTCCACCTTTCCGACAGGGCCATTGCGGTGTTTTTCAATCAAAATTTCAGCCACACCCGTCTTTTCGTTACCCGTACGATTGCCCATCATGTCCTCGCGGTGAATAAACATGACAACGTCGGCGTCTTGCTCTATAGAACCCGAATCGCGAAGGTCGGAGAGACGCGGCCGCCCACCGCGCTGCTCAACGGCGCGGGAGAGTTGTGAAAGTGCAAGGACGGGCACTTCAAGTTCACGCGCCATCGCCTTGAGTGAGCGCGAAATTTCGGTAACCTGCTGCACCATATTGTCGCTCGCCCGCGTGTTCGTAGGCGTGATGAGCTGAAGGTAGTCGACGATAATGAGTTTCAAATCCTTTTCCATTTTCAAACGACGCGCCACGCTGCGCATTGCGAGCACAGAACTTGTCGCCTTGTCATCGATGTAAATCGGCGCCTCCGATAGATCTGCAAGCGCTTGCTGCAGTCGCTCAAATTCGTCGTCGTCGCGAATTTTGCCAGTGCGAAGGCGCCATGAATTGACTCCAGCCTGCGCTGCGAGCATGCGATCGACAAGTTGCTGCGTGCTCATTTCAAGACTGAAGATGCCGACCGCGGTGCCATGCTTGGTTGCCGAAAGACGGGCGATGTCGAGCGCGAGTGCCGTTTTACCCATAGAAGGTCGCGCCGCCAAAATAACAAGGTCGGATTTTTGAAGACCCGAGAGGATATTGTCGAGCTCTGTAAAACCGGTGGGGACGCCGCGCATTGCATTTTCATGCTTCTGGAGATGCTCAAGTCGCTCCCATGCTTCCGTGAGCTCGTCTTTGATAGCGCTAAACGACCGGAGAGATGGCGCTTGGGACACTTGGAACACAGCAGACTGTGCTTCGTCGAGAAGTACCTCAATGTCGCGGTCTTCCTGGAAACCAAGTTCGCCGATTTTTGACGCGGCATCGATGAGGCTTCGGAGAACAAATTTGTTCTGCACAATTTGTGCATAGTGTCGTGCGCTTCCCGGAGCTCCCGCTGCGCCGACCAGCTCGGATAGGTATGTGGCTCCACCGACCTCCGCAAGCACTTTACGCTCTTTTAGTTTGCTCGATACCGTAGCAACATCGATCGGCTCACCTTTCCCATAGAGACTGAGCATTGCATCAAAAATTGTGCGATGAGCTCCGCTATAAAAGGAATCGATACCGATAAGATCGGCAACCTCGTAAATCGCGTTCTGCGAGAGCATGAGTGCACCGAGGAGCGCCTTCTCCATTTCAATGTCTTGGGGGGGTACTTTGGGGTTCTGCGCCGCCATAATCGCAATTTTACCACGCTCGGCTTTTTCGAGCGTCGGAAGTGTGGTCTGCAATGTGTGTTTTGCTTGGGGAAAAGTCCTGTGTATACGGCGATTTGACAGCAGTTCAGCGATTTGGTATAAAAAGACACCGATTTGAGCTTTCGTCAACGAGCTCAAAAAACGGCCAAGAAGCTCACAAAAACAATAATCTGTATGCTTTCATTCTCACCAAAATCAGTCACAAAAGAACTTCTGAATGAACTCCCGGACCGCTCTCGCCGCGTTTTAAGCGATCGTTTTGGTCTTACCTCGAAGGGCGACTCTCGTACGCTCGACTCGATCGGCAAGGAATATGGCATCACGCGCGAGCGCATACGCCAGATAGAAAATCACGGACTTGCATCGGTCCGCGAATCTCGTGCGTACGAGGTGCATGCTGAAACGCTTGAAGATCTCAAGAAGGCGCTCGGAAATCTTGGCGGTGTTATCGCGCAAGACACGCTTCTCAAAAAATTGGCAAAGAATGAAGCGGACAAAAATCATCTTGTTTTTCTTCTTACGGTCGGACACCATTTTGATGATCGCCGAGAGTCAGCAGATTATCGCGCGCGCTGGCACATCGATCATCAACTCGCCGATGCTGTGGAGAGCGCGCTCGCATCGCTCTATGAATCGCTTGAATCCAACAGGCTCGTTTCCGAGGAGGAGTTTTTTGAATTGTTTGCCAAATTTCTCAAACAGGAAGGCGTAAAAAACAAGCCCGCCGAAGTGCTCTCGCACTGGTTGGAGATCAGTAAGCGCGTCGGCAAAAATCCGCTTGGCGAATGGGGCAGAGTGGACAGTCCGCACGTTCGCATCAAGAATACGCGCGATTTCGCATACCTCACGCTCAAGCGCCATGGCTCGCCGATGCACTTCACCGAGGTGGCCAAAGGCATCGAACGCCTCTTCGACCGCGAAACTCATCCCGCGACCACACACAACGAACTCATCAAGGACGGCCGCTTCGTCTTGGTAGGCCGTGGTCTTTACGCGCTCAAAGAGTGGGGGTACGAACCGGGCGTCGTGCGCGACGTCATCAAAGGTATTTTGGAACGCGAGGGACCCTTGACGCGCAGCGAGATCGTCGATCGCGTAAAGCGCGAACGCTACGTAAAGGATGCGACGATAGCCGTTAATCTGCAAAACGGAATGTTTATCCGTTCGTCAGACGGTCGGTACTCACTCTCAAAGTAACAATCTCGTTGTAATCTCAGCGGCGTTCTCTTCGTTCCGGGCGTCCGCGCCTTGCACGTATTGAACGATTACAACGTTTTTAACGCGAGTCGCGTTTCCTGATGCTATAATTTCTGCATGGCAGACAGGCCACTTGACGCAGCGGGGACGTGGATCCAGGCTAACATTTTCGGCAGGCATGGTTTCAACATTTTCAGCCTCACCAGTTTCATCGAGTGGTGGGGTGGCCTTGGAGTGTCGCGCGGGCTTGTTTTGTGGATCCTGTACGTCGGCATGTTTTGGATTTTGTCGCTCCAAATCCCACATCTTTTCTTTTTTACGCTGCAGTGGCTCGTCGGCCTCTCTCCTATCTGGCTTCCGCTTGGCCTCGCCTATGCAGCAGAATCGGCATGGGTGTGGTACATACAGGCTTTTTATCTCGCAGGCCGAGACGGCATACTGCTCGAAGTAAAAATTCCCCGCGACATTTTCAAATCGCCGCGCGCAATGGAGCTTGCCCTTATTCCGATGAATCTCTCGTCCGGCGAAACGACAGCGATAAATCGCGCGTGGCAGGGCGGCGTGCGTCCGTTTTGGTCGTTCGAGCTTGCCTCTTTCGGCGGCGATGTGCATTTTTATATCTGGACGTGGCGATCATTTAAGCCACTCGTGGAGAGTTCCATATATGCGTATTACCCCGAGGTCGAGATGGTGGAGGTGGAGGACTACGCCACAAAATTTCAGTTCGATCCAAGCAAGCACGATTGTTATATTACGGAGTGGCGTCGCGAGACATTCATGACGTGGCCCCCGGACTCTCCGAGAGCAAACGGCGAATGGGGCCTCAATGCGTATCCGATTCTCACGTATGTCGACTTTGAGTTGGATAAGGATCCCAAGGAGGAGTTTAAGGTAGATCCGCTTGCCGAGCCTTTGGAATTTATGAGCTCCCTGCGGCCGGAGGATGAGATGTGGGCACAGATTGTGATACGCGAGGCGGGTTACCCGTCGACCCATGTGTTTTCCGGTCTTGGATACGTCAGCGACAAAAAAAAGTGGCTCGCTACAATGGAAACGGAAGTCTCCCGAATACGTCTCGCATCAGGTACACTCACGGCACAGGAAAAAACGATGGTGACCGAAGATCAGATAAGAATCCTTCGACCGCGCGGTACCTGGCGCATGACGAGGCAGCTCGAAAACATGGAGCGTAATATGGGCAAATACGTGTACGAAGTGGGTATCCGTGGATGGATTGTGTCGACCAAAGAAGTGACGAGCCACCATTACAACGGCATGCGCTGGATGTGGCGCCCCATGGGCAACCCCAATTACTCCACGCACTTGCGTCCGCGCCGCTGGCACCCGCCTTTTGATTATCCGTGGCAGGATTACAAAAACATTCGCTGGAACGTCGCGGCCAAACGCTTTCTAGACGCGTATCGCCGACGTCTCTTTTTCCATTCGCCATGGCGCACGTATGAAAGTCCGATGATCATGACCAACGAAGAGATCGCCACGCTCTGGCATCCTGTATCGCGTTCGGTTGAAGTTCCCGGTCTTGAGCGCATCCCCGCCAAAAAGGCCGAGCCGCCGTCGAATTTGCCGAAATAAACCACCCCCATGGACGAATTTTCCCATCGTTTCGAGAAATTTTACGAGTACGTGCACACGCGGACACATGAGCTACTCGAGCATTGGCGCGTGCATACCAATCGCCGCACCATTTCGTTTCTCGTTCTTGGAGGGAGCGCGCTGCTCGTCGTGTACCTCTATGCTATCCGACCACCCAACGATTTTCCGGTGGGGGAGCTCGTGACGATCGAGAAGGGACTTACGCAAGAGGAAATAGCCGCGACGTTGCAGCAAAGCGGTGTTATTCAATCACCGCTGCTGTTCCGGATAATTGCCAAAGCGACAGGGAAGGATCGTCAACTGCACGCCGGTGATTACCTTTTCAGAGAGCCGAAGGATGTTTTTTCGATTGTGCACGCCGTCGGCGTGGGCGCTTACGGGCTTGAACCGTATCGTATTCGCATTTCGGAAGGCGCGATGACCAAAGACATGGTTAGGATTTTTGCTGCGATGTTGCCGCGCTTCAATCAAGAACGATTTCTTGAGGAGGCACGGCCGCTCGAGGGATATCTTTTCCCCGATACGTATTTTTTTCTGCCGAATTCCACTGAGACGGATGTGATAGAGGCGATGAACGCGAATTTTTATTCTCAGGTGGCGATGCTCGAAAATGAGATAACCGCTTTCGATCGGCCGCTTCAGGAAATCGTTACCATGGCCTCCATCGTCGAGCGGGAGGCTCGTAAGTATGAAGATCGCAGGATGATCGCGGGCGTCCTGTGGCGTCGACTCGATAAAAATATGGCGCTGCAGGCAGATGTCACGTTTCTCTACACGATAGGGAAGGGTAGCTTTGATCTCACAAAAGATGATCTCGCGAGCGACTCGCCCTACAACACCTACAAGCACAAGGGTCTACCGCCCACCCCGATCGGCAGTCCCTCACTTGCAGCGCTTGAAGCGACGGTCACACCTATAGACCAAGGCTACCTTTTCTATCTCGCGGACAATAATGGCGTCACGCATTATGCCAGAACTTACGCGCAACATCAGGAGAATGAGCGAATCTACCTTGGCAAATAGCGAGCGTGCGTTTAGATTGGAGGAATGAAGGTATTCGTCGGACTCTCGGGCGGCGTCGACAGCGCTGTTTCTGCAGCGCTCCTCAAGGAAGCAGGGCACGATGTGACTGGAGTATTCATCCGTATCTATCGGCCGGAATTTATCGAATGCACTTGGAAAGAGGATCGGCTCGATGCGATGCGCGTGTGCACGGCGCTTCAGATTCCGTTTCGGGAAATTGACTTATCGAACGAGTATAAAAAGGGCGTGATAGACGGCATGATCGCCGACTATGCCGCTGGCATTACGCCCAATCCTGATGTGCTCTGCAACCGCGTCATTAAATTTGGCGCGTTTCTCACCTGGGCGCGGAAAAACGGCGCTGACAAAATTGCAACAGGCCACTACGCACAGATAACCGAACATAATGGCCGCTACCAACTTCTGCGAGGCAAAGATTCGAATAAGGACCAATCATACTTTTTGTACCGATTGATGCAGGACGATTTGAAACATGCGCTGTTTCCTATCGGTCATCTTACAAAACCAGACGTTCGGGAACAGGCAAAGGCATTCGGCTTGCCCGTCGCGCAGAAGGAGGACAGCCAGGGGCTTTGCTTCGTCGGCGATGTATCTATCGACGATTTTTTACGACGCTCTATCGATGTGACGTCCGGCCCTGTCCTCAATATGCAGGGCACGAAAATCGGAGAGCATCACGGTGCGGCGCTCATTACGATCGGACAGCGACACGGATTTGCAATCTTTGGGAGCGCAGCGCACGCACCTCACTACGTCGTCGCTGTTGATACAAGAGAAAACAGCATCATCGTTTCTCCAAATCGATCCGACGCCGCGGTATCAGGCGCGATGCTCCGTGATGTATCGTGGGTAGAAGAAGCGCCGCAACATGGTTCGCACATCGAAATCCAGACTCGCTATCGTGAGAATCCTATTCAAGCAATGATCGTCGTGGATGAGAATAATTTTGCAGTGCGTTTTTCGGAATCGCATATCGCAACCACCGGTCAATCGCTCGTCATGTATAACAAAAATATGTGCATTGGGGGCGGGATTATTGAAAAGACAGGTTAATATACTCGAATGCATCCAGTGCTGATTACCAAGGCTGACGGCGAGAGAGAACCATTTCACGCAGAAAAATTGGAGCGGTCACTCGAACGCGCGGGCGCGTCTTCGACGATGCGCGCGCGCGTCCTTGATCACGTGATGCGTGAATTGAAAGAGGGGATGTACACCGAGGATATTTACCGTCGCGCGTTTGAGTTACTTCGACAAGAGGAGATTCCGCCCGTTGCCGCACGATATAGCATGAAGCGTGCTGTGTTTGCGCTCGGCCCATCGGGGTTTCCGTTCGAGCTTTTTTTTGCGGAGATACTGCACGCGTACGGCTGGTCCGTACGGGCGGATGTGATTCTGCGCGGCCGTTGCGCCTCTCATGAGGTCGATGTGCTCGCAGAGCGTGAGGGCAAGCGAATTGGTGTTGAAGCCAAATTCCACAACGATCCGGGAGGCAAAACCGATATTAAGGACGCCCTCTATGTGCACGCTCGCTACCACGATCTCGGAAATGCTCCCGATCCGAAAGAGCGCGTTGATGAAGGCTGGCTCGTCACTAATACGCGCTTCACCAAAAACGCCATCAATTACGCCCAGTGTTCCAACCTCACAATCATTGCGTGGGACTACCCCAGAAACAAAGGGCTCCTTTCCATGATCGAAGAAACGCGCGTGCACCCCTTGACTGCACTCACAACACTGACCGAAGCAGAAAAGCGCCGACTCATGGAGAAAAAGATCGTATTGTGCAAACATATTTTGACGCCGCACTTACTCGAGGAATACGGAATCAAGCCGAGCTCAATACCACATGTACTCGAGGAAGCGCGACACCTCTGCGGAGGAGTATGAAGTATGGCGTATGGAAATGCCTACATGCCTTGATACTTCATACCGCATACTTCATAGGCTATACTGTTCCCCATGCGTAACCTCATGCATTTTGTTGATCCGGTAAGCATCCAGTTTTTTAAGCTGTTCCTTGCAATGACACTCGGTGGCATCATCGGCACCGAGCGTGCTGTGCTTGCGCGGCAAGCTGCAGGCACCCGCACCTTTGGGCTCGTATCTCTCGGCGCGTGTCTTTTTGTCGTTGTCGGCAATTTCGTTGACACTTCATACACTGGTTTGGTTAATCTCGATCCCATGACCATTGCCGCTGCTATTGTCACAGGTATTGGCTTCATTGGCGGTGGACTCATTATCTTCCGTGGGGACACGGTGCATGGCACCACGACAGCCGCGGGCCTCTGGATCGCAGCTGGTCTAGGGCTCACAGTAGGTTTTGGTCTTTATAGCCTCGCGATATTTGCGACAATTCTTACGCTGATCATGTTTGTTGGTATGTGGTATCTGGAGAACAAATTTAAGAATTGGTTCGATGGGCGCGTGAAGGTAGAGCCGCCCGCACATACGACGCAAACTCAGGAGAATCCGTAGAATTTGAAATTCGTAAATTATGCATGATGGTATACTCCCACCATGTCGCAGTACTATAAACCCGATCGCAACCCGAATTGGAACTACGCGGGTAAAAATTGGCGCTTGTCTCGTTCCAAAATCGGATTATTTCTCGAATGCCCGCGTTGTTTCTATGTGGACAATAAGCTCGGTACTGCGCGGCCGCCGGGTTTTCCATTTAACCTCAACTCCGCGGTGGATGCGCTTCTCAAGAAGGAGTTCGACATCCATCGCGTGGCGAAAACCGCGCATCCCTTGATGGAAACATACGGCGTCGACGCTGTGCCTTTTGAGCACGAGAATATGGATGTTTGGAGGGAAAACTTTAAAGGAATCGAACACATACATCCCTCTACTGGCTTTAAGATTTCGGGTGCAATCGATGATGTCTGGGTACGGCCAAATGGCGAGCTGATCATCGTTGACTACAAATCGACGAGCAAAGATGAAAAAATTGAGGCGCTTGATAAAGAATGGCACGATGGGTACAAGCGGCAAATGGAAACGTATCAGTGGCTTTTTCGGCAAAGCGGATTTTCTGTCTCGAACATGGGGTATTTTGTGTACGCCAACGCATCAAAAGACGCCGCGGCGTTTGATGCTAAGCTCGAATTTGAAGTCACACTCGTGCCGTATGAGGGGAATGATTCGTGGGTGGAAGGTACGCTACAGGG
>Ga0209542_10018878_pt1 | contig 11122 bp, 13 predicted proteins | sample RifCSPhighO2_01_FD_184028 | JGI IMG/M metagenome (GOLD analysis project Ga0209542, IMG submission 184028) | Soil microbial communities from Rifle, Colorado - Rifle CSP2_plank highO2_0.1 (SPAdes) (version 2) | ecosystem: Environmental > Terrestrial > Deep subsurface > Rock core/Sediment ...
AAATGGCGAAAAGTATGAACTTTTCATACATGAACATATTCGCGAGGATTGTCACGATCTTTATGGTTTTCCGACATTTGAAGAATTAGAATTATTTGAAAAGTTAATTTCCGTCAACGGTGTCGGGCCGAAGGCTGGACTCAATATTATGTCGGCGGGAAAGCCGGACAAAATCGTTTCGGCAATCGTCAGCGACAATCTGGGATTTTTTACCGCTATCTCCGGCATTGGCAAGAAAGTTGCCGCCAAAATAATTTTAGATCTCAAATCAAAATTAAGCGGCGACCGCAATATTAATGTTTTGTCAGGTGACGTAGAAGGAGAAGATTTAGTTGATTCACTTCTTCAGCTTGGTTACCGCAAAGTTGAAATTTCAGCAGTTATCACTAAAATGCCGGAAAATGTCACCGGACTCGAAGCCAGAGTCCGGTGGTGCCTGAAAAATTTGGCGAAATAATGCCTAGATAATTAACCAAACCGCACTCCCGGAGTGCGGTTTGGTTAGAGCGAATGAGAGGTGGCACATTATTATGGGCACGAGAAAAGAAATATTATCAAATAGTGAATGTTATCATATTTTTAGTCGTAGCATTGCTAAATTTGTCGTTTTTAATACTCCGGCCGAGTATTTGAGATTTATTGATCTGATGAGGTTATACCGGTTTCAAAATTTTCAATATCGATATTCAGATTTTATCGATTTAGAGATTGGATTACAAAGCGCTATTAGAAAAAATCTCGAGGACGAAAATGAGGTTTTGGTTAAAATAATTGCGTATTGTCTAATGCCGACTCACATCCATTTAATCGTGCAACAAGTTGTTGATGATGGAATTTCTAAATTTATTGCAAGAGTCTTAAACGGTTATTCGAGATTTTTTAACACAAAGCACAAACGACTCGGACCACTCTGGTCTAGCCGTTTCAAAAGTGTTCGTGTTTTGGACGATGATCAAATGTTACATTTAACTCGATATGTCCATTTGAATCCAACGTCAGCAAATATCGTGAGTAGACCAGAGCACTGGCAATTTTCCTCATACCATGAATTTATTAGAGAAGAAAAAAATGTGTCAGAACTGTGTAATTTTACACATCTCATGGATTTTGAATCAAGACAATACAAGAAGTTTGTTGAGGATCATAAATCATATCAACGAGATTTGGCTAAAATTAAAAAATTAATTATCGATGATTACACCGGTTAATCGCACTCCCGGAGTGCGATCGAAGGTTGATCTATTAAAAAATAGTTCTGCTATAATTGTTGCAATGACTGAAAAACATGACAATTTTGAAACTGATTTAACTGACCTTTCTGCTTCGTCTGACGACGCAATGCTGGATAATTCCCTGCGTCCAAAGAGATTAACTGATTATATTGGCCAGACACCAATCAAAGAAAATGTCTCAATTTTTATCTCGGCGGCGAAGAAGCGGGGCGAGCCGATCGAACATATACTATTGTATGGGCCGCCCGGGCTGGGCAAAACAACTCTAGCTCATATTTTGGCCAATGAGATGGAGGTCAATATCAAAATAACCTCCGGACCAGCAATTCAGCGTAGCGGTGATTTAGTCGCATTATTAACAAATTTACAAGAAGGCGACGTTTTATTTATCGACGAAATTCATCGTCTCCAGCGTAATATTGAGGAAGTTCTCTATGCGGCGATGGAAGACTATGCCATTGATTTAATTCTCGGCAAAGGACCGTCAGCCAAATCAATGCGGATGAATCTACCGAAATTCACACTTGTTGGCGCGACGACAAAATTTGGTTCACTTTCCAGCCCACTCCGTGACCGCTTTGGTGCTGTCCATCGTCTCGATTTCTACAACGAAGACGAATTAGCCGAGATTATCCGCCGTTCGGCAAAAATATTAAACATTGAAATAGAAAAAACGGCGATTGCCGAGATTGCGAAAAGATCGCGCCGGACACCACGTATCGCCAATCGAATTCTGAAACGGGTTCGCGACTGGGCCGAGGTTAAGCATAATGGCAAAGTCAATTTGAAAATCGCACAGGAAGCAATCACCAAATTAGATATTGATGAGATGGGGCTTGATAAAAATGACCGGGACTATTTAAAGACAATTATCGACAAATTCGCCGGCGGCCCAGTCGGACTCGAGACTTTGGCGGCGGCGTTATCCGAAGACCGTGATACAATCGAGGATGTCATTGAACCATATTTATTGCAACTCGGTTTTATCACCAGAACAAACCGTGGAAGGGTGGCAACGCCGGCGGCATATTCTCATCTCAAGATTGCTATAAAACTAGAGCCAAAGACACTTTTTTAAAAATTAATATTGCTGTCGCGCGATTGTCATTGCGAGCCATTGATTTGCAACTTGTAATCAAGGCGAAGCAATCTATAATGATAGATTGCCACGTCGCAAGTCACGCTCCTCGCAATGACGACAACCATTATGGCTGCAACTTCTAAAAAAATCCTTGTCCACACCTGTTGCACCGCTTGCCTTTCTCATGTCGATTCTGTACTGAGCCAAGCCGGTTTTGAGGTGGTCAGTTTTTTTTGTCATCCTGAAATTGAGGCCGAAGATGAGTATGCCCAACGCTTGGAAGACTTGCAGATATTCTGTTCAGAGCATAAAATTAAATTAATCAATTATTCATATAACCCCGCAGAATTTAGAGTGGCAATTGAGCCATTTAAGGATCGGAATTCTCTGAAATATATCAATGATAAAGAGCGGTATCGGCGCAGGAGATGTCAAATTTGTAACTCTATGGTTTTACAAAAAACAGTTGAACAAGCTAAAAAAATGAAAATTAAATATTTTACAACGACGCTACTCTGTTCGCCGTATAAAGATCACGATCAGATCGTCGAAATTGGCAATGAAAAATCACTTGATTATGACCTGAATTTTTATTATGAAGACTTCCGCAAAGGTTACTGGAAGGGCAGAAATTATGGTCGCAACCATCAGGTTTATTTGCCAACTTATTGTGGTTGTCTCGAATCATTAAAGGAAAAAAGATTAGAATGAATATTGGTGTACTAATTACAATTTATGGCCTTTTTATCATCGCCTTTGCTATCTTTAGCATTGTCGGTATCTATCATCTGCGCCGTTTCGGTTATGCTGGCGACCTGACAAAACCGGCCATTTTGTTGTATTCACTGCTGTCGTTACTAGTTATAGTCATCTCATTTGTTGTGATTTTTTATGAAATTTATGGGGTTTTATAATCATGGCTGAAAAAAAATATTTCCCATCACAGGCGCCGGAAGAAAAAATCTTCTTACTAATTAGAAAGCATTGGTTTAATTATATTATTTTTATTTTTCTGGCAGTTTTAATGCTGGTGCCAGTCATTGGCATCACTGTGTATCTGGTAGCAAATGGAAACCAAATCCCAGCCAATAATGCCGTTTTTCTAGTCATAGTCACAGCAATTATATTATTGTCAACCTTTGCAGTCGAACTTTTTGGCTTTATCAATTATTATCTTGACGTTTATATTGTGACCGACCAGCGTCTGGTTGATATTTCTCAAAACGGCTTTTTCAACCGCCATATTTCTGAGTTGCAAATTCGCCAAGTTCAAGATGTTTCAGCTCACGTTGATGGTTTCTTCGACACTCTGCTACATTTCGGTGATGTTCATATCCAGACTGCCGGTGAGCGGGAAAATTTTATTTTCACTTCTATCCCGCATCCTTACTCTGTCTCAAAGCAGATTGTGGATTTACATGAAAATGCGACAGAAGATGAAGACACCTCATCGATCAAAAAGTACGATGAGGATCAGCTTGAAAAGGGTTTGGAGAAGGGTCTGGAGAAGGGTCTGGAGATTGAACAGATTGAAGAAAAAGCCAAGGAATTGCTGACAGATCCTAAAACAGTTATCCATCAGGCTCGGGGAGTCTATATACCTAAGTCTAACAAAGCGGCAATTGAAACATTTTCAAAGGAAATGAAGAGTGGTGCGAATACCGGTCAGGAACATGAGCTCAAGGAAGGCGAGGAGTCGAAGATTCCGAAATAACAACAGCAGTAAAACAGAGGATAGAAAATATTATTTTCAAATTAAAACTGTATTTCGCATATCAACTATCTATCGCCAAGTGTCACAAAGTATGATAATATCATACTTTATTTAAATCAGAAACTGTTTACCGTAAATGAATGAAATTTTATCGAAAAGCGAAGACGAAACCAGAAAAATTGCCCAAAAAATTGCCAAAGAAACTAAAGGCGGCGACATTTTGGCTTTGTGCGGTGATATAGGCAGCGGTAAGACAACATTTACCAGATATTTTGCTAAAGCACTTGGTGTTAAAGAAGAAATCACCAGTCCGACTTTTGTGATTATGAAAAACTATGATTTTTCAAGAGACGGACAAGCTTTCAAGCTGGTGCATGTTGACGCTTACCGTCTTAATCAAGCTACAGGGGTCAAATCAATCGGGCTTGAGGAAATTATGAGCGATGAAAACACAATTGTTATAATTGAGTGGCCGGAAAAAATTTGGCCGACAATTAAGCGCGGAGTACAATTAATTGACTTTCAATATGTTGATGCAAACAGCCGAAGAATAAGAGGTGAAAATGTTGCTCTATCTTGAAACTATTTCAGATCTGACAAAAATCATTATTTATACTGACGACCTTGAAGAATTAAATCGCAAAGAATGGCAGACAAACCGGAATCAAACTGAGGAGCTACTCACCCAGTTGGACAATCTGGTTCAGGGTCGAAAAAATCAAATTCATGGCATTTTCGTCAATACTAATACTGGCTCATATACTTCGATGAGGATTGGACTGACAGCTGCCAATTTTCTGGGGGTAGCCTTAAATATTCAGCCCGTTGGTGTCAGCTCTTTTGAGAGTATTAAATTCAAACATCAGAAAAAATTTACCACCCCGCTTTTGCCAACATATCAAAACAGGCCCTTTATCACCAAGAAAAAAGAATAGACAATAAATTTATTTTTTGATAACATTAATTCTGTTTTAGTTTTATTTAATTTTGATTTTAATCTATAAGTTTTTAACTTAAGTGAAGGCTCTGTTTTTTCTGTCTCGAGATATAACATAATGAGTTTTTTCAAAAAAACAAAAAACAAACCGTCTCGAATCTATAAAGTCAATCAACCATTTTATCGGCGTCGAAGATGGAAGTTTTTTTTTGTTATTTTGGCCTTATTGGTAATCAGTATCGGGTCACTCGCTTTTTATGTTTTAAGCACCGGCTCGAAGATCTTTGAAAACGGCTGGGGTGGCATCTCCTTGGTCAAAAGTCTGGTCGGTAATAATTCCGGAACGCTTAAGGGTGAGAAGGATGACCGGATCAATCTGCTTCTGACTGGTATGGGCGGACCAAATCACCCTGGTGGGTATCTGACCGATTCGCTAATGGTTCTCTCAGTCAAACCAAAGGAAAAAACAGTTGCAATGTTATCAATCCCGCGTGACTTGCTCGCTCCGATTCAGAATCATGGTGAAGACAAGATCAACTCTGCGTTTACAGACGGCTACACTGATTTCTTCAATAAGAATTGTACCAAGAAAAATTCCAGTCAGTGCACCAAGGATGCCATGACGGCCGGTGCTAATCTGTCCAGTCAAACTGTCTCGACAGTGACTGGGTTGACGATTCATTACTATATTAATGTTGAATTTGGCGGTTTTGAAAAAATCATTGACCAGCTGGGTGGGATCGATATCAACGTTAGTAAGGCTATCTATGATTCGAACTTCCCAAGCGATGATATGGTCCATACTACAACTTTTAAAATTTCAGCCGGGCCACATCATATCGATGGTAAGACTGCGCTGAAATACGCCCGGTCGCGAGAATCAACCTCTGATTTTGACCGCTCGAGCCGACAGCAACAAATCCTTGTCGCCGTCAAAGAGAAAGCGGCTCAGATTAACTTTTTCTCCAATCCAACAAAAATATTAAGTATTTTTAACTCTTTGACTGACAGTCTCCATACCAATTTTTCGCCAGCTGAAATCAAATCGTTTATTGACATTATCAAGGGTGTTGATAAAAACAATATTATCTCTAAGGTTCTGACTAATGGCCCGAGTGGCCAACTTGTCGATTACAACAATGGGACGTATTATCTCAAACCAAAGACTGGTAATTTTAAAGAAATTCAAGATCTTGCCGCCCATATCTTTGAGACTAAAAAAGATATTAGTCTGGAAGTGTCAAACGGTGCGAAACTGACGACTTCTCAATTTGACAGCATTGTAACAAATTTTAAAAACGACTCCAAAGCCAATTTTACAGTTACTAACGCCGGGGCGAAAAGTGTGATAGCACAGACAATTATTTATGATTATTCCGATGGCAGTAAAAATGATGTGTTACAATATCTAAAAACAAAGTTCAGCGCCCAGGTGATTTCAAAAACAAAAAGCTCAACCAGCGTAATTGATTTTGGTGTTGTTGTCGGTAAAAATTTTTCTGCTGATTAGATCCTATGGCTTTTCTACGCAATCAAACTTTAAGAAAAATAATCCTGATCATTATTTTGGTTTGGGGTTGCCTGTCCTATTATCTTGCCAATAGCCAGAACCCAATTGCGGTTGGTCTGATAATTTTTATCTCATTGCTTGGACTCGTCTCGATAGTCAAGGAATCATCAGCGATTTTTATATTAATTCTCCTGTCTTTCATCTCCGCTTATGCTTTTTACACTTTTTTTCTTCAGTTTGACCTACCTTTGTGGTTGTTGATGGTCTCGATCATGATTATTTTTGGCTACCTCTTTACTTATACCGAACAGAAAATTGGCATTCTAAGCAACAAGCGGCTGATTTATTTGGTTCTATTCAGTCTTGTTATCTTAGAAGTCTTTCTTATCTTAAGTTATTTTTTGATCAACCCAATCTCACAAAGCTTGGTTATCGCCTCAATTTGTTATCTTTTTATTGGTTTTTGCTATTCCATTTTAGCCAAGCATAGTAATAGTAATTTCATCACATATTTGATTCTGACTTCAATCATCATCATCGCTATCTTTCTGACCTCAAATTGGAGTTCACTTGCGTAAATGTGCTCTTTTCAATACAATGAAAATATTACATCAATCAAACTAAACTGTGGAGAGAAAATGTTGAAAAACTTATTTTTTAAATTAAAAGCGATCTGCCGGAAAATTTTGAATTTTTGTGCCAGGGTCTGGGCCAAATTTATTGCCATATGTGGCACGGTTGGAGAATGGTTGACCGTATTTAGCAAGACAAAAGTTGCCAATTATCTCGCCAAACTTCTGGTCGTCGTTGTCGTTGTTTTAGCTATTGGTCAGTTTGTTTTCGCTATTATGATTTATGGTCTCAAGTCTGAAAACAAGGCGACAAAAATTGCCGCCAAAATTTTACCATTCCCAATTGCCGTTGTTAATCAAGATTTTGTCACTTATACCGAGTATCAAAAGGAAAAGGATTATATCCATCACTTCTATGCCTCAACCGAGCAAGGAGATATAGATTATAAGAACATTGATAGCCAGATTCTAAATCAATTAATTGAAAATAAGATCATCTTATTTAAGGCGCTACGATACCGAGTCAGTGTCAGTGGCAGTGATATTGATGCTGCCATCGATAATATTACAGTTCAGAATGGTGGACAGGACAAGGTTGTCAAGGTTCTGTCTGATCTCTATGGGCTCTCGCTCAATGATTTTCGTGCTTTGGTCAAAATGCAAATGATCCGAGACAAAGTCAATCAAAAGGTTATCGTCCACATTACCGCTCGTCATATTCTGATTCAGGTGGTCAAAGACGCTCCAGCTGATAAAGTTGAGGCGGCTAGGGTCAAAGCTCAGGGCATTCTCGATCAGGTTAAGGGCGGACTTGATTTTGCTGACGCCGCCAAAAAATATTCCGAGGATAGTGCCAGCGCCGGCGATGGTGGACTTCTCCAACCATTTGCTCGCGGTGATATGGTGCCGCAATTTTCTGACGCCTCTTTCAACACCAAGGCCGGGGCAGTCTCTGATCTGGTTCGGTCTGATTATGGCTGGCACATCATCAAAGTTGAGTCGCGGACCGGGTCTGTCGACCAAGGCTTTACCGACTGGCTCGATAGTATTCAGAAGAAAAGTTTGGTTCTGAATTTCTTTAAGATCTCGTAATATCTAGAGAAAAAATGAAAATCGCTTTCGTCACTACCAACAAGGGGAAATTTGAAGAAGTAGAAAACCTACTCAAAAGTTACGGCGTCGATGTGGAGTGGATCAATCGCAAATACGAAGAAGATAACGACGATACAGTCGAAGATACTGCGAAAAAGGCGGCTAAGAAACTGGCTGATGAGCTAAAAAAGCCAATTGTTCTTGAAGACACTGGATTATTTTTTGAGGCTTATGATGGTTTCCCGGGTCCGTCGCCAAAATTTGTTTTTAAAACACTGGGATACAAGGGGATATTTAAGTTGCTAGATGGCGATTCGAAAAAAGCATATTTCGAAACTTTTGCTGCTTATTGTGAACCAGACGGTGAACCGATGACTTTTAGTGGAAAAATGCAAGGTAAAATTGCCACCCAAGTTTTCAATGCCGAAAAAGATTTCGACTTTATGCCATATGATCGAATTTTTATCCCAGAAGGCGAAGATAGAACAATCTCCGACATGACAATGGAAGAAAAAAATCAGCTTTCTCAACGCTCTAAAGCATTTCGGGAATTCGGAGAATTTCTGAAGGACAGGAATAGTTGATTTAAAAATTCTACATCCGGCCTATCATGGAACAAAAAAATAGCTCAGAGAGCTATTTTTTTAATGGCGGGGTCGACCGGATTCGAACCGGCGATCTTCTCCGTGACAGGGAGACGTGATAACCGCTACACTACGACCCCAAATTGTCTACATTTTTCTTTAACCAATTCCTGCCTGCGTGTGATTTAAAGTATTTTTCTCGCTGGACAGCTTCTTTCGCTGTTGCAAACTTTTCAAAGTAAACTACTTTCCACGGAAGATAATGTTTTGTCCAAAAAACTTTTCCATTATTATGGTAACACAATCTCTTTTCAAGACTATTTGTTTGGCCGACATAATAATGGTTGGACGATAAACTTTTTAAAACGTAAGTAAAATACATTCTAATCCGTCTAGGCTCGGTCTAGCCGAGACTAATCCGTCTGGGCTCGGCCCGGCCGAGACTAATCCGTCTAAATAACCTGCCACGGCTCGGCGGCGGTTATTTAGCCGAGACGGGCCGTTACACTACGACCCCGTAGTGTTTTCAACAAGGCTTATAATATCATTTTTCTGTTCAAAATTCAATTGGAAGACAGGGAATTAACGAAGAAAACTACAACTAAAGACTAATAATCATAGCTTATTATCTTCCTCTGTTGTACAATAAATATGTCTTAAAAAAGGTGGGGCAAAAATGAAATCGATCGATCGGTCAAATTTCTTTTACAAAGTCAGCTTTTTAGATCTGACTAATTTTACCAAGCATATGTCTATTATGCTAAAGGCCGGCATCAATCTTTCCGAAATACTCGACACCTTAATTGCTCAAACTAAATCCCAAAAACTCAAAGAAACCCTCAAACATATTTTGACTGATACGAACAACGGGGCTACCATCTCGTCAGCGATGGAAAAATTTCCCTCTGTTTTTGATCAATTTTATGTCAATATCATTAAGATCGGCGAGGAATCAGGCAAGCTTGATGAAAATTTAGAATATCTTTCCGGGAAACTTCTCAAAGAGCTATCACTGCGCAAAAAAATCAAAGAAGCGATGTTTTACCCGACGATGGTTGTGACGGCAACTATTGTATTAGGTCTAGGACTAAGCATCTTTGTGTTACCAAAAATGGGCGACCTGTTTCGCTCTTTCGATATGGCTCTGCCATTACCAACTAGAATATTGCTATGGTTCTCTGATTTTATGAAAAAATATAATATTTACGTCGTTATCGGTCTGGTTGTTTTTGTAATCCTCTTTCGCATTTTTATCAGATTAAAAATGATCAGACCATACTGGTCCCAATTTTTACTCAAAATCCCGATCTTGGGGCAATTTTTTATCAATGTTGAGACAGCTTCTTTTTGCCGCAATTTAGGGGTCATGCTTAGTAGCAGTTTGCCGATTTCCCGGGCACTGGACATTGCAGAAAAAACAACTGAAAACGATGTCTTTAAAAAATATATAGTTGCAATTCAGAAATCTGTCTCCGAAGGCAAGCTTTTGGGTGAACAGCTACTCGGTGGCAGTTTTCCTATTTTGCCAACAATGGCCTCGCGTATGATCAGTGTCGGTGAAAGAAGTGGCAAATTAAACGAAATGCTGGTCTATATCGGTGACTATTATGAGTCAGAAACTGATAGTTTGGCCAAAAATTTTTCAACGATCATCGAGCCGGTTTTACTCCTCTTTATCGGTCTGATCGTTGGTGTCCTGGCATTGGCTATTATCGGACCTATCTACCAATTGACCGGCTCTATTAAATAGCGATTAGATTATGTCGAAGCTCAGTAAAAAATCTAATCGTCAGAAGTCCAGCTTGAAGACAAAGAAAAAAACCGGTTTTACTTTGATCGAAATTCTACTGGTGGTCACAATTATTGGCATACTTTCCGGTCTGTCCTTGCCGTTTTATTCCCGTCTTATTTTGCAAAATACCATCTCTGATACGGCAGAAAATCTGGTCGGGTCTCTGCGAAAGGCTCAGATTTATACCATCGCCGGTAAGGACGGTAGCGATTGGGCGGTCAACTATTCAAATAGACAGATCAAATTAATCCGACAGTCAACCGGCACCGTTTTTGATATCTACAATGTTTCGGACAGTGTCACAATTTCTTCTCTCTCTCAGGTCGTTTTTTCCCGTCCGAGTGGACAGCCCGATACTTCCGGCACGTTTAATGTGTCTGACGATAGTGATACAAAAGTAGTAACTCTAAATTCGGAGGGAGTAGCTGGTGTTTCGAATTAGACCAACAGTCAGTTCTGGCTTCTCACTTTTAGAAATAATCCTCGCCGTTGCTATTTTTGCGACTTTTTCGACTGGCATCATCGGTGTCGTTATACAGGGATTACAACTAAACCGGCTTTCAGCTGAGGAAACGATTGCCAGTCAGTATGCTTCCGCAGGTTTAGAA
>Ga0209542_10018880_pt1 | contig 11122 bp, 8 predicted proteins | sample RifCSPhighO2_01_FD_184028 | JGI IMG/M metagenome (GOLD analysis project Ga0209542, IMG submission 184028) | Soil microbial communities from Rifle, Colorado - Rifle CSP2_plank highO2_0.1 (SPAdes) (version 2) | ecosystem: Environmental > Terrestrial > Deep subsurface > Rock core/Sediment ...
CCGAACGTCGCGAGAGTTCAGGAATGAGTATGTAGACCGACACGAGCGAGCCAGCGGCTACAAAAAGAAAATCGGGAATGCGAAATGCCGCATAGTATAGATCGAGTTCTGTCCCCGCTCCAAAGGCATGCGCGAACAAACGGTCGCGCACCAAAGCGAGAAGCGAGGAAAGAAGAGCGGAAGCGGCGAGCACGTACACGGCTGCCGAGAGACCGCGTACTGGAGAAGCGAGAAACCGCAGGGTCTCACGCATCATACCCCTGCACACGAAATGGCATTGCTTCTACAATGCTGATTCGCGCAGGGAATATATCCACCGACACTGAGCAGAGCGCTGTGTTACGAGAACAGAAACCGCAGCAATTGTCATGCCATTTCGTGTGACGGGGCATAGAGCGTTACGGGAGAGAAGGGCTGATAGTTTCATTTGCCTCAACTCTCTCTATGGCTTCTTTGAGCATCGCATCGTTGGGATTTGCCGCCGCGACAGCTCCCAGCGCTTTCAGAGCATCGTCTTTCCTATCAAGCCGGTAGTACGAAAGCCCGAGAAGATACAAAGCGTTCGCATAATCGTTCCGGATCTGCACCGCTTGTTCGAAAGCGCGCGCGGCATCCTCATAGTTCTCCTCCGCGTAGAAAATCGCACCGAGACTGTACCATCCAAGAGGATCCTGCGGAGCGATCTGGACGACCGTTTCCGCGTGCTCTTGAGCTTTGCCGAGATCTCCTCCACGGGCATAGATCTGCGAAAGTAAAAAGTGCGCGGCAACGAGATTCGGCTTGATTCCAAGTGCGGCTTCGAGATTCTCGCGCGCGGCGGAGTCATCGCCCTTAAGAAGATCGAGTTGCGCGAGTCCGAGATACGGTAGTGGACTCGTGGGATTATTTTTGCGGGTCTCGATGTAGGCATCGCGGGCCGACTTTTCCGCTCCTTCGACGCCGACGCCCGCAAGCTCCCCGTAGAGGCGCGCGAGTGTCAGCCAATTCTGATAGTCGCGATTTTGTATCGAAACGGCGTCAAGACCGTGTTGAATGGTCGCCGACAACGTTTCTTGAAGTTGTGCGCGCGCGGCGTCACTCGTATCGGCCTCCCCCGCCAGTCGCGAAAGTTGCATGAGTCCGAGCTCGACTCCCGCGCGATGCGCGCGATCATTTTGGGGCAATACACCGAGTGCCCGGGAGATCGAACGAGAGGTCTTTCCGATATCCTGATTCTGCTCATATTCAACCACCGCGCGACTCACGAGGAAGTCGGAGACGAGCGCGCGCACTGATTGCACTCCTCCAAAAAGCACGACGAGTCCGAAGAGGAGGAGCGCTACTGCGACGATCATCCCACGCCACGTTGTCCACGCGAGCGACACGACCCACTCGCGTATGGCGCCTTCAGAGAGTTCCTCGGCAACGAGAGCTCCAAAAACGAGAAACGTGAGAAGAGAAAGTGCGGGGCCCGGCACATAGAGTATGTGAAAGACTGTGAGATATACGGCGCTTCCCAAAAGCGCCGAGCGAGCCGAGGTGCGCGCAGGAACTTCCCGAATCCATCTCCACAACCCCCACAAAAGCGCAAGACAGATAGCTCCCCACGCGACAAGACCCGCAATGCCCGTCGTTACCACGGAGGTTGGGATAAAACCGACGCCATAATTAAAATCGACATTCCAGAATTGCGTCGAGTTTACGGAAACGGGTTTGTACATTCCCCATTCTCGCGGAAACGTGTTGGGACCTGATCCAAAGAAGATCTGGGTTGGCTCCGCGAAGACCTCCCGGCCAATAGCAAGAGTTCCCATCCACGAGGGCCTCACCTCGAACTGCACTACCTGAAGCGGCGCAGGCAAGCGTGCGTGTATCGCATCCCCGCCGAAATACATCCCCAGAGCGATCGCTGCACAGAGAGACCAGAGTACGAAACCCGGAGTCTTGAAAATATTCGAGCCGAGAGGACGGCTGCGATAGAGAAAGAACACATAGAAGATACCGAGTCCGAGAAGCCCGAGCCACACGTCGCCAAAATTGATGACAACGAGAAGCGCAGCCCCTGAAAGCGCGATCAGTGCGGCAATGAATTTCCAGTATCCCTGAATCACGGGAGTGCGAAAGAGCGCGAGAGAAAGAAACAATGCGAGACCCAAGAAAATCCCGAGATCATGCCAGCTTCCCACAATCGAAGTCGCGGCAGCGGTAAGCACGCCGCCGAACGTGAATGCCGGAACAAAGAGATGAAAGATCTGAACCAAAAGAACGACGAGGCCACCGAGCAGAAAGAGACGAAGCACGGGAGTGGAACGACCAGAGCCCCCAAGGAGGTCCGCGGAGATCAGGAAGGCAAGGTAGAGAAGCGTGAACCACATGACGGTGTCTTGTCCTCTTCCATCACCCACGAACGATGCCCACGAAGCGCCCGTCACGAGGGCGGAGACGAGGTACGCGATCGGGATGAGCGCGGAGGCAATGAGGAGCGGGCTTTTGGGAAATCGAAGCACCGAGGTGTTCAGTGAGTGCGCGATCCATGCCAAAAATCCGATGACAACCGAAACAGTAACAAGCAAAATCTTAGACTGCGCGATGCTCATCCACGGCACGGGAACAAAGAAAAACGGCGCGAGAGCAAAGAGAAGATAGACTGCCCACCGAGCAATTGTTTCCAGACTCGCAAAATACTTCATTAGAGGAAAGTATATCACGGGCAAAGCGCCCGCCTCCCTGTGGAAAAAATTGCATCGGTCACAAAAACATGCGATAATTGTACCCGCGCCAGACAGTCGCTCTCGCCTCATGGGCGAGAGAGGAAAGTCCGGACATAGGCAGAGCAATCTGCAGAATGGTAGCGGGTAACGCCCGTCCGCCGCGAGGCGAGAGATGCGAACAGAAACGCCGACTCCGAAAGGATAGGCATCCGCGAGGATGAGCTCCGCAGAAATGCGGAGATGAAACGACAAAATTCTTACCGCTATGCAAGGCCGTGCCCATCACTTTCTAGGAATTCAAGAAAGTGATGGGAGAGCCGCTTGACCTTGAGAGCAATCGAAGGGCTAGACACATGACTGTCCTCCGCCGTCTGGCGGAACAGAATCCGGCTTATCGGCGCGCAAAGAGCAAAGAGAGTCCGCAAGGACTCTCTTTGCATTCTCGTTGGGCAATTTCGTTTTTAATGAGCGACTCCGAAAAGCATGCGGCGCGACGAGCCTCGCTTTTTCTTTACACTATCTCGCACACGCCACCCGCACAGGCAAGTTCTCTTGCATGCTCGGTTTCATCGGTGCGTTCGTAGATTATCAGTTTGGAGTAGTCGATCGTCGGGAAGCGCGCGGCAAGTTGCTCGTAGGTTTTCTTATCGATAGCTTCGTACGGGGCCAAGCGGTAGACGTGATTTTCGCGCGGCAAGAATGAGAGCCCGCCGATGATGTCCCAATTATTGTAGAGCCAAGAAACCACTTGCACCCACTCTTCTTCCCCTACCGAGATAGTTGCGGAAGGGTTGTGCTCGGTGAAATTCAACTTGACCATCTTCCAATACTCGAGCTGTTCTATCGCGGAGAGATCATTCTTGAACGCAGAGCCGCTTGGAGCTTTCACCGGGAATTCGAGTACGAAGGTCGTCGCTTCGTTCGGATTCTGTCCCACCTCGGGATGAGCGGCCACTCCCTGATTGCGCATCATCTTATAGAGCGAATCGGTTGCAGAGATGCGCACGCGGCGAATGTAGTATTGCGAGTGACGCGGGTGGATTCCGGAAGAGCAGTTGAATGTCTGCGAGACGGTTCCTGAGGGTTTTACGCAGGTGATCGACGTCGACATCGGCACACCGAAGCGCTTCGCGTACGTCTGGTTCGTCTTGATGGCAACTTGGCGCATCTTGCGCATCGTCTTTGGGTTACGTACCGCGGGCGAATCCCATTGGCCTGTGACCGAGACTCCGAGCAGGCGTTCCTGCTCGCAATTCTCTGTCCACTCCTTTGAAATATAATTGAATTTTGTGAGCGTCGATTGGTATGTGCCTAGGAGCGTCGCGAGTTTTGCCTTGTGCAATAAGGTCTTCTCAGTGTCGTCGGCACGAGCGATGACCTCGGAGAGATTGCAGAACTGTTTTGATTGCAGAATGATCTCGCCGCATGGATTCGTGCCCACTTGACCGATAAATCCGTTCTTTTTGCCGTACTTCTTTTGCAGGAATGCGAGGCGGCGCGCCGGCATCGTCTTTGCCAATGAGCCACGATTGAAGATACCGCGCTCTCCGGTGCCGCTTTTCATGAGCGCCACCCATTCGTCCATCAATTCAGCGTTGGTGGGCTTCATTTCATACACTGCGGAGTTGTTGGCGACGGAACGATATGGATCGGTGAGGAAAAACTGGCCCTTTTTGGCATCTCGGATCTCGACGTCGTCGAGGTCGGAAAGCGAGATCATCGCGGTGCGTCGCACGCCACCGGCGACGACACACTCACCGATCTTGCAGATGATATCGTGCGCATCAATATTGCGCAGTCGTCTCCCCTGCCGTCGCAGTATGCGTTCGCGTGCAAATCCGAGCAGCGAGTGCAGCGGTTCGGGCCCTGATGCTTTGCCGCCCATGGTCTTCAAGCGCGTGCCCGCGGGACGAATGTGCGAGAAATCGAATTCAATATCTTTACCCCCGTACCATGTGCGCAGTCCGAGCGTGAGCGCATCACACCAGCCCTCTTTCGTATCAGCAACGACATGAGTGGCAAGTTTCTCACCTATTTGTTTTTCTATCTGTGGAAGCTGCTGGATGTTCTGACTCTCGACAGCATACCCGACACCACATCCCTGCATTGAGAGATACATGATCTCGGCAAAATCTTCCAATTTCACCGGCGCGGTGAATGTGCAATTGTAAAAACACGTGTTGCACTTGCGCGCCGGATCACCCGCGAATTGCATCGCGCGCATGGAGGGCATTATTTCTTGTTTCAAAATCGCCTCGCGTAATTCTGCGTATTCGCGTTTTGTCATCTTGTCGCCGAGATTTTCTTTCATGAACGCGATGTAGCGATCGACTGTTTCGATCCATGTCTCTCTGCGTTGCTCGCTCTCGACCCAACGCGCGTAGGTGCGCAGGTACACAAACTCGCCCAACGGATTATTCTTGAAATACTTTTTACTTTCTTCGGAGAGCTTCCGTACGTGTTCGGGCACCTCACCCTGCTCCTTGCGGAGCTTCGAGCGCTCCGCGCGATAGAGAATGTACGCCTTCGATGTTGCCACATAATCGGAAAGTATAAGTTGACGCTCGACTTCATCCTGACATCCTTCAACCGTAGGCAAGAAATTCTTGTAGGTCTTCGCGATGCGCATCATTTCTCCTGCCACCTTGTGCGCGATGACAAGCGCTTCTTCCGGCGAACCTTCGTTGGAAGCAGCCATCGCCTTCTCGATGACACGAACGATCTTCTGAAATTCAAATGGCACGATCCTGCCGTCGCGTTTCTGGATTTGAGAAAGATATTTTTTATACACACGCATCGCGGCGCTGTCGCGAAGCGCTCCCGCGACGGTCGCGGCAGTTCTCGATTTCTCTACACGTTGTCTGGTGACTGTTCTTGTCATGCGCATGGCGTTAGTTTTAAATGGACGTTTATTGTACTCCTCGCGATCCCGCGTTTTTCCGAATCGAGCCTGTGGAAAACCCTCGCCAATCTCTAGAGTCGCACAATGTCGCCGGAGCGCAGATTGTACTCTTCCGAGTACCCCGCAGGAAGCTCTACTACGTATCTCGCCTCCGTTCTCGGTGTGAACGTGGCGGGGTAAGTATCGGGAGAGACGTTTTGCCGTATGTCCACGATGACACCATCATAAGAAATCCATAAAATGTCAATGGCAAAATGCATGTCCTTCATCCAAAAGGAGTACATCCCGTCCTCGGGAAAAACGAAAAGCATTCCCTCGTCGGGCGCGAGGCCTTCGCGACCACCCAATCCTCGTTCACGCTCCTCCGGCATGTCTGCGACCGAAACCGTTATGGTCCGACCGGCAATTTCTATGCGTGCGATCCCGCTTTCATTCCGATTTTCAACCAAGAACGAAACCGGAAAACGATTGTAGACGAGCGAAACGAGCATCGCGCATGCTGTGAGGAGAAGCGCGGTGACGAGGAAATGCTTCATCATTCCACTACAAGATTCAGAACAGTAAGACGATTGCCATCGCGATAAGGGACACGAGCCAGTAGAGCGAATTGATGAGATAGAGCTTGAACGATTTCTGTTCCCACAAAACCATCCCGAGCATCGTCGGCACAACGAATCCTGCCCAACACCAGAATCCAAGCTCGATTGCACCGATCCAATCCGGAATGACCAAGACCGGCAACATGAAGCTCATCACGTATGCTGCGAGCATGCTCGCGAGAAGCCCGAAGAACGCCATAAGCGGCATTTTCTTTTTGCCGCGCTCTACCATTTCGGGCGAGAGGTTCGTCATCCGCATCCACGCGCTACCGAAAACGCGCGGATGGTACCACACGAAGCCGATGATAACGGAGGTTATGCCCGCGAAAAGCACCGACAGAAGTTTCACCTCTACCATATAAATGTAAGACTACCTCGCCCGCGCCGAACGTCCAGATTACCCTGTGCACACCGCGCTCGACTTTTGGTATACTTTTGACATGTCTCTCGTCAAGAGAAAAAGCGGCACGCCGGAACTTGCCGCTGCGAATGACAATGAGAAGAAATTCCGGATGAGTCACTCGGTTGAGATGCATACCACGGATGTGAAAATGCTCGAGGACTTTCGCGACAGCTTCCTTCAAGGCAAGGTGAATATCGAGAATCTTCGCTTCCTCGTCGTCAACACCGAACGCAACGTCGCGATAAAAAAAGTATTCCCGGAAAGTGACATCACATTTATAGAAGAAGATAAGGGCGAGGCCCGCATTCTGCAAGAGCATGAGCTGAACGCGATAAAGGCGAATTGGGCGCGGCGAAAATTTGGGGAAAAATTCAACGTTATCGTTGCGCTCGACGATGATATAACTCCACGCAAACGATTCCTCGAAAATATCGCCGGTCATGGATGGCTTTTGTGCCGTGCACCCCTTGCCGGTGGGCTGCGCGCTTCCGGAAAATACAAAATCGAAGGCGTCATCGGGAAAGACGGCCCTGCCCCAACGCTCGCAAAAGGGCCCCACGGTGAGATGTGGGACGAGGTGCGGACAGACGGGGAGTTCCGTGAGGCCTCGAAGAAGAAGATCGAAGATGTAGCAACGTACAACGAGGCCGTCAAAGCGCTGAAAGATGCAGAATGGAAGTTTAATTCCGGGAAGTCCGTCGAGAAGTACCGCCTACTCGTGCAGGAAAAGGGCGATGAGCTCGGCCTCAAACTCCTCCCTTGGAAGGAGGGCGACGAACGAAAAATCTACGTGCTCAGGAAGAGTGGGATGTTCTGATCCACCAGCGCTTCACGGCCGGAAGCGAGAGCGTCGAGAGAATGTAACCCAATGTCGGTACGAGCGCGGCGAGAAGAACGTTCGCGACGCCGATCGTGTAGAGGACTACCGTAGCAACGATATACGTGATGAGCGCAATGGAAAAAATCCTGAAGTAACTCGTCTCCCATGCCTTCTCCGCCTCGACGCGTTTGTTGCGTTCTTTGAGTTCCTGAATCTCACGCTCGATGCGCTGGATTCTTTCGTCATTCATAGGTATATAATGCCGTGCTGAGGAGGGTTCGCATAGTGGTCTAGTGCGCGCGCTTGGAAAGCGCGTGTGCCGCAAGGCACCGAGAGTTCGAATCTCTCACCCTCCGCCAGAAGTTTTTAGTATCGGAGGTATGCGGACGCATACCTCTTCGATGTGCTGCAGACACCCTAATTTTGGAAGATGGCTGACTCCAGCGGAAAGGCGTAAGATGAACAATTATGAACGACCCGAGAGGCTCAAATTGGCGGAAGTGGGATCTCCATGTACATACGCCGGGGACTAAGAAGAATGATCAGTATCAAATTGAAGGCGCGGACGTCTGGGACGTCTTTTGCAAGAAAATTGAGGAGTCTGACGTTCAAGCAATCGGCATCACGGATTACTTCTCGGCAGACAGTTACTTCAATTTCTTAGGAAAGTTCGGAGCAAAATATCCCCAATCGAAAAAGGTTTTCTTCCCCAATATCGAACTCTGCACGAACGATGTTGTAAACGCTGGCAACGAAGAGGTCAACTTGCACCTGATATTCAATCCATCAGCGCCGGAAATGGAAGCCAAGATCAGGACCCTCCTACAGCATCTCAAAACGAACAAGACGGTCTCTGACGGCCGGAATGTCAAAGCTTCCGAGCTTTCCGCGCAGTCGGATTACGAAGAGACTACAACGACGCGCGAATTCATCGAAGAGGCCCTGATGGAAACTTTCGGCGACAAAGTTGATCTAACCGAATTCGTGCTCATATTCACCGCCGCCAATAATGATGGCATGCGTACAGAGACCGAAGAGGTTGACGGCAAGCGAAGGGGTAAAAAACGGAAAGCCGTGATCACGGACGAGCTGGATAAATTCAGCAATGGTTTTTTCGGAAACTCGTCGAATACGTCCTACTTCCTAAAGAAGGACCGGCTTGAAACTGAGGACGAAATCGATCCAAAGCCGGTCATGTCCGGAAGCGACGCACACTCTTTTTCCGATATCGACGCTTGGCTCGGAAAGGTCGTGCTGAAAGACGGCGTCACAATAAAGCAATCAGCCTGGATCAAGGCGGACCTAACTTTCGAGGGACTCAGGCAGACAATTTTCGAGCCCGAGTGTCGAATCTTTATTGGAGAAGAACCGGAAACAGAAATCCGAGCACGAACTAATCCACGAAAGTTCATTGAATCGATCCGCGTGAATCAGGCAAAAGAGTACGACGGCCGGAGCGGTACATGGTTCAAAAGCGAAAACATTCCCTTAAACAAAGAGCTGGTAGCAGTCATCGGCAATAAGGGTAGCGGAAAAAGCGCGATTACCGACATCGTCGGCCTCTTAGGCAATAGCCACAATCAAAAATATGACGGTCCGAATGGCAAAACCGAAGAGCTTTTCTCCTTCCTCAATAAAGAGAAATTCCTGAAAGGACGCTGCGCAAACAACTTTGACGGAGAATTACATTGGTACGCTGGTGATCCCGATGCGAAAGTGTTGAGCGCAGACACGGACCCGAGCATACCGGAAAATGTGGAGTATCTGCCCCAGAAATATCTCGAAAAGATCTGCTCGAACATCGAAGACGACGAATTCCGGCACAAGCTGAACGAGGTCATCTTCGGTTATGTTGAGGAGAAGGACCGATACGGCAAGACCAGCCTTGAAGACTTGATAGACTACGTGGCCAACCAAACCAAGGAAGACATCTCATTGGCACAGACTGCTCTGCACGAAGAAAACGAGAAGGTCGTTGCTACGGAGAAGAAGCTATCTCTGGACTATCGGAAGGAGGTTGCCGATAAGATCCGTTTGCGTAACGAAGAGTCTGAGGCTCATAACAAAATCAGGCCTGCGGCCGTGCTGAAGCCAGCAGAGGGGGGCGATGCTGCCGCAAAAAGTGCCGCAGAGATTGCTGCAATCGAAGCGAAAGCCGCCTCCCTAGACGCCAGCATCCAGCAGCTGCAGGTTGAACAAACGACGCTCTCGAAAGATGCCGAGGATCTGCGGCAGCTTCGGCAAGCAATCGAACGCCATATCAGCACGGTATCGGATCTCAAGCCGAAATACGAAGCGCTCCTAACCGCGGCTGGTATACGCTTTGAGGACGTCGTCAGTTTCTCAGCCAATTACGAGAAAATCGACGCGGTCATACAGGCTAAAATGCGAAGACTTGGCGAAATCCAGATCCTGCTGAGAACGGAAGCGGCCGTTGCGGCTCTCGACCCTGCACTTAGGGATGATGCGGCAAAACAAAGCTTCGTTTGTCGGCTAGAGCAGCTGGAAAATCGGCGCAAGGAAATTGTCGATCAGCTAGACAAACCAAACCGCGAATACCAATCCTATCTGAAAGAAGAAGCGGTATGGCAGGCACGCAAGAAAGCAATCGACGGGGATGAAAGCGCCCCGGAGCCGGACACGCTGAACGGCCTCAAAAAGGAACTGGAAAGAATCATAAGCGCCTATCCCGAGGAGCTTCGCGTCGCGCGCTTGAACAGGGACACAGCAAGCAAGGCCGTGTTCCAAAAGAAAAAGGCGCTCGTATCGTTCCATAATTCCGTAAAGCAATCAATCGACAAGGAAATTGAGCGGTACGGCGAGGACTTGGGAGATTACGAAATTGCCATCGAAGCAAGTCTGCGATTCGACACCTCCTTCCACGACGACTTCTTCAAGTACGTGAACCAGGGAGTCAAGGGCAGCTTCTACGGCGCAGAAGAGGGCCGCGCCGCGCTCAAGGAGGTTACGGAAACCGTCAGCGATTGGCAAAATGCGGATGAGGTTTTCGCAGCATTGCAAAACCTTATCAGCCGCCTCGATTCGGACGAGCGTAATGGATCGGCTGCCGATGGCAAGGCGCGTGACATATTCAGGCAAATGAAGCAGGGCAAGACCCCAGTGGATTTTTATGATTTCCTATTCGGCTTCGGGTATCTGCAAACAAAATACGATCTCAAAGTGGATGGAAAGGACTTGAGCGAACTGTCGCCCGGAGAGCGAGGCGGCTTACTCCTGATCTTTTACCTAATGCTCGACAGGAGGGATATTCCTCTCGTCATCGACCAGCCAGAAGATAACCTCGATAACAAGAGCGTCTACGAAATTCTTGTTACCTTCCTGAAAAAGGCGAAGAAGCGACGGCAAATTATTATGGCCACGCACAATCCGAACCTTGCCGTCGTTGCTGATGCGGAACAGATCATCCACGTCTCGATCGACAAGAAAAACAAAAATGATTTTGACTTCTATCCAGGCGCGATAGAGAATCCCGATACGAACAAGCGCGTGGTCGATATTCTTGAAGGAACACTCCCGGCATTCGACAACCGCAGGCTCAAGTATCGGAAACAGCAGAAAGCCAAGGTGGTATAAAATCTTCTTGCTCATTGCTCAATCGTCACAATTCTGGCGCGACCCCCTTTCTTCGGACAGTCATTCTAGGCGATTAGGTGCATTGTAGCGGCCGCGTGCAGTTGCGCAAGAAGA
>Ga0209542_10018881_pt1 | contig 11120 bp, 12 predicted proteins | sample RifCSPhighO2_01_FD_184028 | JGI IMG/M metagenome (GOLD analysis project Ga0209542, IMG submission 184028) | Soil microbial communities from Rifle, Colorado - Rifle CSP2_plank highO2_0.1 (SPAdes) (version 2) | ecosystem: Environmental > Terrestrial > Deep subsurface > Rock core/Sediment ...
CCTCATGGGGGTATCTTCTCAAGCTCGATGCCATCGATGCCGAGAAAATCACCGAATTCATTCTGGCGAACAACGACCGTGGGCCGGAAAAAGCCGCGATTTGACAGGAAGATTCCCAGGGATTCCTATAGGGTAGGGAATATTCCCCTGATTATTAGCCACCCTCCAGCCGTAGGTTTAACCTACTAATACAGCCGTAGGTTTAACCTGCTAGGTTAGAAATTGCGCCGACTCCTTAGCGCCTGACGGATGATAGAGTCGCGCAGAAATCCGATACGACTTTCGAGGCCTCTTGGCAGGCGGCTCGAGCCTCTCCTGCCTGCACTTCGTTTGTAACGCCGTCGCCGATAATACGGTTAATCTTTTCCACGGCGCCGTTATATGCCCCGACGAAAGATTTATCAGCTTTCTCAATAATTGCCGCTGCAAGGTCGGGACGCCGTTCGTATTTATCCTTTAGATAGTTCTCGTAGGTCTTTATCGGCTTGACGTTTGGCCAAAGCTCAGGTTCCGCAAGCGAAAAACGGACGGGCACGAAGTTATTTGAGGTATCTCCTATCCCGCTGCCCGATAAGCCTATATTCACGAGTTCATCGAAACTTAGCTCCTTGCGCGGCATGGACGTCAGATCCTCAACCATATGCAATCATAATAACCTATAACCAATCAATCGGTTTTTTTGTTGTGGGCGGTTAGGTAGTCGTTCAAGCCACAGGTTAAACCTACGGCTGGAAGAGCGCTATAATGCAGGACATGGTGACACGGTTACCGTGCACAACCGACGAGTGGTACCACTGTTACAACTTGTATTATAGGTTAATTCGCACGAATTAGCCTATGAAGCAGTTGGAACGAAACTTGAAAGCGCTTGCGAACGGCCGCCGATTGAAGATTATTCGCTATCTTCACCGCGTCAAGGAAGCGTCCGTGAGCAGTATCGCCGGCGAGATACAACTTTCGTTCAAATCGACATCCCGTCATTTGGCGGTACTTTCGGGTGCCGGGGTTCTCGAGAAAAAGCAGGAAGGACTCCAAATGCTTCACCGGCTTTCTTCCGAGCGTCATGCGATAGTTTCGCATGTGTTGAAGATGTTGTAGTTCCAATAGTATGGGCTTATTCGCACGAATTAGCCTACATGGGTATGGGGGAAGGATGATGTTTCTAACTAAGGCGTAAAAGAGGTGATGTGGTAAGATGGTTCTTCCCATGCCGGAATCAGAGCAAAAAACATATACATTCCACGTGAGCGGGATGCACTGCAATGCGTGTATCTTGATGACCGAAAGCGAGCTTACGGATGTTCCGTATGTCACGAAGGCGAAGTCGAGCCTTGCTACGCACTCGGTCGAAGTCACGGGCGCGTTTGGAGATAGGACTCCGGAAATTGTTGCCGAAGAGTTGACGCAAGTGCTCCGCCCGCACGGCTACGCCCTCTCTGTCGAGAAAATACAGAAGCACACCGAGTGGGGCGATTTTGCGTATGCGCTTCCCATCGCGCTCGTGCTTATCTTCGGGTTTGTCGCGCTACAATACGCCGGGCTTACCAATCTCATTACGGGCTCAAACGTGAATTACGGCACGGCATTCCTAATCGGGCTCATTGCGTCCGTTTCTTCGTGCCTCGCCATAGTCGGCGGGCTCGTACTCTCGCTCTCCGCGAGCTCTGCAAAAGAAGGCGGCACGTGGCGCACGCAGGCACTTTTCCACGTGGGAAGGCTCGGAGGGTTCTTTATCCTCGGCGGCACCATCGGTCTGATAGGCAGTTCGTTCCAAGTCGGACTCACCCTGAATGTCGTTCTCGGAATCGTTGTCGCACTCATCATGTTCATTCTCGGCGTCAATTTGCTCGACGTGTTCCACTTCACGAAGCGATTGCAGTTCTCGATGCCTTCCCGGCTTTCACGCCATGTGGTGAGCGGGAGTAAGCGTGATCACTACTTCGCGCCACTCCTCGTCGGCATCGGCACATTCGTCTTGCCGTGCGGATTCACCCAATCCATGCAACTCTATACGCTCACGACGGGGAGCTTCATGCACGGCGCGCTCACGATGTTCGTATTCGCGCTCGGGACATTCCCCGTCCTCGCGCTCCTCTCATTCGGTGCGCTCAATATCGCGCACAAGCCTTGGAAAGGAATATTCTTCAAGACCGCGGGCATCATCGTTATCGCACTCGCACTGTTCAATCTGGGCAACGCGCTCGCGACGGCAGGTATAATCAATCCGCTTTTCAACATCTAACGCTATGAATAAACCCGTCATCATTTCAATTGTAGTCAGCGTCCTTCTCGTCGGCGGAGCTTTTTGGCTGTCCGCGCGTTCATCCGGTGGGGGAGGGGGCAGTGCAACAGCTACCATCGTCGGTGGCGTACAGTACGTCGACATCACCGCCAAAGGTGGGTATTCGCCGCGCGTCATTGAGGCGAAGGCCGGCATGCTGACGGTTTTGCGTATGAAAACAAGCGGGACGTTCGACTGCTCTGCGAGCTTAGTCATTCCGAAGCTCTCATACCAAAAATTCCTGCAACCATCAGGTACGGAGGAAATCGTCATTCCAGCGGAACAGGCGACAGACACCTTGCAGGGCCTCTGCTCGATGGGGATGTACAACTTCCAGATAAAATTCCTCTAAAACATGTCTCTAAACCCCTTCCGCCGTAGGATTTCCGCGACGAGGACTGTTTGAGCGAAGCGAGTTCCGCAGGCGCGGAAACCGTAAGGCGGGAGGGAGATAGGTTTCCGCACATACTCTAGTCTTTTCTATTCTTTTCCCGTACAATCTCAGCACATGTCCCGCGTCATTGTTTCCGGCTCCGTCGCCTACGATAGAATAATGGATTTCGACGGGCTCTTTTCCGAGCACTTCGTGCCGGACAAGCTCCACAGCATCAACCTAAGCTTCCAGATACAAAAGCTCTCTGTCGGCTTCGGCGGCACCGCCGGCAATATCGCCTACAACCTCGCGCTTCTCGGGGTGCAATCGGACATCATCGCGACGGTCGGCGAGGACTTCAGCAAGTATCGTTCCCACATGCTCCTCTCTGGTATCAATCCGCAGAGCATTCGTACGCTAGAGGGGGAAATGACTTCTTCTGCACACGTTTTTACCGATAAGGCCGACAATCAGATAGCGGCATTTCACATGGGTGCCGGCGGGTATACCTACGATTCGCCGGTCGACACGGATGGGCGGGACCTCGCCATCGTCGCGCCCGGGTGCATCGAGGACATGAAGCTTCTTCCAGAGATCTACCGAAAGCGGGGATTTTCGTACCTATATGATCCTGCACAGGCGATCACCGCGCTTGGAGGAGAGGACCTGCGTGCGGGCATGAGCGGCGCACAAATACTTTTCGGGAGTGATTATGAGTTCGGTCTCATAGCGCAGAAGACGGGGTGGATAGAAAACGCGATGCTCGAACATGTACCAACATTGGTGATAACGCAAGGCGCGGAAGGCTCTCGTATAGTGACCCACGATGGAGAGATACGAGTGAAGGTCGCTCCAGCGAAGGATCTTACAGATCCTACTGGTGCAGGAGATGCATACCGTGCGGGCTTCATACGCGGCATGCTCGCCGGGTTTTCTCTCGAAAATTGCGCAAAGCTCGCAAGCACCGTCGCCGCCTACACCGTCGAGGCGTACGGGACACAGACGCACAAGTTCACGCTGGACGAGCTCAAACAGCGCTACAAGCAAGCCTACGGCGAGACACTCGCGCTCTAGGCGTGTATACTGCAGCCGCAATGGACTACGACATAAAAGATAAGAGATTGGCCGCAGAAGGGACTAAACTCATCGAATGGGCGGCGCAGGACATGCCAGTTTTGCTCCAGATCCGTGAACGATTTCGCAAGGAAAAGCCCCTCAAGGGTAAGACAGTAGGGGCGTGCCTCCATGTGACGGTGGAAACTGCGAATCTCATGATCACCCTGAAAGAAGGGGGAGCAAAAGTCGTCCTATGCGCATCCAACCCGCTTTCATCGCAGGACGAGGCGGCCGCAGGACTGGTAGCACAAGGCATCCCGGTCTACGCGATATCCGGGGAGAACCGCGGCACTTTTTTCAAGCACATCAAAGCCGTCATTTCGGCGAAGCCGGATATTACGATGGATGACGGAGCGGATCTCGTTTCTACCATCCACAAGGAACACCCGGAACTCATCTCTAAGATGGTCGGCTCGACCGAGGAGACGACGACGGGCGTCATTCGTTTGCGCGCGATGGCGAAAGACGGCGCGCTAAAAATCCCGGTCGTCGCGGTGAACGACGCGAAAACAAAAAATCTTTTCGACAATCGCTATGGCACGGGCCAATCCACGCTCGAGGCCATTATCCGCGCGACGGACATGCTCGTCGCCGGGCGCACGTTCGTCATTGCCGGATACGGGTGGTGCGGAAAAGGACTTGCGATGCGCGCGCGGGGCATGGGTGCCAACATCATCGTCACGGAAGTCGATGCGGTCAAAGCGCTTGAAGCGGCGATGGACGGCTTCCGCGTGATGCCCATGGCAGAAGCGGCCCCGCTCGGCGACCTTTTCTGCACCGTGACCGGTGACATCAACGTCATACGCGGTGAACATTTCAAAAAGATGAAAGACGGTGTATTTATCTGCAACGCAGGACACTTCGACGTGGAAATAAGCATAAAAGACCTGGAGAAGCTGGCCGGAAAACCCAAGCGCGTGCGCGATAATGTCGACGAGTACATGGTCGGAAAAAAACGCGTTTATCTTCTCTCCGAAGGTCGCCTCGTTAATCTCGCCGCGGCGGAGGGGCATCCTGCGAGCGTGATGGATATGAGTTTTTCGACGCAGGCTCTCGCGGCGGAATGGCTTGTTCAGCAAAAGAAAAAGCTTGCCCCAGCAGTTTACGATGTTTCGGATGCAATTGAAGAAACAGTGGCATCGCTCAAGCTTGCTTCGATGGGAATAAAGATAGACGATCTTTCTCCGGAGCAGAAGAAATATCTTGAGAGCTGGCAGCACGGAACATAACGATTTACGAAATCGTTACCCGGACAATCTCTCGCATCCCAACACTTAGGTCTTAGACTAAATATTGGGATTGGTTCAGGTGTTTGAAAAAGATGATAGAGTGTCGCAATGAGACCGTGTCATGTCGTCGAAATAACAACGCCGAAGAAATTCATATTGAACGGATTGTGGTTCGGTCCTAAAAAGCCAAAGCGGGCGATAATTTTCATACACGGGCTGACCGGTTCGGCGTTCAGCATGCAAAGAGTGGTCGGTGCGCTGGTGGACGCGAAGACGGCCGTCATCACGTTCAACAACCGAGGATTCGAACAGATAGCGAGTATAAAGAGAATGCGCGGCAAAAAGACCGAGTATGTCACCGCAGGCGCTGCACACGAGCGATTCACCGATTGCTCGGACGATATACAAGGTGCCATTAACATCGTAAAAAAAGCGGGAGTAAAGAATGTCTATCTCGCCGGGCACTCGACCGGATGTCAGAAGGCTTTCTACTGGGCATCGAAGAGTAAAGGTGGACGCTCGGTGAAAGGCATCATTCTACTCGGCCCTTTGAGCGATTACGCCATCGCGCTCGCAGAAGACACGAAGGGAAGGCTAAAAACATCGATAGCACACGCTCGCAAGCTCGTTCGGAGCGACAAACCACACGAGCTGATGCCAAAGGCGCTAGGGCCATGGTTCGTATGCGACGCGCAGCGATTCTTAAGTCTCTACACTCCCGAAAGCGTTGAGGATACGTTCCCGTACGGGCAGAAAAAGAATCCAAGACTGGTGAAGTCGGTCAGTGTGCCGACGCTCGTGCTTCTCGCGGGGGCGGACGAGCATGGAGATAGACCCGCAAAGGAGATTGGAAGATGGTTCGAGGGACATCTGCAAAATGGTCGTGTCATAATAATTCATCGTGTCCAGCACAGTTTCTGGGGAGGAGAGGGGACTGTTGCTCGAGAAATTAAACGCTTCATCGCTCGCTAAATTGTGCTAGGATACGGTCACTTATGCCCGCACACTAACTCTGCCGTCGCCTCATGATATTAAATCTAATATGAAAAAGAACTTATCAGCGATAGCTGGATTTCTGTGTTCGTCGCGAAATGCTACGGCAGGAAATTACGGCAGAGTTAGTGTGCGGGTATGGCTCTAGAAGAGACGCTTGTATTAGGAATAGAACAGGCAGTCGAACAGCGCGAGGGCGGTATCCATGTCGCGATAGCGGCCGAAAAGCTCGGCGAATTTTTCGGCATTCCAATCACCAACACGCTCATCACGAGCTGGGTCGTGATAGGTATTCTCGTCGCCTTTGCATTTATTTTCCGCACGCGCCTCAAAATGGTACCGGGGAAAATGCAAACGCTCATCGAGGAAGCGTTCGGATTCGTCTACGACTACGTTGCCGAAACACTGGAGAGTAGGAAAATGGCGCGACGTTTCTTCCCGCTCCTTATGACCATCTTTCTTTTCGTTTTTGTCGGCAACATGATCCACTTCGTGCCTGGCATCGGCTCCGTCGGATTTTTCCGAGGGGATGAGTTCGAGCCGCTTTTGCGTGCGCCCAATACCGATCTCACCGTGCCGCTTGTACTCGCGATTATTTCGTTTTTCGTCATCGAGATAACAGGCATCCTCGCGATTGGTTTTTGGAAATACAGCAGCAAATTTTTACAGAATCCTTTCTCGAATCCGATAGGATTCGCGGTCGGTATTATCGAGCTTATCGGCGAGTTGGTGCGTATTATCTCGCTCTCTTTCCGTCTTTTCGGAAATATACTCGCGGGCGAGATAATCATCGCTGTCGCAATTTTCTTCGCACCGTATCTCCTGCCCGTGCCCCTAATGATGTTCGAGATATTCATCGGCTTCCTCCAGGCGGCGATTTTCGCACTTCTCACCCTCTTTTTCATCAAGCTCGCCATCATGGAGCCACACGCGGAGCATTGAGTCGAGTAGAAAAAGTACGGACACGAGACGCCGGAGGCCCAATTCTGGCGACATTGCGCCGCGCCGTATTTCGTGGTATAAACCACTTTCTTGAATCCTATGAAAAAGAAATACTTTTGGACAAACCCGGGATATAAGGCTGGAAAACCCCTGGTCGGCAGCCACGAAACCGACTACCTCATAGTCGGCGGTGGGGTCGCCGGCCTATTCATTGCCTACTACCTCCAAAAAAAGGGAGTCAAGAGGGTTACCGTTCTTGAGAGGGGAACCATCGGCTCCGGCTCGACCGGGCTCTCTGCCGGCATGCTCGTGGCCCAGCTCGAAACAACGCCTATTGAGCGGTTGGCCGTATTGTTTGGCAAACGTGTTGCCACGCTTTATGCGCGCGCACTAAAGGATGCGCAGGCGGAGGTTCGTCAGCTGATGCGCAAAGGTACGGTCGACTGCGAGTATCGAGACCTCGATCTAAAGGTCTTCAAGGGAAAATCGCATGTGGGCGAACACCTCGAGAAAAGTATCTCGCTCAATCCCGTCAAATTCATCCAAGGTATGGCGCAATACCTGCGATCGAGAGGAATCGTCATCTACGAGAATACACCGCTCTGCGGCGTGAATGCAAATATCGCAAGGACCACACAAGGCACGATACGGTTCAACCGTATCGCATATGCGCTCGGAACTTCACAAAAGCACAAAAGCCTCGCGAACTATATGACCACTATATGCGTGACTCGGCCGCTCTCTGTGAAAAAGGTGCGCAAACTGAGGCGCGCCGGTAGGGAGATGTTTTACAACGAAAATGAAGGCCATTCATACCACTATGGAAAGATCACGCGGGATAGAAGGCTGTTGGTCGGTTATGGAGATGTTTGTAAAACGTCGTCAAAGACCGTGGCTACACTGCATGCTCCACACGTCCGGAAGATCAAACGCCTTTTGAAGAGGATAGTCGGTCGCAATCCCCGGATACATCGCGCATGGAGTGCTGCGTTCGCGCTTTCTAAGAGGCCGCTTCCATACATTTCCGTTTCCAAAGGCGTTGTCGAAGGCGCGGGAACGCAGATCGCCGCCATCGCAGTTGCATCATATTTTTCAAGCGCACTCTTACATAAGAAGCATCCTCTAGCGCGGGTCTTCCATCAACGATAATCAATTATATATACCAAAGTTCTGCTATAATTTTGCAGTAACTTTGCGTGTATGAAGGAGAGACCAAACCTACTAATAGCGGGAGCCTCGGGTGGCGTTGCGAATGCGCTTCTGCACCATTTGAGCGCAGTGCGCGACCTTTTCGGCAAACTCGTTTTACTCGACAGGAACAGAAAAATTCTTTACGACGTCTATCTCGACCACGAAAGGCTCAAATATGAATTTCTTGAAGTCGAGTTGAAATTCCCCGACCACATGGAGAAGTATCACAAGATATTACGAGAGCATGATATCGACATCGTGCTCGATATTACCGACATGGACAGCATTCCGTTCCTCGAAGCCACGAACGCTGCCGGTGTTTCCTACGTGAATACGGGCATGAACGACGACCATGAGTTGATACAGGAGTCGGTCATCAAGGCGTACGAGAAAAAAGATTCTTATGACAAGGCGCCACACATTCTCTGCACGGGAATGAATCCGGGCGTCGTGAATATGTGGGTGCGATACGGAATCGAAAAATTCGGTGTACCAAAAGAACTAGTGCACTTCGAATACGACACGTCGAAATTCGTGCGAGAGTGGCATCCGATGATGACGTGGTCGGTGCACGAATTCCTCGTCGAGTGCGTGCGAGACACGACGGGCGTCCTTCTGGGGAGGGGAAGAGACAAGGTGAAAGAGCTTAAGCCGAACGGCCTTGAGCATCGCAAGAACATGAAGAGCATCCTTGGGCCCATCATGAAATTCGGTTCGTATCCCGATGGAATGATAACTATGCACGAGGAATGTGTCTCGATAGCGCAGAAGTACGACATTCCCTCGCAGTTCATTTATGCGGTACATCCAAAGACCATGGAACTCCTCGTGAAGGTCTACGAGAGGAAGGGAAATGTGACAAAAGACATGCTTGAGCTCGGCAACAACACAAGCGAAATATTGGACGGAGCGGACAACATCGGCGTTTTCCTAGAGTATCCCGATAAGAGAGTCTACTATTTCAATACCATTCCAAGCGTCGCCATCATCGGGACCAATGCCACATTCACGCAAGTTGTCGTCGGGGTCTTTTCAGCTCTCAATGTGTTGATAACCGACGAGCTGAAGCCGGGCGCATATTTTCCCGAAGACCTATTCGACACGTGCTATAGGCACTTCATGTTCGACAACATGCGCGTGCAGGAATTTGTCTTCAAAAAGTGGGAGAACGGCCACCTAAAACTCTCGTCGTTCAATCCTATGCTCAAGAGCCGGCGGACAGACCACTATCGACATCTCTACATAATCTAAATACATGTTGCCATTCCAAATATGTTGAGGAACTCGCGCCGTTTCTTTAGGGCGGGAGACGGGCGCTATCCCATCTTCGCTTATGCGCTCGTCATTTTTTTCTGGACGCTCGCGGATGCGACCGGTCAATATATCGCACCGCTTCTCATGCAAGCGCACGGGTTTTCGTTCACGATGATAGGTTTTATCCTCGGCACTTCTTCGATAACAGGGGCAGCGTTCGATTTCTTCGTTTCGCTCATTTTCAAGAATACGAACTTCAGGCGACTGCTCATGATAATGTTCGCGCTCTGCCTTGTGTATCCGGTCATGTTGTGGACCGCGAATTCTTTCTGGCTCTTTCTCCTCGCCATGGCGGTATGGGGCGTCTATTTCGATCTCTACAACATCAGCACGTTCGATTTTATTTCGCGGTACACCTCACGATCGCGCAATGCATCCGGCTTCGGCACGGTGCAGATATTCCGCTCGCTCGGCCTTATCGTCGCGCCTCTCGTCATCGGATTTATCGTCGTTGAAACGGTAGATTGGAGGGCGTTCAGCTTGTATTGGCTCTATATCTTGGTGGCCATGCTTGTTTTCGCGCCCCTTCTCTATTTGGTGCGCGGCATGAATGCGCACGAGGCGCATGGGCATAAAAGGAGAAATATCCTAGTCGAGCTAAACCTTTGGCGGCGTGTCGGCGGCTCTCTTTTTCCTATACTTGTTTTAGTCTGTCACCTCTACATGATGGAGGCGTTCTTTTGGACACTTGCTCCGCTGTACGCTCAATCGGTGTCGCTCGGCGGATTCGGAGGATTGTTCCTGATGGCGTATTCACTTCCCGTACTCGTAGTCGGATGGGTAGTCGGTTCGCTTACGCACCGTTTCGGGAAAAGGCGCACAGCGTTCGTCTCGCTACTGATAGGTTCCTCAATCCTATCTATGTTCGTTCTAGTGCCCGAAGGGGTTCCCGTCATAGCGCTCGTCCTTACCGCGACTTTTTTCACCAGCATGTCCCTGCCCGCTATAAGCGCGACGTTTGCCGATTACATCCTGGACAATCTCGCGATTGAGGGCGAAGTAGAGGCTCTCGAGGACATGGCGGCCAACATTGGCTACATCGTCGGCCCCATGGGAGCCGGGCTTCTCGCGGATCTCGTCGGTATGTCCGGGACCTTCAGTCTGCTCGGTCTCTTCGGAGCTGTTCTCGCACTTTTACTGCTTACGACCGCGTCGAGAAGGAGCGGATTAGTCGGGCATTGAAACGCGCGAATCCCATGCTAGAATGCGGTCACATTTGGTATTAATTATTGGATTAACTAGAAGCTAAAAGCTATTAAAAATATGGATATTGAAGTAGCAAAGACCCTTGGTATGGCGCTCGCAGTGGGCCTAGGCGTTATCGGCCCTGGTATCGGTCTCGGCATCTTGGTCGGCCGCGCACTCGAGGCGATCGGCCGCAACCCGGAAGCGGCGGGAAAGATCCAGACGACGATGTTCATTGGCATCGCCGTTACCGATGCGCTCGCGATTTTCGCCCTCGTTATCGGCTTTATCATCAAGTTCACCTAGTCGCTCGGCGACGCATGCATTTTCGGAGTCGCATAATTTTCTGCTGAAAATTTGCTCCCGCTCGGTCCAAGACCTCCGCGAAGACTCCAAGAACGCACACACCGCCTCGCTTTCTTAAGGATATGTCGGAATTGTTCGCAGCCTTTGGCATCAACTGGAAATTGCTACTCGTGCAGGCGTTCAATTTCGG
>Ga0209542_10018883_pt1 | contig 11119 bp, 11 predicted proteins | sample RifCSPhighO2_01_FD_184028 | JGI IMG/M metagenome (GOLD analysis project Ga0209542, IMG submission 184028) | Soil microbial communities from Rifle, Colorado - Rifle CSP2_plank highO2_0.1 (SPAdes) (version 2) | ecosystem: Environmental > Terrestrial > Deep subsurface > Rock core/Sediment ...
TAGCGGGTTGAGTTGAAGAAGAAAGAAGACTTTTGCAGAAACCGCAGAAGACTGCGGGTGTTTTGGGTGGGTGAGAAAAGAGAGGGTGGAGGGGTTTCGTAATTCACAGTTTAACAGCACTTTTTGGTTCGACAATGCATAGCTGGTACCAAATATCCCTTTCTCCTTTTTTGTTCTGAGCTACACCGGTACAGACCACGCGGATATTGACGCCACGTTTTCGGAGAGCGGAATCAAACTGATATTTGCTAAAATAGGTTGTACCGTAACTTTCTCTCAGTTCCTCCAAGCCCACAGGTTTATTGTTTTGACTCTGAAAGAGAAGGACCATTTCCCTGAATGAGTCTTTTAATCCAGCAGCGTATAGCTTCTTCCAGTCACTTTCAGTCAGATCAACACTTAGGTACTTGTAGAAAGTTGTTTGGTGGGGCTTGAACGGTTTTAACCCACCGATCTCTGCTCGTACTGCTACTGGAACCTGCTCTAGTTTGAGTGAGAACTTAATCACATCACCAACCGAGAAAAAGCCAGAATTTCTTACCAACCCATCAAGTTGTTGTTGAATCTCCACTTCCTTTTGCCGAAGAGCTTCATGTTTGTTCACAAGTTTCCTTTCAGTTGCTGTCGTTATAGTAATACTCTATCTATTACTTGTCAATAGTAAGGTTTTAGATTATATTGTTTATATGAAGGATATTCGAAAAGATATTGAATTCAGAGCTGTGCTTAGGGGACAGAATCTCCGATTTCATTCCGCATGGGGGCTATTCAGCCCGGAGCATATTGACGAGGGGACAGAGCTTTTGATGAACGAGCTTGAAATAAAAGAAACCGACACGTGCCTTGATTTGGGATGTGGGTACGGGGCGATAGGTCTTGTCATGGCAAAACTTGCACCGCAAGGAAACGTGCACATGGTAGATAAGGATTTTGTTGCCGTGGAGTATGCAAAGAAGAATGCGGAAGCGAATGGGCTTAAAAATTGTGAAGCGTATTTAAGCAACGGATTTAGCCACATACCTCAAGATGCAAAATTTGATGTTATTGCCTCGAATCTGCCGGCAAAACCCAGCAAGGAGCTCTACCAGATCTTTTTTGACGATGCGAATAAATATCTCAAACCCGGCGGGAAGTTCTACGTAGTGGTGATATCGGGACTCAAGGAATTCATAAAGCGGAGCTTCAAGGAAGAATTCGGAAATTGCGAGAAGCTCAAACAGGGGAGAGCGCACTGCGTGTTCGTTGCGATTAAATGAAAAACTGCCGCACTGGCGGCAGTGTACTCCCAAGGCTTAATTGTAGATGTCGGGTTCCGGAATGGATTTGATCTCAAGCATCAGCGCCTCCTGGAGTAATTGATCTTGAGAAGAGAGGGATGCCAGAATCCTTTGAACAAAACTTGCATCGAGGCTTATTTCCCCTTGAATATCCTCGATGCGTACCGTGAGGGAGGGTATTCGTATACACACGACAAGTCTGTCGTTGTATCGAACTAAGACTTGTAACGCAGGTACATACAGTGTTCTGATGTTGTCCGACGGGGTATTGCAGTCTACTCCTTCGTAACTGACGGCTACCGGCATGGGTACAAGTAGAATTGCTCTCATACGATTTCTTTCGTCAGAGTACTACCGTTTATGGTTGAGTCAACGGAAAACTACATTGACGGTTAAAGATAATTCTGTTAGCATAGCCGAGTCATGTTACGAATCAGATTACAGCGCGTGGGGAGGAAGAATATTCCGGCATTTCGCATTGTCCTGACCGATTCCAAGAATTCCACGAAGAGCGGCAGATACAAGGAAATCCTCGGCTCATTCGATCCGGTCAACAAGACAAAAGCGATAAAGGTTGACCGCGTGAAGCACTGGATGTCTGTGGGCGCAAAACCGACTGATACGCTCCACAATCTCTTGATAACCGAGAAGATAATCACCGGGAAGAAAATCAATGTTCTTCCTCGCAAGAGTCCTATCAAAAAGGAAGAAAAGCCCGTAGAAGGTGGAGCTCCAGTAGCCGCTACGCCGGTCGCTGAAGCAAAACCAGCAGAAGCTCCTACAGAGGTAAAACCTGAAGAAGGAAAAGCGTAAAAGAGATTTTTAAAAGTAGTCCCAAAGGTATACTGAACCCTGTGAGGGTTGCTTTTTTACCTGATTGTTTTAGTATCGTACAGGATTTGTCTTTCTGGGTGATCCATAAAGCAATACCACGAGGAGATACTCATGAATAACGTTATGACCGAAGTACAGTTATGCCAAAGAAACGTAGAGACCGGCGACTCCAAATTCGTGCTGGTTTGCAGAAACCCATTTTTCGCGATTCTCAGGGAGGGGAAGAGGGCGATATCAGTCCCTGCGAATGAAGTGAGTTCGCTTGTTCCGGTATGGTTGGGAAAAATCGCTACCTCTACCGCTCTCAAGTTTGAGAAGCTCTATGCAGCCCAAACGATTGCTGACGAGGTTCTTGAGGGAGCATTCTTTGACATCAATGAAGGACGCCAGCATATGCAGAGCAGTTCTGCTTTGTCTAGCGCCCAAGGACCAGTTCCGGCCTAATCTGGAGCAACTTAAAAAGCCGCGCCCTCGGGAGCAGCTTTTCTTTTTGCCGAATCTGAGCACATAGACAGATATAGCCAAAACAGCCAAAGGTAGAGCAAAAAGACGCCAAGACCAAGGTACAAATCTGATGCTATAGCATCAGATTTGTACCTTGGGAGGATTGTGAACAATGGAGGTTCTCGGTAGATACTTTTGATTGACTTTGGGGTTCGCAGGTGCTATAATTGAGAGAGCAGTGCAGTAAAGGTTTAAACCTTTGTTCGACAGCACTCGGATGTTGTGAGAGCTCGCTCTCACACACCACTCGCTTGTCGTAATAAATATTCAGTAAGGTCGAGTACTGCCGAATTACAAAGAATTTCAAGAAACGCTATGAACGATTCAGATGTCCAGTTTCTGGAGTATGTCGTCAAAGCGCTGGTAGACAACCCTAACGATGTAAAAATCGAAAGGACTGTTGATGAGATGGGAGTCTTATTGAAGCTTTCCATCAACCCTGCTGATATGGGCAAAGTCATCGGTCGTATGGGCAATACCGCGAAAGCTATACGCACGTTGCTTAGGGTCGTGGGCATGAAGAATAATGCTCGCGTCAACCTTAAGATCAACGAGCCAGAAGGCGCAGCTCCTCGTCCTGAAAAAGGGACGAAGACCGTTGACGAAGCGATGGCCGATTTGCAGCTCTAATGACTTGTTAATAAAACACCCCGCCGAGTGGCGGGGTGTTTTATGTTACAAGAATTAGACCCCGTAACAATTTTGCCTTGGCTACGGTAATCGTTGGGAATTAAAAAATATTTTAATACTGTTTTGCAACGTGCGGGCGCGAATAGCGCATCACTCTACGGGCGAAGCGCGTTGCTATTCAAATTTACTCGCAAAATTGGTATTGGGTATTCTCAAGTCTCTTACACAAAAACCGTCCGCCTAAAGGCGAGACGGTTTTTGTGTTGACAGAGTCTTCGCTTCGGTTAAGGTGATACGTAGATTCAATACGGCAAACGAAAAAATGAAAGGTCAACACTATGTTTATAGGAACGTACACGGCATTGGTAACGCCCTTTCGCAAGAGAAGGGTTGATTACAAGGCGCTTGAACGCCTTATCGCAAGGCAAGTTGAGGCCAAAATTGAGGGTATCGTACCCGTCGGTACGACAGGAGAATCGCCGACGCTCACGGTGCCCGAGCATATTGAAGTTATCAGGCGCTCGGTGAGATTCGCGGCAGGCAGAATCAAGGTGCTTGCGGGCACAGGAGGAAACTCCACAGGCGAAGCGATTTACCTGACACGGGAAGCGCTGAAGGTCGGAGCTGACGGATCGCTTCAAGTCGCTCCCTACTACAACAAGCCGACGCAGGAAGGATTGTTCCAGCACTTCCGCGCCGTCGCGGATAGCACGAGGTTGCCGATCGTCCTCTACAATATTCCGGGTCGCTGCCAAGTCTCGATCGATGTCGAGACGGTGGTACGTCTTTTGGAGTCTTGTAAGAACATTGTTGGTATCAAGGAGGCAAGTGGAAGCCCTGATCGCGTGAGTGAGCTGATCGCGGCAACTCGAGGGAGATTCTTCCCAGTACTGAGCGGGGATGATTCATTGACGCTTCCGTTCATGGCGGTTGGAGCTCATGGTGTCATCAGCGTGGCATCGAACATCATCCCCGATAAAGTCTCAATGATGGTCGACTACGCCAAGAATGATGCTTACAATCTTGCCCAAAGGGAGCACGCGAACTACTTCGAATTGTTCCGAGCGCTCTTTGTGGAAACGAATCCAGGTCCTGTTAAAGCGGCGCTCGAGATGATGGGATTGATTGATGGGGAACTCCGTCTTCCGCTCGTGCCGCTGAATTCGGTCAATCGCCGGAAGCTCCGCAAGATCCTCAAGTCCTATGGTCTCGTGAAGTAAGTTGGTTTTCAAAACGGCAGGCGCTTTCGCCCGCCGTTTTTTCTTGACTATGAGTGGTCCGTAAGTAATATGGAGAATGGATTCGGTTAAACCAATACGAAAGAGAGAAAACTATGAACATTGGCATTATCGGAAAGAAGCGAATGGGGACAGCGCTTGTTGCTGCTGTTAAGAACCATCCAGACCTTACCATCGTCGGTCAAATCGGTAGGGAAGGTAACTTACTGGATTTTCTTACTAAAACTGACGTCGTGATCGACTTCAGTTCCCCAGACACTTCTCTACTTTTCGTCATGACATGCGATACCTACAACAGACCTCTAGTCCTCGGAACCACTGGCCAATCAGAAGAGGTGTTGGGAACAATTGATAAGCTTTCTTTGAAAATCCCAGTTATCATGGCTACCAATTTTTCTGTGGGTGCCAATCTTTTGTTCTGGCTCGCGCAGAAGTCAGCGGAAATCCTTGGTCCTAATTACGACCCCGAAATCGTCGAGGTGCATCACCGCCTCAAAAAGGATGCGCCAAGCGGTACCGCAAAGACGTTGGCAGGCGCTCTGGGCACTATTCGTCAATCCCAACTCGATGCTCCTGCCATGTTTCGTCGCGGTCGAGAAGGGATCACTGGAGAACGTAACCCCCGGGAAATCGGTATTCATTCTGTCCGTGGGGGTTCGGTAGTTGGCGACCACACGGTCATGTTTCTTGGTGGCACTGAAGCAGTGAAACTCTCTCATGAAGCATTTAGTCGCGAGGTATTCGCAGACGGTGCCCTCCGCGCCGCACGGTGGGTTGTGAAGCAGAAGCCCGGTCTCTACGACATGCAAGATGTACTTGGGCTGAAGTAATCACCAGTTTTTCAAACCTGCGAACATTGCTTCGCGGGTTTTTCTTCTTGACAGAAGAGAAATACTATGGAGAATATCTTTTGGTTTTCCAACAATCTAGAAAAGCATGAATTATGGACCAAGAAATTCCGACTACCCTTATGGTTGCGCTCTTTGTTTCCGTGTTCGTCACGCTACTTAATGAGTACTGGCTCTGGCGTGCCCGCAAAAGACTTGTTGAGCTACCTCCTCACATCCAGGGTAAGTATCGGGAAGAGCTTAAGAAGCTCCAACGGTTCCAACAGTGGATATGCTGGTCGATACTTTTGCTGGTGTTGCTTATCATGGTGGCTTGGTGACGCGCGCCTGATTGGCTTTTTAAGCCCCTGAAGGATTTTTGATACTTCAGACTCTAACCACCCTAGATACGTGTACGTGCAAGGGTGGTTTCTTCTTTCCTGCTAGTAATAGATCATGCTGTAGCGGGACTTGCCTTCTTTTTCTATACCTTATACGCTACACCCTATACCCCATGCTTACATTTCACATCATCACCTTATTTCCCGGCGCGTTTAAGTCCTATTTGGGGGAATCAATAATTGCGCGCGCTATTCGCGAGAAGAAAATCGCCGTGCGGTTTTACAATCCGAGAGATTTCACTAAGGACCTGCCTGCGCCGGGCATAGCGCCTGCCAGCGCGAGACACGCAGGCTGGCGGCAGGCAGGCAAATGGGCACGCGTAGATAGGCGACCGTATGGCGGTGGTCCTGGCATGGTGCTTGAAGCGCCCGCATTCGTGAAAGCAATAGAAGCGGCAGTGCGCCGCGCGAAGCGCGGCGCCAAGGTCATTATCTTTTCCGCCCAAGGAAAAGAATTTACAAATACCTATGCGCGCTCGGTAGCAAAAAAAGCCAGCGATATTGTTTTGGTTTGTGGTCGTTATGAAGGAATCGATGCGCGCGTGAGAAAGATATTCAAAGCTGAAGAGCTCTCCGTGGGTACTTATGTGCTGACGGGCGGTGAATTGCCAGCTATGATAGTCATTGACTCGGTTGCGCGTCAGATCAAGGGAGTGCTCGGCAACTTCGATTCAGTTGAAGAACATCGTACGGCCTCATCGGAAGTCTATACACGACCTGAAGTTTTTAAATACAAAGGCAGGAACTACCGCGTTCCCAAGATACTATTGTCCGGCCACCACGCGAAGGTGGAAGAATGGAAAAGAAAGCATCTCAGAGAAAAGTAAGTCCTTCTTTCGTCATTATCTTACCATGGTAAGATAATGACGAATAAGGGAGAGAACTATTTGAGTTGTTGCGGCCACTATAAACACGTGCTAGGGTTCTCATCAGAAAGGAGGGCTTATGAAAAGTCTTCAAGTGTTAGTTGTAAACTTTCGTTCTCAATACACCGATCTTATCGGAAGATCCTTGCGGGACCTAGGTGTGCGTTCCGCGATCCTACCGCCTGAAAGGGCAGATAAATGGTTTGCGAAAGAAAGGCCTCAAGCGGTTATCCTCTCGGGGAGCGATAAATCCGTTAACGACGCCGATGCGCCGGATATCTCCGACGCGATTCTCAATTCCGGAGTTCCTATCTTCGGTATCTGCTACGGGATGCAACTTCTCGCCAAGAAGTTTGGTGGCGAGGTGCAGTCTGGTACAGGAGAAGGGAATTTCGGTCAGACCATAATCACGTTCAACTCGGGCAATGAGGACGGTGGCCTTTGGTACGGACTCTGGAACTCTGGCGATAATCGGCATGTCGTTCATGCGAGTCATGGCGATGTTGTAACCCGCATTCCGCTGGATTTTAAGAGAATTGCCAAACCGAACGCTTTTCACAGGGGATGCATGGGTATGGCTGATCTGAAGCGCAAAATATGGGGCGTGCAGTTCCATCCTGAAGTTGAAGATACGATAGATGGCAAACGGATGCTCTCCAACTTCGTGTTCAAAATTGCCGGATGTGAGAAGGATTGGAGTCCAAGAAATCTCGCCGAAGAGATACGCGAAACCACTATTGAAGCCATCGGCGACAGAAAAGCCATTGTCGGCTTCAGTGGCGGAGTTGACTCAACATCGGTCACCGCACTCTTAAGCAAAGTCCTTGAAAAGAGGCTGGAAGCGTTCATTATCGACGGCGGTAATCTGCGCGAGCGTGAAATGGAGAAAATCGTCAGGCATGCATGGGCTACCGGAATTACCGAACCGCCTCTTGTTGTCCGTGCGGCTGACAAATTCGTACCGGCGATTGCGGCTTCCATTCATGCGGAGGAGAAACGAAAGGCGTTCCGCTTGGTGTACCAGAACATCCTCTTGACGGAAGCAAGGCGTTTCGGGGCATCCTGCATCATTCAAGGGAGTTTAGCTCCGGACTTAATTGAGTCGGGGGAGACCGGGAGCGCGACCATTGTGTCTCATCACAACGTCGGCCTTAACTTCGAGGAGCTTGAACAGATCCATCCGTTCAAGAATTTGTTCAAGCACGAAGTCCGTGCTCTTGCACAAGAACTTGGACTTCCCGAATCCGTGTACAATCGACAGCCCTTCCCAGGTCCCGGGCTTTTTGTTCGCATTGTCGGACAACCGGTAACTTATGAACGGTTGGCGCTTGTTCGATGGGCTGATGCTCGGGTTTGCGAGATATCGAAAGCAAGCGGTGACTATCAAAAAATGTCGCAACTCGTTGTTGCATTGCTGTGTCTCGACACGGGAGGTGTGAAGGGGGATGCACGGTCGTACAAACCCATGATTGGCGTACGCGGTCTTGTTACATGGGACTTCATGACGGGGCGGGGATACCAACTCCCGCCGGAAGTACGAAGGGAGATAACTCAAACGCTTACGAAGCATCCTGAAATCGGCAAAGTAGGGTACTTTGAGGGAGATAAGCCGCCAGAGAGGACTGAATTTGAATAGTCGTCTAATGCCGCTAAAACAAGGGTTTTAGCGGCATTTTCTTACCAAATTTCATTTTTTTGTTTATACATATACTTGACATTGCATAGGCCTTTGGTATAGAATGGCTTTTATCACTTTAGATTGAGTTGCGGAAGCATGCCGATTTAGTCGTTGCAAAATAATTCCACACACTCTTGCTTACATCGTAAGTAACACGCAATAGAAAAAGGAACCTGATAGGACGGGTGCCTTTTTCTTTTTCGTGTGGTGTAGAACGTATGTAGGGGGGGGGTACGGTTGTGTCGGTTATTACTAACGATAATCTTTATACGCATGACAACAATGATGAACGAGACTACCGCGACCCCAAAGACGAAGAAATATTTTAGTCGATACAAGGAGGCTTTGACGCCGATGCCGGACTTGGTTCAGCCGCAACTGGATTCGTTCCAGTGGCTCATGGAGAAAGGACTTGCGGAAGTGTTCAAGGAATTTTCCCCGATAAAAGATTATTCGGAAAAGAAATTCGAGCTTGAGATAACCGGTTTTTCACTCAGTGACCCGAAATTCGACGAATACTACGCTAAAGACAACAAGCTTTCCTACGAGGCGCCCTTGAAGATGACAGTACGGCTCAAGAATAAAACTATCGGAGCCGTGAAAGAACAAGAGATTTTCATGGCGGATTTTCCTCTCATGACCTCCCATGGCACGTTCATTATTTCAGGCATTGAGCGCGTCATCGTCCCGCAGCTCGCACGCTCGTTCGGGGTGTTCTTCACTGCTACCGAAATCAAGGACAAGCGCTACTTTGGCGCAAAGATAATCCCTTCACGCGGTGTCTGGATTGAGATTGAGACCGAAGCAGATGGTGCCATCTATGTGCGCATCGACCGCAAGAGAAAATTCCCCCTTTCCTCGCTCCTCCGCGTCATATCTGGGAAAAGCGATGCAGATATCATCAAGTCATTCAGCAAATATTCGCATGTCGCTAACTATCTTACGGCATCGTTCGCCAAAGACCATGCAAAAACCATTGACGAATCCTATGTGGAGATACATAAACGCCTTCGTGATGGAGAGATTGGTTCAGTTGAAAATGCAAAAGAATTTATAAACGGTGTCTTTAGCCCAGCGCGCTATGATCTTTCAAAAGTAGGCCGCTTCAAGCTCAATAAACGCTTCAATTTTTCGCTTGATGAGAAAGAGCTTGAGCGAAAGACTATCACCTTCGATGACCTCATCCCTGTCATCGCCAACATTGCCGAACTCAACAATACTCCAGGAGCTATGGAAGACGATATAGACCACCTTGGTAGCCGTCGCGTCCGTTTCGTTGGAGAGCTCCTGCAACAGAAGATACGCGTCGGTATGTCGCAGATCAAACGTAATATCCAGGATAGGATGTCCACGATTGATGTGGATGTCACTATGCCTGTGCAGTTCATATCACCGAAGCCCTTGCAGGCCCGAATCAAGGAATTCTTTACGACCAACCAGCTCTCGCAGTTTATGGCACAAGAGAACGTCCTTGCCGAGCTTGAGCACCTTCGTACGCTCTCGGCTTTAGGTCCTGGGGGCTTGACGCGCGAACGAGCCGGTTTTGAAGTCCGTGACGTGCATCCCAGCCACTACGGGAGACTCTGTCCGATTTTGACCCCTGAAGGTCCCAACATCGGTCTTATCTTGCGACTTGCGACGTACTCTCGTTTGGACCAGTTCGGCATGATCGAGACGCCATATGCCAAAGTCAAGAACGGCAAAGTGACGAAAGAGATAGATTTTCTCAATGCCCTTGCGGAGGAACGTTACAATGTCGCGCACGCGGCGACGCGGTATGACGCGGAAGGGGACATTCAAGAAGATGAAGTGGAAGTGCGCATTGCGGGCAAGCCCGGCATTGTCCACAAAAACCAGGTTCAGTATATAGACGTTGCCACCAACCAGGCATTCTCCATCTCAACCTCCATGATACCGTTTCTCAACCACGACGACGCAAGTCGCGCGCTCATGGGTTCCAACATGCAAAAACAGGCAACTCCCTGTCTTATCCCTCAAGCGCCTTTGGTGGCTACCGGCATCGAGCGCAAAGCGGTGGCTGACACCGGACGCGTGCTCATCACCCAGGAAGAGGGCGTGGTGACGTATGTTGATGCGCGCTCCATTAGAGTGAAGGGGAGCCGCGGAGGCAAAGAGAAAACCTACTCCCTGGTGAGTTTTTCTCGAACGAATGGTTTTACCGTTTTCCATCAGCGACCGTCCGTGAATGTCGGCGATAAAGTCAAAAAAGGAAATGTGCTCGCCGATACGTCCTCGTCTGACAACGGCGAAATGGCTCTAGGGCAGAACATGCTCGTCGCGTTCATGTCATGGTCAGGCGCCAACTACGAAGACGCCATCATCCTTTCGGAGCGCATCGTGAAAGAAACCCGTTTTGCCTCGATACACATTGAAGAATTCGTGGTCAACGTGCGCGACACGAAGCTCGGTCCCGAGATAACGACCCACGATATCCCCAATGTTAGCGAAGGCAAGCTGAAAAATCTTGATGAGGATGGTACGGTGCATATCGGGGCTGAAGTCAGACCCGGAGATATCCTCGTCGGTAAAATAACCCCTAAAGGCGAGACGCAACTGACTCCTGAAGAGAGACTCCTCCGGTCGCTCTTTGGCGAGAAGGCACGCGACGTCAAAGATACGTCTAAGCGCGTAGAGAACGGAAAGCGCGGGCGTGTCGTTGGTGTGAAGATCTTCTCTCGCGAAAAGGGCGATAAGCTCGAGTCCGGCATCATCAAACGTATCCACATCGAGATTGCGGAAATCCGCAATGTCTCCGTAGGGGATAAGCTTGCGGGACGTCACGGCAACAAGGGCGTTATCAGCAAGATCCTTCCTGAAGAGGATATGCCGTTCATGCCCGATGG